>Ga0310786_10006157_pt1 | contig 16079 bp, 10 predicted proteins | sample AusTroGonzalo_MG_FD_203881 | JGI IMG/M metagenome (GOLD analysis project Ga0310786, IMG submission 203881) | Bovine rumen microbial communities from tropical cattle in Woodstock, Queensland, Australia - Gonzalo_03 (v2) (version 2) | ecosystem: Host-associated > Mammals > Digestive system >... | reverse complement strand
CCGCCGTTGCGGTAGTTGGCGTTGAAGGAAGCGGAGGGATCATTGTGCTCCTTGCGGCGGAGCGACTGGGCGTCGGACAGGTTCACGTTGAAGCCGAAGCCCTCGCCCTGACGCTTGACGGTGCGGATGCGTACGACCGCACGTATGGTCGCATCGTACTGCGCGCCGGGGTTGTTTATCACCTCCACGCTCTGGATCTCGTGGCTGAGGAGCCTGTCCAGTTCGGAGGAATCGGTGATGCGGCGGCCGTTAATATAGATCACTGGAGCGCCCTTGCCGATGACCTCCAGGCCGTTCTGGCCCTTGATGAGGCCCGGGACCTTGCCGAGGACGTCACGGGCGGTACCGACATTCTCCAGCACGGAACCGCGCACGGAGGTCGCAAGACCCTCCCCGGTGAGTGTGGTCTTAGGCATAATGGCCTGTATTATGGCCTCGCCGAGCATCTCGGAGTCCTCTTCCAAACGGATGGGCGGGAGCTCCATCTGCGCGGTGGCAAGGCGGACCGTCTGCGAGGCGTCCTTGTATCCGACCAGGGATACGGTCAGCGTGTATTCACCATAGGCGGCGCGGAGTTCGAAGCGGCCGTCGCCGTCGGCGGTTCCGCCGCTGACTATGGCACCTTCGGCGTTCGTAAGATATGCTGTCGCGAATCCGGCGGGTTCGCCTGCCGTATCGATGGCAGTTCCGCGAAGAACGGTCTCGTCCTGGCGGCCTGCAAATGCGCCGATGGGGAACAATAAGGCGCACAAAAGGAATAACGCTAATTTCTTAGAGTTCATAAGTATCAATATTTCAATTAATTACCCTAACTTAAAAATTCAGGTCGAGTCCGCGGTAGAAATCCAGGATCTTGGACTGATAGAGGTACTCGTAGCGCGACTGCACGAGGTCGGAGGCGGCCGAGAGGTAACGGGCCTTGGCCTCGTTGAACTCGGTGATGCTGGACTTGCCGTTCTCGTACATCGCCTGGGCGAGCTCGAAGGCGTCCTCGGCGCTGGCCGCCGCCGTCTCGCTGCTGCGATACTTGGCCTGCGAGGCCACGGCGTTGTAGTACGCCTGCTGTATCTCCTTGTAAAGGCTCTTCTTGGTGTTGTCGAGCGCTATCTCCTGCGCGTCGAAGGACAGGCGGGCGTTCTTCACCTGGTTCCTGTTGGAGAATCGCGTGAAGATAGGAATGCTGAGATTCATCCCGACGTACTGGCTGAAGTTGTTCTTAACCTGGTCCAGGAAACCCGCGTGGGCGAAACCGGAAGAAGTATAATAGTTGGTGTTGAGACCACCGCTGAGCGAGATGGAAGGCAGGAACGAACTCCTGGCGAGGTCGATGTTGGTGAGTGCCTGCTCCAGGCGCAGCTCCTCGGCCTTGATCGAGGGCTTGGTCCGCACCGCCTCGGCGTAGATGGCCTCGGGGTTCATCAGCATCGAGTACTCGATGCCCTCGACCGACGGACGGACCACATGGAAGCCCTCCGGCGAAGGAAGCTCGAGCAGCTGGGTCAGGTCCAGGATGGCAAGCGAGAGATTGTTCTCCGCACGGGTGACACTCAGGCGGCTCTGCGCGAGCGTCGCCTCCTGGGCGGAGACCTCGGCGCGCGAGGCCTTGCCGTTGGCGGCCATCTCGGACAGCCTTACCACCTGCAGCGAGTCTATCTCGACCTGGTTCCGTGCCACATCCAGGATCTCCATATTGTAGAGGATCTGCACGTACGCCTGGGCCACCGCCACTCGGATGTCGTCCTTGGCTTTGTCAAGGTCGGCGGTGGCCGCCGCCAGGTCGAGTTTAGTCAGTTCAATATTATGTTTAATCCGGTATCCGTTGAATACAGGCACGTCTGCGCCAATCCCGAAAGAGGTGCTGGTGGTATTGGTATTGGCGTAAGTGTTGTCCGCGGTGAGGCCGCGTCCGAAGGAGAAATTCTGTCCCGCACTGCTGCTGACGCCGGGGAGCCGGCTGTTCTCGGCGGTATTGAGGGATATCTCCTTCTGCTCCACGTTCAGTTCGCTCTGCTTGATGCTGAGGTTGTTCTCCAGCGCGTAGTCGATGCACTGCGCGAGCGTCCAGGCGCGTTCCTGCGCCTGCGCCCCGGCAGCGATGCCCAGCGCCAGGGCAGCCGTCATTACTATCCTTCTCATACTACTCCACTATTTTGGAACCGCGGACCTTGGTACCCTCGGTCACGCCGCTCTTGATCTCGATGTTGACTCCGTCGCTCAGGCCGGTCTCGACCTTGGTGCGGGTGGTGCTGCCGTCAGCGTTGAGCACCTGCACATAAGTGTCGTCCCCGTCGAACTCCAGGGCGCTCTCGGGCAGCGAGAGCACGCCCTTGACCTCCTCGAGCACGATCTCGGCGTTGGCGCTGTAGCCGGAACGGATCATCTGGTCCGTATTGACGGCCACCGCCGCCTTGATCTCGAACTGGTTGGCGCCGTTGCTCTCGACAGCCTTCGGGGAGATGTACTCGAGGGTGGCGTCGAACGAATAGTTCTGCAGTGCACCGATGGTGATGACCACCGGGATGCCCTCTGAGAGCGAGCCGACTTCCGTCTCGTCGATGTTGCCGTCGAAGATCAGGTCATTCATATTGGCCACGGTGGCGACAGTGGTACCGTCGTTCATCGTGTTGGCCTGGATCACCGAGTTACCCACCTTGACGGGAACGTCGAGGATGAGGCCGGTGATAGTCGAACGGACCAGGGTGGACGAAGAGGTGGCGTTGGAGCGCGATACACCGTCGCGAATCACCTCCAGAGCGTCCTGGGCGGCTGATTTCTCCTCCTTGGCCTGGTTCAGAGCCTGCTGGACCTTCTCGAACTCGTCGGCGCTAACAAGCTGCTTGTCGTACAGCGCCTTCTCGCGGTCGTAGTTGGTCTGGGCCTGCTTGAGGTTGATCTCGGACAGGCGCACGCGGCTCTGGGCGGAGCTGAGCGAATTCATATCGGGGATGACCTTGAGCTTCGCTATCACCTCGTTCTCCTGCACCTGCTCGCCGGCCTTCTTGTAGATCTCGGCTATGATGCCGTTGATCTGGGGCTTGACGTTCACCTCGTTGCGGGGAATGATCTTGCCCGTCACGACGGTGGTGCGCTGGATATCCATTACGGTCGCCTCGATCTCCTGGTAGCGGACCTCGGCAGGCCTTGACTTCTTGTAAAGGAACACGAATGTCCCGATGAAGATGATTGCGATAAGCGCAGTCAGAATGTACTTGTTGATCTTTTTCATATATCGTTCGTTTCTTTATTATTCGTCTCTCATTGCATCCACGGGCTTGATGTTCATCGCGCGGAGGGCGGGGGCGAGGCCTGCCGCCATTCCGAGCACGGCGAGAAGCGCGGCAGCAGCCACGGCCAGCCCGAAGCTAATCTGGAAGGCCGGCTCGAACTCTCCGGAGGCGGCCACTATTATCTCCGCGACGCTCAGCGACATCACCGAGAACACTATGCCGAACATTCCCGCTATCAATGTCAGGGAAATGCTCTCGAGCATTATCTGCGAGAGGATGTCGCGCGGCGTGGCGCCGATGGCGCGGCGGATGCCTATCTCCACCGTGCGTTCCTTGACGGTCACCATCATGATATTGCTCACGCCGATGGCTCCGGCAAACAAGGTACCGAGTCCGATCAGGAGGATGAGGAAGTCCACTCCCCTGAACAGGGTATCAATCAGGTTGAATACCTCCTCGGTATTGAGGAACATCATCGCCGGCTCGTCCTTCGGGTCGAAATAGTGCTCACGGCCCATGACCTGGCGTACCTGGGGCTCAAGGGAAGACATCTTGACGCCGGAACGGGCGGTCATGCAGATGATGTCGACATTGTCGCCCCTGTTGAAGAGCTGCTGCGCCAGCGAGGCCGGGATGACGGCCTTGGTCGAAGTGTTGCCGTTGATGTTGAGGCTGCCCGAGGCGAAATTGACGCCCACGATCTGGAAATACACGGATCCGATCTGGATGAAAGTGCCGCAGGGATCCCCTCCGTCGGGGAACAGCTCGTTGTAAATGCGCTTGCCGATGACGCAGACCTTGCGGCCGCGCTCGACGTCCACGGTGTTGAGGAAGCGGCCGTACTTCATCCGCGGCGCCTCGATAGCCGTGTAATCTGCATTCACCCCGGTGACGTTGCAGCTGGTGCTCTGCGAATTGTAGCTTGCCGTCTGCCCCCACTGGCTGATCATCGGCGTGACGACCTCCGCCTCCGGGACCAGCTTCTTCAGGCGCTCCATATCTCTGGTCTTAAGCGACCAGTAACGTCCCTCCTGGAAGCCCTTATAAGGGACGGAGGTGTTGGAGGACACCATGATGGCGGCATTGGAAGCGAAACCCTCGAAGTTGGAGTTCAGCAGGCCCTTGACGCCGTCTCCGGCGCCGAGCATGACGAGAAGCATGAACAGGCCCCAGAAGATGCCGAATCCCGTCAGCAGGCTCCTGCTCTTGTTGCGCAGGAGCGAATCCGCTATCTCGTGATATGTATTGACATCCAGTCTCATTCTGCTCTAAGTGCTTCGATGGGTTTGACTTTGGCGGCCTTGCTCGCCGGGATGAGACCGGCCAGCGTGCCAGCTATGATGAGGAGCAGCGTGGCTTCAACGGCCACGTTCAATCCCACGGAAGGATCCTGCATTATAGTGATGCTTTCTCCGAGGACTTCGATGGGATTCGAGCCCACGGTGGAGTCGAGCACCTCGCAGGCGATCATGCCCAGCACCATCCCGATGTATCCGAAGAATGCGGTGATGGAGACGCTTTCGGCGATGATGAGCTTCATCACGGACCAGGGGCCCGCACCGATGGCCTTGCGGATGCCGAACTCGTGCGTACGCTCCTTGACCGTGATGAGCATGATGTTGCTCACGCCCACGATGCCGCTGAGCAGGGTGAATATGCCTATGACCCAGAGGAAAACCTCGAGGATGTGGCGGCCCTTGTCCATCTGCATGTTCATCGTGAAATTGTTGAATATCCAGATGGCCCTCTCGTCGTCCGGCGCGGCCCCGTGGTATCTGTTCATAATCTGCCTGTACTCCTTCTCGAACGCCTCGTTGTCCTCTTCGGTCTCAAGGCCGTGGAAGGTGAAGGACAGCATGTCTATCTTGTTGCTCTTGGCGAAAATGCCCCTGAGCGTGGTGTAAGGGATATATAATTCCGAATCGTTCTCGTTCTCCGCAGCGTGGCGCACGCCGACGATCTTGAACGACAGATTGCCAATCTTGACTCTCTGTCCGATGAGGGAGTCATAGTTCTCCTTGCCGCCCAGAAAGTTGCGGGCCTGCATATGGGTGATGACGATGACCTTGCGGAGATTGTCGATATCCGACTTGTTGACGAAACGGCCGGCAAGGATCTGCATCTGGTTCTGACCGGCATAGTCAGGATAGACTCCGGTCATCCCGACGTCAAAATAACGCTTGCCGTAAGTCATCTTGAACCCGCTCTGACTGAGTATGGCGGTCACCTCGTCGATGTGGTCGGTGAAGGCCGGTCCTGCAGTCAGCCGGATGTCGCTCTCGTCAAGTTCGATGCGCCTGCCCTGCTTGAAGCCGCCGTAAGGCTTGGAGGTCGTGCTTCCGTACACCTCCATCGAGTGGACGTTGAGGCCCTCCATATTTCCCTGCGCCATGTTCATGATGCCGTTGCCGGCACCGAGCAGGACTATGAGCATGAAGATGCCCCAGGCCACGGCGAAGCCGGTCAGGCAGGTGCGCAGCTTGTTGCGCCGGACGGATTCCCATATTTCTACGAATACGTCTCTCATGGCATCATTTCATTATTGTGGAAGTGCCGAATGCGGATGCATTGTGCTGGGCGTTCATCTCGACCTCGCCGATGACGCCGTCCTTGATGTGGATGATCTTGTCGGTGCAGTTGGCCACGCCGCTCTCGTGCGTGACGACGATCAGGGTGACCTTCTCCTCGCGGTTGAGCTGCCCGAGCAGGTCCATCACCTCGACGGAAGTCTTGGAGTCGAGGGCTCCGGTGGGCTCGTCGGCCAGGATGATCCGGGGATGGGTGATCAGTGCCCTGGCGATGGCGACGCGCTGCTTCTGGCCGCCGGACATCTCGTTGGGGTAATGCGTGGACCAGTCTTTCAGGCCCAGGCGCTCGAGATACTCCATTGCGATCATATGACGCTTGTGACGGCTGACTCCCTGGTAGAAGAGCGGGAGCTCGACGTTCTCGACGGCGGTCTTGAATCCGATCAGGTTGAAGGACTGGAAGATGAATCCTATCATACGGTTGCGGTAGTCCGCAGCCTGGCGTTCGCTGAGGTCCTTGATGAGCCTGCCGTCCAGCCAGTACTCGCCGGTGTCGTAGTTGTCCAGGATGCCCAGGATATTGAGCAGGGTGGACTTGCCGGAACCGGAAGCTCCCATGATGGAGACGAACTCTCCCTCGTCTATGCTGAGGTCTATGCCCTTCAGTACGTGGAGCGGCTGGCCGTTGTTATACGTCTTGTTGACGTCTTTCAGTTCTATCAGCATCTTCGTATCTATTTGTGTTCGTTTCTGCAAATATAAAAAGAAAATATCGAATAACAATAATTTCTTTCAAAATTTCGCAAATTTTTTACCGAATCGTTTTATCGTTACATAGTGTATTACAAAACTAATACACTGCAAAGCTACGGCAATTTTTCCATTCGTGCAATAGTAAAACGGAAAAAAATGCGTTTTGTGACAAAAAGAATGCTAGGACTCGGAAGACAGGACGAGTTCGGCTGCGGCGAGGAGCTGGTCGTAGAATTCCTCGCCGAAACGGCGGATGAGCGGGGCGCGCAGGAACTGGTACACGCGTACGCCCTCACGACGTCCTTTCTCGAATGCATCCTTGCAGATGTCCCAATGGTGGACGTTCAGGGCCAGCGACCCGTTGGAGAGTTTCTTGATGCGGATGGGATAGAGCGCGCAGGACACGGGCTTGGCGAAGCCGCAGCCGCCGCGGACGTGGCAGCGCTCGATGGCGCAGAGGCAGTTGCCGTCCTCCCAGAGGGTATAGGCGCACTCCTGCGTGCCCGGCACCAGCGGCGTGACGATGTCGCCCTCGAAGTCGATCTCGAAGAATCCCTTGGACTCGGCCGCCTCGCGCCCCTGGGGGCTCATCAGCGGCGAGTAGGCGGGATAGTCCCGCTCCAGGAGCTCGATCTCCTCCTCGTCCAGCGGGGCCCCGCAGTCGCCCACGATGCAGCATTTGCCCTTGCAGGTCTCATAATCACAGGCGAAATACTCGGTGAAGACATCCTCCGAGACGAGGCAGTCGTCTATCTGTACTATGGTGCCGAAACCGTTCTTTCCCATATCTAATATACTACGAATTCAACCTTGCTGCCGGCCTCGAGCGCCGACAGGATCTCCTTGACAGAGGCGGACGATACAGAACCGGCCTTGGACTTGAACCCAGTGACCAGGTCCTTGCCGGCCGAATACCTGGTCAGGGCGGCGTCCACGAGGAACGACGGGTCAGTCATCTGCGCGTCCCTTTCCGCCTGCAACACGGCCTTGGACTCCGACACCGAAGCGCTGGAAGGGCCCGACGCGGAGAATTCAGCAAGGGCTCCGCGGACCACTCCGAGCACCCTCAGGGGATCTCCGGCGACTACGTCCGCGGGCAGTCCGCTTTCCTCCACCGGACGGCAGACGATACGCACCGTCATCCTTTCGGACGGGAAGAAATCGACGTCTCCGGAGACTTCAGCGAACATTCCCGTCTCTGCGAGGGCTCCGGCAAGATGCTTGCGCAGCTCCATCACCGCCACGTTGAAGGACATATACCGCTCGAGCGTGAACGGGACCATCGCCGACTCGGCGACAGTTATGCAGGGTTCACCGGTACCCACTTCACTCCCCTCGGCATCGACCGTATATGTGGACCAGCCGGAGCGGAACGGGAAATCGACCTGGGGACGCGCGGCGGGCTTGCCTCCGGTCACGAAGCCGCCCATATATTTCGGCAGGACCTTCTTCAGCATATAGGGATCGAGGTCCCCGACGAGGACCAGCAAGCCATCGCTGCAGTGCGAGAAAACATCCGAGAAATAGGTCTCGGCCCGCTGCGGGAGATCGTCGGACAGGCCGGAAAGACGCTTGACGGTGGTATGGAGATAGCCGGGACTCATTATGCTGTCGACCACTGCCTGTATGCCGTCGTGCCGCCTGCGGTCCATCGAGATGCGCAGGCGCTCGCCCGCGCGATAGTACGCATACGCGTCATTATTGACCGCGCGGTCGCGCGACAGGGTCAGCAGCGACTTCAGGAGCAGCTGGAGCTTGCGCGAAGGCGCGCTGCCCGTGATGCGCAGGTCGGTCAGGCTGACGGCGGGATTGAAGCCGATGCCGTTGGACTCGAGCATCTTCAGGAAGGAAGCTCCCGAGACTCCTCCGACGTCGGAAAGGGCGAGCAGGTCGCCTATGAAGCCGCCTTCACCCTGCGCCAGGCCGGGCACGTCGGCATAGCCTCCGTTCAGCAGGAAGCCGTAGGAGAACTTGCCCTTGACGGCATCGGAACGCTTGTAGATGACCTTCATCCCGTTCGCGAAGGTCCAAAGCTCGCCTCCGGTCATAGGCTCCGCAGTCGTATGCTTCAGCTTGGACTTGGCCTTCGGGACATACAGCCCGAGCGTGTCGCTCTGGTTGACGCGGTACTCCCGCACGACGGGGCTGGAGACGGCGGAGGCCCAGCCTGCCGCGAAAGCGGCCTTCAGGGGCTCCGCGGCCAGCGAGTCGGCGGGCGACTCGTACCGCAGGGTCAGTGCCCGTGCCGGGTCCAGCAGCGCGGAGACGAAGTCGTTGAAGAGCTCCAGCTCGCGCTGGGAAGCCATATTGCGCGAGGTGAAGAACTCGCGGACATAGTCAGGATCGGCCAGGTTGGCGCCGTACAGGAACGCGGACCCGCACTTGCCCACCCATTCCGCATTGGAGAAGGCGGAAGAGGCCGGGGCGAGCGACGAGAGGAAGCGGTCGCGGGCCTGCTGGAACTCGCTGAGCGAAGCGCCGTGCGCATCGAGCTCGCCGAGCACGGCCCCGACCGTCTCGGTGGCGCGGAGCAGACCGTCCCGCCCGGTGACGACGGAGAAGGAGTACCGCTCCGCACCCGGTCCGTCGGAACTGCTCCTGTAGGCCGCATCCGTACCCGCCAGGGGGATGCCGCTTTCGCGGAAATTCCTTTCAAGCCTGTCGCGGACTATCAGCCCCAGTTCGCGGGCGAACAGCTCGGTGACTAAGGGCTGCGCCGTGTTCATCGCCTCGCGTGGCGTCCGCGGGGAGGTGTATCGCACGGTCAGCGTCGCCTCGTCCTGCGGAGACGTATGGACGAAGCGGAAGACCGGAGCGTCAGAAGGGTTCCATTCGTATGCCGGAGGCTCCGGGACGCGGGCGCGCTGCGTAACCATCATCGAGAAGACGTTCATCCTCTCGCGCACCAGCGACTTGTCTATGTCGCCGCAGACAACGATGGCCTGTTCATAGGGGCAGGTCTCCGAAATGTCGAACAAAAGGAGGAGGACGGTGTCCCTGACTGCGGCCTGACCGACCGGAACATCGTGAAAAAAATATGTCGTGGAAGCCTCTGTAGGACGGATATAGCCAAAATTATCGTACCCGACGCCAAGTTTGGCAAGAAATTGGTAAGGTCTCCCGTTCTGAAAGTGAGGAAGATCCGCCAGGGCTTCCCTGGAGACCTCCTCGCGGACAGGCCCCTTCTGGACCAGCGCGAAATCCGCGCGTCCCTTGACGGACGGGTTGGAGACCAGAAAATATGAGATGCCGTTCGGAAGGGTGCCGCTGACGACCCCGGAAGCTGCCGGAAGAGAAGGCAGCGACTGTGCTCCCAGTGAAAGGGTTAGGAGACAGAGCAGGAACGGCGCGAATGAAGCCAGTTTGAAGCGTAATCTCATAATTTAATCCTGATCTGGTACAAAAGTAAAAAATAAAATTACTACTTTTGTATTTGTTCGGTTTGAAATCACTTAAAAACTCATTTTAGCATTATGAAAAAAATTATTCTCACTTTAGCCGCCGTCATCCTTTCCGCAGGGCTCGTTTCCGCCCAGGATATGGCAAAGGCGACTGAAACAGCACAGACTGCCAACGAGGCTCTCGTAGCCAAAGACTATGCCAAGGCTCTTGAGGGATTCAAGGAAGCCCTCACCCTGGCCCAGGCTTGCGGCGAGGAGGGAGAGGAGCTTGTGGGTACCTGCAAGTCCGTGATTCCTTCCATAGTGCTGACGCTCGCAAAGAACGCTATCAAGGATGCCAAATACGACGAGGGCATCGCTCAGCTCGACGAGGCCATCAAGGTCGCCGAGGAGTTTGAGAACGACGATGTCATCGGCGAAGCCGCAACGCTCATCCCCCAGGTGAAGAAGCAGAAGGCCCTTGCCCTTTACAATGACAAGGACTACGCCGCTGCCGCCGAGGCTTACAAGGAGATCCTCGCGGCCGATCCCGAGGACGGTGCTTCCGCACTGCGTCTCGCCCTTGCCCTCACCAACACCGGTGACAAGGAAGGCTCCATCGAGGCTTTCAAGCAGGCTGCCGCCAACGGCCAGGAGGCCAATGCCAACAAGCAGCTCGCCAACATTTACCTCAAGGACGCCCAGCAGCTCCTGAAGGACAAGAAGTACAAGGAGGCCATGACCGCCTGCGAGGAGTCCAACACCTACTCCGAGAGCGCCAACGCCTACAAGCTTCTCGCTTCCGCAGCCGCCCAGCTCAAGGACAACGCCAAGGCCATCAGCGCTTACGAGAAGTATCTCGAGCTCTCCCCCAATGCCTCTGACGCCGCCGGTATCAACACCACCATCGCCGTCCTCTATCAGCAGGCCGGCAACAAGGCCAAGGCCATCGAGTACTACACCAAGGTCCAGAACGACCCTCAGTACGGTGCCACCGCCAAGCAGCAGCTCGAGGCTCTGAAGAAGTAATGGAAATACTCGAACTTCTCGCACCGGCGAGAAATGCCGACATCGGCATCGCAGCCATCGACTGCGGTGCCGATGCCGTGTATATGGCCGGCGGGGAGTTCGGAGCCAGGAAGGATGCAGGGAACAGTATGGAGGACGTGGCGCGGCTCTGCGAGTACGCGCACCGCTTCGGAGCCCGCATCTTTCTGACAGTCAATACCATCCTCTATGACGACGAACTGGATAGGGCGCACCGGCTGATGCTGGACGCTCAGGCGGCCGGAGTGGACGCATTCATAGTCCAGGACCCCGCCGTCACACAGTGGGACGACATCAAGGTCCCGATGCACGCGTCCACGCAGTGCGCAATACGCACGCCCGAGGACGCGCGTTTCTACGAGAGCCTCGGCTACGCCCGGCTTGTCGTGGAGCGCGAGACTTCCCTGGAGACTCTCAAGGATATCCGCAAGGCCGTCGGCTGCGAGCTGGAGTTCTTCGTGCACGGAGCGCTGTGCGTATGCTACAGCGGCCAGTGCTACCTCTCGGAGAAGCTGGCCGGCCGCAGCGCGAACCGCGGGGCCTGCGTGCAGGCCTGCCGTTCGCTGTACGACCTCGTGGACGACACCGGAAGGGTGCTGGTCAAGGACAAGGCTTTGCTTTCGCTGAAGGACTACCGTCTGCTCGACAGGCTGGAGGAGCTCGCCGGAGCCGGCGTATGCTCCTTCAAGATCGAGGGCCGGCTCAAGAACGCATCGTACGTCAAGAACGTGGTCCGGGAGTACTCCAAGGCCCTTGACGCGCTCGTCGCGGCGCATCCCGACAAGTATCGCCGCGCCTCTTTCGGACGCGTCACGGGTGGCTTCGAACCGGCGGCGGACCGCACCTTCAACCGCGGCTATACCGAGCTCTGGTTCGACGGCAGGCGCGGCCGCTGGGCATCGATGGACGCTCCCAAGTCGATGGGAGAGTTCGTAGGCACGGTCAAGGACGTGCGGCGCGCCGGGCCCGCGTGCGAGCTCAGGCTCGCCCTGGCGGGCGGCGTCCAGCTGCACAACGGCGACGGCTTCGCCTTCGCCGGCCGCGGCGGCATAGTCGGCTTCCGCGGCGACGTCTGCGAGGGCTCCGCCATCCGCTGCAAGCCGGTGGACGGCCTGCGCAGCGGCGTAAGGCTCTACCGCAACATCAACTCCGCCTTCGAGCGGGAGCTCGAACGCAACACTCCCCGCAGGGAGATCGCCGTCGACCTGCAGGTCGCCGTTTCAGGCAAATACAACATAGACATCACGGCCACGAGCGAGGACGGCAGGCAGGTCTACAGCCCTTTCAAGTCCGACCTCGAGACGGCCGAAAACCGCGAGCGCCAGGAGGCGATGATCCGCGAGCAGCTCTCGAAGCGCAGCGGACACTATGCCTTCAGGGTGACATCCCTCGACGTCCAGACGCCCGGCGGCGCGCTGCCGCTGCTGAGCGCTTCGCTGCTCAACGGCATCCGGCGCCTGGTCGCTTCCGACCTGGACGCCCTCCCCTGCCGGCCGCTGCCGATGGCCGCAGGCCGCAGGGACACGTCCGTCCCCCTTGCTGAAAAGCATCTTTCCTACAAATACAACGTCGCCAACGCCGTCGCGCGCGACGTGTACGCAGCGCGCGGCGCTGAGAGCATCGACCCGGCCTACGAGATCGCGCATCCGCGCAACGCCGAGCTTATGCGCACCCGCTACTGCATCCGCTACGAGCTCGGCCTCTGCCCCGTCCATCAGGGCGCAAAGGAAAGCCGCCCGCTGTTCCTCCTGAACAACGGACGGCGTCTCGCACTGCATTTCGACTGCGCGAAATGCGAAATGGCCGTCACTGAAGACGCCTAGGCGTCAGTCAAGCACGTCCCATACCTTGCGTTGAGGGTCTCCCTGTGAGAAGGGAAGCCAGAAATCCGTCTGCTTCTCTCCGCAGGGATTGCCGTATTTGCAGAAATTGGTCCAAGAGTCCAGCATCATCCGGCTGAGATTGCGGTCTCCGTCCGTGAACGGACGCCAGCAGCGGTCGAGCGTGCCGAACATATACCACAGCTCCGCGGAATGGAACGCTCCGGCATCGTCGCCGGGCAGCCTGCGGGTGAAGATATAGTTGAAGACCGGCTTGCCTTTATGGAACTCCCTCGATGCGCAGAACTGCGCGATGTCCCTGGCCCTCTGGGAGCCGTCGAGCGTGGTGGAACCTATCATATAGGGAATGTCCGGGATGACGTTCTGCGACGCAGCGGTCGTGAAGGACATTCCGCAGATCTTCATATCGATCATAGGCCCGAACGGGATGCGGTTGCCTGCGGCGGTGAACTCGTCGTACTTCTGCAGCAGCTCCTGAGGGGAGGCCGCACGCATCTGCTCGAGGGTCTCGTAGCCGGCGAACTCGCAGAAGGCCTGGCAGGCCTCCCACACCTTCTCGCTGCTGCTTTCGCGTCCCTGCTGGCTGGGGTTGATGCCGCCGCCACTCTGCATTATGGCCTTGGCCACCATCTCGCTGGCGATAGGAGCCGAGAGAAGGGCCTGGACGCTGCGCGCACCGGCGCTCTGCCCGAAGATGGTTATATTCTTGGGATCTCCTCCGAAGGCGGAGATGTTGTCGCGCACCCAGCGGAGGGCCGCGAGCTGGTCATAGAGGGTATAATTGCCGCTGCGGCCTTCGGCGCCTTCCTCCTGCGCGAGCAGCTCGTGACCGAAGAATCCGAAGATGCCTTCGCGGTAGTTGATGGTGACCAGGATCACGCCCCTGGACGCCCAGGCGTCGCCGTCGAAGGTTATTTCATTGCCGTATCCGTGGTCGAAGGCTCCGCCGTGGATCCACATCGCCACCGGGAGACCGGCGGACTTGCCGATGGCTTCGGTGGGTGCCCAGACGTTCAGGAAGAGGCAGTCCTCGCTCATCTCCGGCATACCTGCGGAATAGAATTCCTTGCCGTACAGGTCCATCTGGCTCAGGTCCTTCTGCCAGGGGATGGCACCGAAGGTGTCGCAGACCTTGACGCCGTCCCACGGTACGACGGGCTGAGGCTCGCGCCAGCGCAGGTCTCCGACCGGCGGCGCGGCGTAAGGGATGCCTTTGAACACGGTCACGCCCTCGGCGGCCGAGGCAACGCCCTGGACGAGGCCGCCGTCGACGCGGACGACTTCCGCTTTACGGCTGCAGGAGAACGCGGCGGCTAGAAGGACCGCCGCAAGGAGGATTTTGACGAATGCTTTCATGCTCATTTGTTTTACGTCGCAAAGATAAGTAATTTTAAATACTCTGACCCATTATTGTAACTCGCAGACGGGCAAAAAACCCTATCTTTGGGAAGATAATTGCACAAAACCATAACCGATAGAAAGATCATGCGAAAGACATCCGTGAAAAGCATCCTGGCTCTGTTAGTCTGGGTGCTCGCGTCCCTGCCGTCCTTCGGACAGCAGCGGGCCACGTTCTGCAACCCGCTCGACATCTTCGCCGGCAACGAAAGGTCCGGCCGAGGCGGCGAGCCGGTCGTCGTGGTGTACCAGGACGACTATTATCTTTTCATCTCACACCGCAGGGGCTACTGGTTCTCCCCGGACTTCCAGAACTGGACCTACGTCGACGCCCCGAACTTCCCGGGCGGCGTGGTTTCCGTAGTGGAAATGGAGGGCACCCTTTACGCCTGCTCGATGAACAACCGCCGCGTCTGCCGCGCCGAGAATCCCATGACCGGTGAATGGACCGTCCTGGAGCAGCAGCTCGACAGCGACCGCTACGGCGATGCCAATATGTTCTACGACAACGGCCACCTGTATATGTACTTCGGCTGGTCCCAGCTGATGCCCTTCCAGGTGGTCGAGCTGGACACCAAGACCTTCAAGGAGATCGGCGAGCCTCAGCCTCTGTTCTTCAGCGACTACAAGAAGCACGGCTTCGAGACCCGCCGCGCCGAGGACGTCATCTACTCCATCTTCAACGGCCGCCGCGACTATTTCGCCGAGGAGTATCCCTGGATCGAAGGTCCCTGGATGACCAAGCACAACGGCAAATACTATCTCCAGTATGCCGCCATCGGCCTCGAGTTCCTGTCCTATTCGCACGGCGTGTACGTGGGTGACAGCCCTATGGGCCCGTTCACCTACTCCGAGCATAACCCGTTGACCTTCAAGACTTCCGGCTTCGCCGTCGGTGCAGGTCACGGCAGCACCTTCCACGACAAGAACGGTCACCTCTGGACCATCTGCATGATTCCGTCCAGCTACGGCGGAGCGGGACGCGGCTCCGAGCTGGCCATCTACCCGACCGACGTTGATGCCGACGGCGTGATGTATTCCAACGTCTCCTTCGGCGACTATCCCCAGTACTATCCCGCTTCCCGCAAGGACGGCGTGGACAACTACACCGGCTGGAAACTCCTCTCGCACAAGAAGAAGGTCACCGTGTCCTCCACCTTCGAGAACAACAAGCCCGAGTACGGCGTGGACGAGCAGTTCATGACCAACTGGGTGGCCGAGACCGGCGACCCGGGCGAGTTCTTCCAGGTGGACCTCGGCAAGGTCTCCGACATCTATGCCATCCAGTGCAACTTCGACCACGTGGGCGCTGAGAGCGCAGCCCGCGGAGGAATGGGCGGCTTCGGCGCGCCCCAGCAGCTCCCCGACCACTACCAGTGCTTCTACGTCGAGGTCTCCATCGACGGCACCAACTGGACCAAGGTCCTCGACAAGAGCGACAACAAGTTCGACTTCCATCACGACTACAACGAGTTCCTGAACCCCGTCCAGGGCCGCTTCGTGCGCGTGACTAACGCCGCACAGTGCCACGACGGCGCCAAGTTCTGCATGAAGGACCTCCGCATCTTCGGCAACCCGTACTCCGCGGGCTCCATCAAGGTCGGCGACGTCAAGGTCGTCCGCAACCCTGAGGACCGCCGCGAGGCCTCCCTGCTCTGGGAGCCAGTCCCGGGCGCCGACGGTTACATCGTACGCTACGGCATCGAGCCCAACAAGCTCTACAACAGCTACATCCTCTACGACGCCAACCAGATCACCATCCACAGCCTCAACACCGATCCCGAGTACTACTTCGAGGTGGAGTCTTTCGATTCCGGACTCGACTACTACCGTGAGGTCAGCGAGGAGGTCAACGGCACCGGCGGCGAGATCGAGCTCAACAGCGGCCGCGGCAGCTTCGCCTAC
>Ga0310786_10006156_pt1 | contig 16080 bp, 11 predicted proteins | sample AusTroGonzalo_MG_FD_203881 | JGI IMG/M metagenome (GOLD analysis project Ga0310786, IMG submission 203881) | Bovine rumen microbial communities from tropical cattle in Woodstock, Queensland, Australia - Gonzalo_03 (v2) (version 2) | ecosystem: Host-associated > Mammals > Digestive system >... | reverse complement strand
AGATGGGTATTGACCTCAGTATGGTGGACTATGTGTTTATCTCCCACGGACACAGCGACCATGCTGGAGGACTGAAGCATTTCATGGAGATTAACAACAAAGCAAAAATCATTGTGTCGCCAGATGCACTCAAAGGCAGATTCTTCTCGAAGCGTCGCTATTTCCATAGCATCACAACGGAATGGCCGGATATTCCACAAGAGCGGTTACTAACGATTGACCATAGCGAGAGCATCGACGATGACATCTTCATCTTAGCGCACATTCCTCAGATTCATCCGATGCCGGAGGGTAATCAGCATCTGTTCGTAAAGAAATCAGATGGTAGCTATGTGAACGACGATTTCCGTCATGAGCTGGCGTTATATACAGGCGGGTTGCTGTTTACCGGTTGTGCTCATAGCGGCTTGGAGAACATCCTTGCAGCATGTCCATTCCCAGTGAATACCGTTGTGGGAGGATTCCACCTGCTCGATAATCATGAGAGCGAAGACAAACTCTCAGAACTTGCCTACAGATTAACGGATTCCTATCCCCAGACGCAATTCTACACCAGTCATTGTACGGGAGACGCTGTGTTTTCCACCTTACATCAAGTGATGGGTGACAAGATACATGCTTTTTCCTGCGGGACGACAAATCCAATGAGCGAGAACACTATCCTGTTATAGCTTAATGCCAAACTTTGCTATCCGCTCCTCCATCATTTCCTCGGGCATGAATCGGAGGAGCGTTTCTGTAATGGTGTTGAGCATACGTTGGCGGATGTAGTCCTCCCGGATGTAGAGCGACACACGGCGCTGTGAGAGATAGTCGCCCTCGATTCGGCGCACGTTCTCCCGCTGACGGTCGGAAAGGAAAGGCAGATGCATCTCTGGGATAATGGTGAAGCCACCGTTCTCATCAACGATGCGGATCAGCGTCTCGATGCTGCCGGCCTCGTACACGCGATTACCTTTAGTACGTGCTTTACAAAAACTAAACGCACTCTCACGCAGACATTGGGCCTCCTTCATAATCCACATCTTCTCGTGCTCCAGGTTCTCGGGCTTGAACACGGGCAACTTGCGCCAACAACTTTCAGAAAGATAGACCACAAAGCGCTCTGTATAGAGGGGCACTTCGAGGATGCCCTGACGCGAATTTCCACTGATGGCTATACCAGCATCGAGATGTCCCAGCAGCAGTTCGCTAAGCATTACGTCAGCTTTCATCTCGCGGATGGATAGTTTTACGGTGGGATAGTTTTCCACGTAATGACGGATGAACTTGGGCAGGATGTATGGCGCGATAGTAGGACCTATGGAAAGTGCCAGCTCACCATTGACGGCTCCTTTGTCTTCTGCCACGAGTTCCGTTATGCGTTCAGCCTCGGCCAATGCTTTTTCTGCCTGTCGGATAATCTTTTCGCCGGCCGCTGTGGGAGTGACGAGTTTGTTGCTTCGCTCGAAGATGCGCACATCAAGTTCTTCTTCCAGTTTCACGAGCATGGCGCTGAGCGTAGGCTGTGATATACCACACTGTTCGGCAGCCTTGGCGAAGTTGCGCTGGCGGTCGATGGCTACGATGTATTTCAGTTGTTGTAGGGTCATACGCTTCTTTGATGATAGATAAAACCGATGCAAAGATAGATATAATAATTCGTTTATCTATTGTTTTCTTTGTACCTTTGCACCGAATTTAAGAATAAATAAGGAATATGCAACAGATAAAGACTTTCCATCGTCACTTTGCGACACCAGGATTAGACCTCTATTGGATTATTATCGCCTATATCATCGTCGGGTGGTTCTTCCCCGTTGTGGGACTTATCGCACTCATTTGCATGATAGGTCCCGTGATGACCAGCATCTGGAAGGGACGCTGGTGGTGCGGACATGTGTGTCCTCGCGGGAACATGTACGACCGTCTGCTGTCGAAGTACTCACCGCACAAGCCGATACCTGCGTTCGTGCGCACATTCGGTTTCCGCCTGTTCATGGTATTCTTCATCTTCAGCATGTTCGGCATCCAGCTCACATTCACCGTTCCCTGGAGCGAGGGCGGATTAGCTATGTGGAGTGGCATTGGTCGCGTATTCTGGACGATTATCGTGGTGACTACCATCGTCGGCGTTACTTTATCATTCATCTATGCGCCTCGCACATGGTGTAGTTTCTGCCCGATGGGAACAATCTCGTCGTGGGTTGCTCCAAAGCACCAGCCACTACCCAAGCCCTACACTGCTGTACATGTAGCAGCATCGTGTCAGATGAAATGCAAGAGCTGTGCCCGTGTCTGTCCCATGCAGCTTACGCCCTACGACAGCCGAGGACTGGAGTCAGGTTATCTGCATCCCGACTGCCTTAAGTGCGGCAAATGCACACTGGCCTGTCCGACAAAAATCATGTCACTAAAAAAGTAAAGCAATATGGAAAATATTAAAGACTATCAGCAGTACCTAAGGGGGTACAACTATACAGGCATCACGCCAGTTATCATCGATTTCTATGCCACATGGTGTGGCCCTTGTCAGGCACTCGCCCCAATGTTAAAGCGACTTGCCGACGAGTATGAAGGCCGTATTAAGGTATTGAAGGTTGATGTGGACAAAAACCAGGCTCTTGCTGCCGCCGCTCACATCCAATCGATTCCTACACTGTTCTTTATCACGAAGGACGGGGACATAGAGCGTGTAGTTGGCGGCCTTCCTTATCAGGAACTGGTGAGGATGGCCGAGAAGATTAGCCAATAGAATCATCATAATTCCCAAAAGATTCCTCCGTATCACCACGATATGGAGGATTTTTCGTTTCACCCCCGATTTTTCCCGTTTCACCTACTTCCTTCTTTTATTTCGCGCGAAGAGGTTATACCTTTGCGTTCAAAATCCAATGAAATGAAGAAGAAAGTTTGTTTTATGTTGATAGCTGCCCTGGCAATAGTTGGTTGCCGACAGCAGGAGCAGCAGGAAGAGAATGCTGCAGATTTCGAGACGATGACAGTTTCGAAGCAGGACATAACTCTGGAGCAGTCGTACCCTGCACAGATTGAGGGACGACAGAGTGTGAAGATCATCCCTCGTGTGGAGGGCTATCTGCGCCAGATATGTGTGAAGGAGGGACAGCGCGTGAAGAAAGGTCAGGTGCTGTTCGTCATCGACCAGGCAACGTATCAGGCCGAGGTAAAGGCTGCCGAGGCGAATGTGGCGGTGGCGAAGGCTGGCGTGGAGACGGCACAGCTGAACTACGACAGTAGGCAGACATTGCACGGCAAGAACATCGTGTCCGACTACGACCTGCGCACGGCATCCACCAACCTGCAGATGGCGAAAGCCCAGGCGCAGCAGGCTCAGGCACAGTTGCAGTCGGCCCGCACCAACCTGTCGTACACCGTACTCCGCAGTCCTTCGGATGGCGTGGTGGGAAGCCTGCCGTTCCGCACGGGCGACTTCGTAGGACCCTCGACACAAGGCGGTTTGACCACCGTGGCCGATGCGCACGAAATGTATGTCTATTTCTCGCTGACCGAGCGCGACGTGATGAGTCGTATTGCCCTGCACGGTTCGCTCGAAAAGGCCGTAGCCGCTTTCCCTCCCGTCAGCTTGACGCTGGCCAGTGGCGACACCTGCGCCGTGAAGGGACGTGTAGAGAGCATCAGCGGTGTAGTTGACAGCAGCACCGGTTCTGTATCGGCACGTGCCGTATTTCCCAATACCGACGGTCTGTTGCTCAGCGGTAGCACGGGTAGCATCGTCATTTCCAACGAGATGAAACAAGTCATCGTCATCCCCCAGTCGGCCACCTACGAGATACAGGACAAAACCTACGCCTGGCGCATCATAAACGGTAAGGCCGAGTCGACCATCATCACCGTTCTGCCCACCTCTGACGGCAAAAGCTATGTCGTTACCAGCGGTCTCACCGTTGGCGATGTTATCGTGGCCAAGGGTGCAGGATATGTTAAGGAGGGACAGGAGATTGAAGTAAGAAGTAAGATGTAAGAAGTAAGAGTTATGACCATCAAGAAATTCATTGACCGGCCGCTGCTTTCTATTGTCATCAACGTGATGGTGGTGGCGGTGGGTATCATCGCGCTGACGCGACTGCCGATAGAGAAGTTTCCCGATATTGCGCCGCCAACGGTCTATCTGTGGGCGAGCTACCCTGGCGCGAGTGCCGAGACGGTGCAGAAGAGTGTGGTGGCGCCGCTGGAACAGGCCATCAACGGCGTGGACAACATGATGTATATGACCTCGTCGGCATCGAATGGTTCGGCCTCCATCAGCATCTACTTCAAGCAGGGCACCAATGCCGACATGGCGGCGGTGAACGTGCAGAACCGCGTGGTGCAGGCGCAGGCACAGTTGCCCGCCGAGGTGCTGAAGATGGGTGTGGCCGTGGAGAAACAGCAGCCGGGACAGTTGCGCATCCTCGCGCTGGAGAGTCCTGGCGGCACCTACGACGAGAACTTCCTCTCGAACTACTTCTATAACAACCTGCGCCCCGCCATCCTGCGCATCCAGGGCGTGGGCAAGTGCGAGGTATGGGGCGGACAGTACGCCCTGCGCATCTGGCTGCGACCCGAGGCGATGGCCCGCTACGGCATCGTGCCCAGCGACATCACCGCTCTGCTTGAGGAGCAGAACGTGGAGGCCAGCATCGGCTCCATCGGCGAAAACACCCCCGGCACTTTCCAATATACCCTGCGCTACACGGGCCGCAAGCAGGACGTCACGGAGTTCGAGAACCTGATACTGCGCTCCAGCCAGACGGGCGAGGAACTGCGCCTGAAGGATGTGGCCGACCTCGAACTGGGGCAGTCGGACTATGCCTACTCCAACCGCATCAACGGCCATCCCGGCGTGATGGGCAGCGTCAGTCAGGTGGCTGGCTCCAACGCCACGCGCATCAATCAGGACATCGACCGACTCATCAAAGAGGTAGAACAGACCATGCCCAAGGACATCCGCATCGTGACGTTCGACAACACCAACGACTTCCTCTTCGCCTCCATCCGCGAGGTGGTCTTCACCCTCCTGCTGGCCATCGTGCTGGTGCTCGTGGTGGTCTATCTCTTTGTGCAGGACTTCCGCGCCACGCTCATCCCCGCCCTCGGCATCATCGTGTCGCTCATCGGCACCTTCGCTTTCATGGCGGTGGCGGGCTTCTCCGTCAACATGCTCACGCTCTTCGCCCTCGTGCTGGTCATCGGCACCGTGGTGGACGACTCGATCGTGGTGGTCGAGGCGGTGCAGGCGCGTTTCGATGCCGGTTACCGCTCAGCTTACAAGGCTTCGGTCGATGCCATGAATGGCCTCACGTCAGCCCTCTTCACCACCACCCTCGTCTTCATGGTCATCTTCATCCCCGTGTCGTTTGTCAGCGGCACCTCAGGCACGTTCTACAAGCAGTTCGGCCTCACGATGGCCGTCGCCGTGGGCATCTCGCTGCTCTACGCCCTCACCCTCGCCCCAGCGCTCTGTGCGATAATTCTGAAGCTTAGGGACGACAGCAAACGGAGCCTCTCGCAGCGCGTCCGTCGTGTTTACGATGCCTCGTTCCATGCCCTGCTGGGTCGCTATACCAAGGTGGCCATGCTGCCCATTCGCAAAAAGTGGCTGGCGGCGGCAGGCGTGGTGGCGGCGATGGCGATGACGGCGGTGCTGCTCAGGACGGTGCCCACGGGATTCGTGCCCGACGAGGACATGGGGTCGCTGATGATCGACGTGAGCACGCCATCGGGCTATACGATGGCGAAGACCGAGGAGGTGATGGTGCGGCTCACCGACCGCATCCAGCAGTTGCCCGAGGTCGAGTCGGTGGGCAGCGTCGTGGGCTTCGGCGGTGCCAACAAGGGCATGGTGCAGGTGCAGTTGCGCCCGTGGAGCCAGCGCAGTGGCAGCGACCACACGTCGTGGAGCGTCACCGAGCGCATCAACGAGATACTGGCCGACGAGCACGAGGCCGAGAGTTTCGCTACGTCGCCGGGCATGATCGACGGCTACGGGCGCGGCGGCGGTTTCGAGGTGTCGGTCACCAACAAGAACGGCAAGGATCTGCGCACGTTCTTCGACGTCACCCAGCGTTTCGTCGAGGCCCTGAACCGCCGTCCTGAGGTGAGCGATGCCTACTCAGGCTATGCCATCGACTATCCGCAGTACCGCGTCGATGTCGATGTGTCGCGCTGCAAGAAGCTGGGCGTCTCGCCCTCCACGGTGCTGGGCGAACTGGGCGCCTTCCTCGGCAGCAGCTACGTGTCCAACTTCAACAAGTACAACCAGGTCTATCAGGTCACCATGCAACTGCGCCCCACCGACCGCGCCGACCTCCATTCGCTCGACCGCCTCTTCGTGCGATCCACTGAGGGCACGATGCTGCCCGTCAGCCAGTTCGTCACCCTCCGCAAAGAATACATGCCGCAGTCGCTGAGCCGCTTCAACATGGTGGGCAGCATCGACGTCACCGGCTCCGTGGCGCAGGGCAGCAGCACCGGCGATGCCATCCGTGCCATCCGCGAGGTGGCCCGCAAGGAACTGCCCGTGGGCTACGGCATTGAGTTCGGAGGCATCACCCGCGAAGAGAGTCAGACGGGCTCCAACGTCGTCGTCATCTTCCTCGTCTGCGTCTTCTTCGTCTATCTCATCATGGTCGCACTCTACGAGAGCCTCTTCATCCCCCTGGCCGTCATCCTCGGCGTGCCCTTTGGCCTGATGGGAGCCCTGCTCTTCGCCCAGCTGTTCGGCGTGCAGAACAACATCTACCTGCAGGTGGGACTCATCATGCTCATCGGCCTGCTCTGCAAGACGGCCATCCTCCTCACCGAGTACGCCACCCAGTGCCGCCACGCCGGCATGTCGCTCAAGCAATCGGCCTTCTTCGCTGCCAAGATGCGTCTGCGCCCCATCCTCATGACCTCACTCACGATGATTTTCGGCATGCTGCCCCTGATGTTTGCGTCGGGCGCAGGAGCCAACGGCAGCCGCACCGTCGGTGTGGGCACCGTCGGCGGCATGCTCATCGGCACTCTCGGCCTCCTCTTCGTCGTCCCCGCCCTCTTCGTCATCTTCCAGACGCTTCAGGAGCGTTTTAGGCCCGTCGAGTTCCAACCCTCTGATGACCCGCTGATTGTCGAAGAGCTAAAAAAGATTGAAGAATATACCAAACAGAAAGAAAGGAATTGTCATGAATAGATTGATTGTCATAGCCATCTTTGTATGGTATTATTATAACGGACAGGCGCAGACGGTGGACAGCATCGGATGGCGCAGCGTGTTTACGGAGCCGCAGTTGGTAAGTCTAATAGAAACAGCATTGGAGCGGAACGCTGACCTGCGGACGGCGAATCTGAACGTGGTGCAGGCGGAGGCGCAGCTGAGGGCGGCAAGGCTCTCGCTGCTGCCATCGCTGACGGTAGGTGCTGAAGGTAACCTGCAAACGACAAAGGGGCAGGCGACGCAGAAGACGTACAGCATCCCCGTGACGATGCAGTGGGAGGTGGACTTGGCAGGACGACTGCGCGGCGAGAAGCGGGCGGCGGTGGCTAACTACTGGAGCACGGCAGAGACAGAGCGGGCGGTGAGGCTGCAACTGATAGCGGCGGTGGCTACGCACTACTACCAACTGGTGATGATGGACGAGCAGTTGGCTGTGACAAGAGAGACGATTGAGAATGCCCGACAGACTGTGGGAACGATGGAGGCCCTGAAAGAGGTGGGCATGCAGAACGAAGCGGCGGTGAGTGCGGCACGGGCGGCCTATCTGAACGTGGCTGCACAGGAGAAAACGCTGCTGCAACAGATACAGGCGACGGAGAATGCATTGGTGGTGTTAATAGGAAAACAGATGGAAATAAATTTGACTGATGAAGCTACAACACCAATATTCACCACCAACACATCATATCCTATAGAGATACTGGCTAACCGCCCTGACGTGAAGGCGGCGGAGTATGCCCTGAAGGCGCAGATGGCACAGGTGGACGTGGCGCGTGCAGCATTCTATCCGCAGCTGACCATCTCGGCTGCGGCAGGCTGGACGAACAATGTGGGAGAAATTGTGAACCCTGGTCAGATGCTCTTATCAGCCATCGGGTCGCTAGTGCAGCCGCTATTCAACAAGGGACAGAACCGCGCCAATCTGCGCATCGCCAAGGCTCGACAGGAACAGGCGCTGGTGGCCTTTAATCAGGCGCTGCTGGTGGCTGGTGCGGAGTTGAGCGATGCCCTGACGGCCTGCCAACTGAGCAGCGAGCGACTGGCACTACGTCAGCAGGAGGTAGCCGCCGCAGAGCGTGCCTACGAGGTGAGCAAGGACGTGATGCAGAACAGCTCATCGACCTATCTTGAAGTGCTCACCGCCCAACAATCGTTCCTCCAGTCGCGCCTCTCGTTAGTGTCCGACCGCTTCGATCTGGTTCAAGGGAAAATTAACCTCTTCAAAGCCCTCGGCGGCGAAAATATTCGTAAAAGGTGAGGCAAAGCGATATAACTTTGCAGTTTTTTCACTAACTTTGCAGCTGTTAATAAATATGGAACGGAAACAACATGAACGGATAGACCGACTCTGGTAGAACGGCGTTTGGCGATGTCTCTGAAACGGATGCACAGAATCAGACTCGCGCCGTTTTTGTAACCAAGCATTAAATAATAAAAATGTATATGAAGAAGAAAACTATCATAACCGCACTGCTGGCCATCGTCGCAGTAATCGTCGTAAAGAAGGGCGTATCATACGTTTACGACAAAATACAAATCATGAACGCCCCGACTATGCAGGAAATCGCCGAGGCGAACCCGTGGGCTGTGCCCGCCGACTGGTTCAAGACCGACACCATCACTATCAAAGGCCGCATCGAAGACTACGACGCCGAGCGCTTTGGCTTCTCGTCGATGGCTTGTTATTACAATGACCTATTCGAAAAGAACAGCACGGTGCTGGTGCTCGACATCGCTGACGACGGCACGTTCTGCAAGAAGTTTCAGGCCAACTATCCCGTCTGGAATTCTTTCATTGCCGATGAATCGAAGGTGCGCTTCAATGCCATCCACTTCTTCGCCCGCCCTGGCGAGACCATTGACATCACCGTGCAGAAGGGAACGTTCGGCCGATACGAGTGCGTCTATAACAATGGCAGCAGCCGCGACGTGGAGCGATTGCTCCGCACGTCGCGCAAACTGGAGGACGTGATGCGTCCGTTGTGGAAGTTCGAGGGCACGTTTGACGAGGCAAACGAGGTGGCTGATGAAGTTTGGAAACGGGCGATGGCCAAACTGCAGAAGGTTGCCCGCAGCGAGGATTACACGCCGATGGAAGTGCAATTGGCGCTGGCCGACATCGAGGCAAACTTCGGAATGGATTACATAGGCTGTATCGAGAGAATTGCAGACGGCTTGGTAAGACACGAGCAGCGTGACAGCGTCTGGCACACCGAGATTCTCGACAGCGTGGAGTGGAAGAAATATCTTGACTACGAGACCTACGTCCCCATGCGCCGCATCGATTATGACAATCCGCTGCTTTTCGCCAGCAGCAGCTATTATTTCTTGCAAAACCGCATCCAGTACGCCAAGCCCGTCAGAGAAGGTCAGTACGAGGGACTTCTTAATGAGGAAGGCGGCATGGAGGTAACTTTTGAAAAGCACTCCAAGAAACTTGCCAACGAACTCGCAGCCCTGCGAAAATTCATGGGGACAGATAAAGACAACCTTTTGGCTCAGATGTGCGCCTACAAGGAAATGACATACGAGTTCGACACTTGGTGCGAAGAAGGTTATATGTTTCAAGACATGCTCGCCGACACCATCCTTACCGAGGCCAAGAAAAAGGAATACCTTGAGAACTGGCCGACGCTCACCAAGATGTTTCCACTCTACCTCGATGCCTTTCAGAACCCCTATATCCTCCAGCGGGCAGAGCAATTCCGCGACCGCCGATTGTCACAGAAAGACCTCGCCACGCCGCTGCCAGAAGTTCCTGCGGCCGAACTCATCCGCTCGCTCGTCGCCAAATTCCCCGGCCGTTTCCTCGTCATCGACTTCTGGGGCATGAGTTGCGGACCCTGCCGCAGTGCCATTCAGGCGAGCAAAGACCTACGCGCCGCGATTGCCAAGCGCGACGACGTGAAACTCATTTTCATCGCCGGGGAGCGAACCGCCGAGGGTAGCGAAGCTTACAAGTCGTATGTCGCCGAATGGCTGGCCGGCGAAGAAACCGTCTGCCTCACCAACGCCGACTTCAACCGTCTGCGAGACCTGTTTCAGTTCAATGGTATCCCCCACTACGAGACCATCACGCCCGATTGTCGCCGTGTCGCTGAAAACCTCGCCGTCAGTGGCTACCACAACTTCGAGAATGAACTGCAAAGGGCGATGGAGAAGCTGAAGTAGCAGTTGTTTTTCACCATTTCCTGCTAAAATACAATAAAAATCGCATACGGATGATACACCGTCTGCGATTTTTTTTAACTCTGAAGTTGAAAACATGGAGTCGGAAAGTTGCGAGACCTCTCCGTAAGCTACGTGAAAGGATTCACCCGCCGTTTTTCCCGTTTCACCTACTTTCTTCTTCCGTTTCGTGCGTAGAGGTTGTACCTTTGCCGGCGTTATGAAGAAGAAAGTAATGTTTATATGGGTAATGTCGCTGCTGTCGTGTGTCAGCATGTTCGGCCAGAGTGCATTTGAGGTTAGCGGCACGGTGGTGGATAAGGCAACGGGTGAAGCCGTCATCGGAGGGTCGATCAAACTGATGGCCTTGCCCGACAGTTCGTTTGTAGAGGGTACGACGACGGGAGCACAGGGTGAGTTCACCCTGAAGAACGTGAAGAAGGGGACGTATGCGCTGCAGATTTCGTACATCGGATATGCGACGAAGTGCATCAGCGTGGACCTGAACACGCAGAAGAAAAAGGCCGTGAACATCGGATATATCACGATGGCGGCGGATGCCATCGAACTGCAGGGCGTGGAGGTGACAGCGCACGCGGCAAAGGTGGCGGTGCAGGGCGACTCGCTGGTTTACAACGCGGCGGCCTATCGCGTGCCTGAGGGCTCGACGCTGGAGGCTCTGGTGAAACAGTTGCCAGGCGCAAAGGTGGACAAGGAGGGCAACATCACCATCAACGGCAAGACGGTGAGCAAGATTCTGGTGGACGGCAAGGAGTTCTTCCTGAACGACAAGGAGGTGGCGATGAAGAATATCCCCACGGAGATGATTGACAAGCTGAAGACGTATGACAGGAAGAGCGACCTGAGCCGCGTGACGGGCATCGACGACGGCGAGGAGGAGACAGTGCTCGACCTGACGGTGAAGAAGGGCATGAAAAACGGCTGGTACGGCAACGTGAACCTCGGAGCGGGCACACAGCACCGCTATGCGGAGAAATTCAACGTGAACCACTTCAAGGATGACTTCCAGGCCACCCTGCTGGGTAGTGCCAACAACGTGTCGGACATGGGCTTCGGCGGCGGTGGTGGTCGTTGGGGCTGGGGCGATCAGGGCCTGAAAAGCAGTAAGGAGATTGGTGGTAACTTCGCCACGGCGAAGCCGAAACTGGAGACAGGTGGCAGTGTCCGCTACCGCTACGACGGCAGCGACCTGGAGAACACGTCGTCGACGGAATACTTCAACGCCACGCTGGCCAGATATACCGAGGACTACTCGAAGAACATGACGTCGAACAACCGGCTGACGGGCAATTTCCGCATAGAATGGAAGCCCGATACGATGACGAACATCATCTTCCGTCCCGACTTCACCTACCAGCGCAACAGAGGAAGGGGCAACAGCCTGTCGGCCTCGTACAGCGCCAATCCCAACGACACCATCCTCAACCGGCTGGCAGACATCATGGTGAACAGCAACGCCAACCGCAACATGACCTACAGCACGAACACCACGCTGAAGGGCGAGTTACAGGCCAACCGCAAGCTGAACAGCCGGGGGCGCAACCTAACCCTGCGCGTGGTGGGGAACTACGGCGACGGCAGGAGCGAGCAACTGTCGGCAGCCAACATCACCTACAATACGCAGAGCACCGACCAGCAAAACAACCGCTACTACGAGACGCCGGCGAAGAACTTTGGCCTGTTGGGGCAGATGACCTACAGCGAGCCGATTGCTGATCGTACCTATGTGCAACTGAGCTACACCTACGACTACAGTTACAGTCGTAACGACCGCCGCGCCTACATCTACGACAGCGACGCCTATCAGACGCTGGCGCAGAGCATGGAGCAGCACCGCTACGACATTCCGGCCGTGCTGCGTTTCATGGACGAGATGCAGTACGTGCTCAACGGCAGCGACTCCATTGCCAACCGCCTGAGCCAGTTCTCGGAATACCGCAACTACAACCAGACCATCAACCTCAGTTTCCGTCGGGTGCGCGAGAAGTACAACTTCAGTATCGGCCTTGACTTCCTACCCCAGCGCACCACGCTCAACTACAAGTACATGGGCAAGGAGTATCCCGAGGTCACGCGAAACGTCTTCAACGTTGCACCACGCGTGAACCTGCGCTGGAACTTTGACAAACAGACTAATCTGCACGTGCGCTACAACGGACGGACACGTCAGCCGAGCATGACCAACCTGCTCGACATCACCGACGACTCAAACCCGCTCGTCATCACCAAGGGAAATCCAGGCCTGAAACCTTCGTTCACGCACAGCGTCTTCGCCAACTTCAACAGCTACAAGGCCGAACAGCAGCGGGGCATCTACTCCTGGCTATGGTTCAGCGCCACCCGCAACAGCATCGACAACAAGACCACCTACGACAATACGACAGGCGTGCGCACCACGATGCCGATGAACATCAACGGCAACTGGAACGGCGGTGGCGGCGTGGGCTTCAACACGGGGCTGGGCAAGCAGAAGCTCTTCAACATCGGCATCGACCTGGGCGGCGACTACTCACGCTACGTGGGATTCTACAACAACGACTTTGAGGGCGGCGATGCAGACTTAAAATCCGTCACGCGGAGCATCAACCTCAACTCAGGCCTCGACCTCTCCTACCGTAAAGACCAGATCAGCATCGCGCTCAACGGACGGCTCGACTATGCGAACTCAAAAAACGACCTGAACCCGATGGGGAACATGAACACCTACGACTTCTCATACGGTGCCGAGTTGGAATGGACCGCACCGTGGGGCACGTCGCTCTCGACGGACATCGGTATGAGCAGCCGACGGGGGTATGCTCAAAGTGAGATGAACACCAACGAACTGCTGTGGAACGCGCAGGTGTCACATTCATTCCTCCGTGGCCGCGCCCTCACCGTGATGCTCGAAGTCAACGACATCCTGGGGCAGCAGACCAACATCAGCCGAACCATCGACGCCCTCATGCGCACCGACTCGCGCCATAACGCCATCTATCAGTACGGCATGCTCCGCGTCGTCTATCGCTTCAACATCCTGGGCGGCAAGAACAACCTCAAAGAAAAGAAAGAGTACGAGGAATGGGACGGCGACTGGGGTGACTGGGGCGGCGGATGGTAATGAAGAGTGAAAAGTGAAGAGTGAAAAGTGAAAAGTTTGCTGCCGCCATTCACATATCAAAAATAATTTGTATATTTGCCGCATGAAACTGAAACGAATCATACATGGAGTATTGCTGGTGCTGGGGCTCTCGGTGCTGGGACTGCTGTTCTACTATGCGTTGTGGCTGATTACCGATGAGGATTTCAGGGAGATGTTCAAGCACGGATGGCCTTGGCAATCGTGGGAGATGTTGGTGGATTACGCCGCTTGCTGTCTGTTTACGACGGTGGTGACGCTCTACTATTGGCGGTCGCGCGAGAAGGCCGAGCGGGAACGTGACAAGTTCCGTCTGCAGGCATTAGAGAACCAGTTGAGTCCGCACTTCGTATTCAATAACTTCAGCATCCTGGCCGACCTGATAGAGGTAGATCCCAAGCGGGCATCCAGCTATCTGATGAACCTATCGAAGGTGTATCGCTATACGCTGTCGCACCTCGACCACGAGACGGTGACGCTACAGGAGGAACTGGCATTCCTCGACCGCTATCTGGCCCTGCTGCAGCAGCGATTCGGCGAGGGGATTCTGGTAAGGATAGCTGATGATGTGGCTAAGACACAGGGGAAGTTGCCACCAGCCGCCCTTCAGATGCTGATAGAGAACGCCATCAAGCACAATGAGCATACCAAGGAGCGTCCGCTCGTCATCGACGTGACTGCCGAGGGACAGCATATCAGCGTGAGCAACCGCAAGCAGCCCATCACACCAGCTGAATCGACAAGTGTCGGACAGCATAACATCGTGGAGCGTTACCGTCTGTTGACCTCGCAAAAGGTAACTATCAGCAACACCCAGGACGAGTACCGCGTAACAATACCGCTAATTCCTATCGAACGATGAAGATACTGATTATAGAAGATGAACAGAGCAATGCCGCCCGACTGCAGCGCATGCTCGAAGGTTGGCACCAGGTAGTAGGTACTTGTGCCAGCAATGCTGAGGTGAAGGCATTCTTTGCTGGTGAAGCTGATGTGGACCTCATTCTAAGCGACATTCAATTAGGTGACGGACTCAGCTTCGAGTCCCTACGAACGGTTCCTTCGGCCATCCCCGTCATCTTCACTACGGCTTTCGACCACTATGCCGTACAAGCCTTCCGTTTCAACAGTATCGACTATCTGCTGAAACCCATCGACAGCGAGGAACTGCATGCTGCCTTGGCAAAGGTTGAAGTAACTCTCAACTCTAAACTCTCAACTCTAAACTCTCCATCAACGACCGATGCCATCGCAAAGTTGCTGGAGTCAGTCAAAAGTCAGTCCATCCGCTATCGTGAACGTTTCCTTATTCCCCATCGTGCTGACGAGTTCCTGATTATCCCTGTCAGCGACGTGAGCCATATCACCATCCGTGATGGCGTGGTGCGCCTCTGCACTTTAGAAGGCAAGCATCACACGTTGAACATGACCCTCGAAGAAGTAGAGAGCCAGCTCGATCCCCAGCGCTTTATGCGTGTGAACCGTCAGTACATTATCAGCGCCGCTGCCGTACAAAAGCTCTCCACCTATTTCCTTGGCAAGATGCGCATCCACATGACCGCCGCCCCCGACGAGGAAATCATCGTAAGCAAAGACAAAGTCGCCACCGTCAAGCGCTGGCTCGACTCCTAAAATGTAATCATTATGACGAAAGAAAAATGCTCAATCCGACTTGTCAGACTCTCTGAGGAGCATACCATAGCTTTCAAAGAGGAAATGCAAGAAGCCTTCCAGTATGGTTTCGAAGCATATAACAAAGATGCTGAAGAAACGAATCAGTGGCAGGTGCTGCCTGACAAGGACTTCTATCAGTCATTAGAGGCAGAAGGTGCCGAAGCCTACGAAGCCGTCAGCGAGGATGGCCAGCGTGTGGGCGGTGCTATCATAGCCATTGATGCACCCAATCATCATGGCGAATTGGCATTCCTCTATGTGAAGGTTGGCGTTCAGAATAAGGGCATCGGACAGGCGATTTGGAAAGCCATCGAAGCACTTCATCCAGAGACTGAGGTGTGGGAAACCTGTACACCGTATTTTGACCGTCGTAACATCCACTTTTACATTAACCGTTTAGGGTTCCATGCCGTCGAGTTCTTCAATGAGCATCATCCAGACCCGCACATGCCTGAGCAGTTTGATCAGGAGGATGGACTGTTCAAGTTTGAAAAGAGAATGAAAGAAATATGAGAAAAGCAAGTAGAGAGATGGATGCAGCCTTCGCATTAGAGGTGATAGATAAGGCTCCATACGTGACAGTTAGCATGACCAGACCCGATGGGACTCCATACGGAGTGCCTCTGTCGTTGGCTCGCATTGACGAAAATACGTTTTATTTCCATTGTGCTTTGGAGGGTGATAAACTTGATTGCATTGCACACTGTCCCACAGTATTCTTGTCGGCTGTTACCAAATGTGCCCCTACGGTAGGCCCCAAAGATGGGAGCTTTACGCTACAGTACCGATCGGCAACTGCCATCGGTAAGGCAGAGATTGTGACAGACCGTGAAGAGAAGATTACGGCATTGAGAGCCATCTGCCAGCGTTTCCTCCCTCACCACATGGACGCTTTCGATGACGC
>Ga0310786_10006155_pt1 | contig 16081 bp, 14 predicted proteins | sample AusTroGonzalo_MG_FD_203881 | JGI IMG/M metagenome (GOLD analysis project Ga0310786, IMG submission 203881) | Bovine rumen microbial communities from tropical cattle in Woodstock, Queensland, Australia - Gonzalo_03 (v2) (version 2) | ecosystem: Host-associated > Mammals > Digestive system >... | reverse complement strand
CCGCCCGTGGGCTTGTGAACGGGAGGGGCCCGTGCCTAAGAAAATGCTCTGGAAGGTAGGAGTTTACTCATGCCTTTCAGAGCGTTTTATTAGGGATGGGAGGGATAGCGCGAAGCGCGTAGTTCTGGAGACTATACCCTTAAATTTCCGGTTCTTATTTGGTGATTTCGTCCAGAAGTTTATCGGCCAGACGGCTGGCGCCTATGCGGAAGCGTGTGTTGTTAAGCCAGTCTTTGCCCAGGATGATCTTAGCTATTGTCCAGTACAGCAAGGCATCATCAACGGAGCTAATGCCACCGGCAGCCTTGACACCAACTGTACGTCCGGTTTCATCGGCATATTCCCTTACTGTCTTGCACATTACGCAGAATGATTCAGGGTCTGCTCCGGGAACCTCCTTTCCGGTAGATGTCTTGATAAAATCTGCTCCTGAATACATGGCAATAAGAGCCGCTTTCTTCACATTATCCAATGTGCCAAGTGCTCCGGTCTCAAGTATCACTTTCAGGGTCTTGTCTGCGCACAGAGCCTTCAGTTCATCGGTTTCATCGGCCAGAGTCTCATAATCGCCGTTAAGGATGTGTCCGGCGTTTTGTACAATATCTATCTCATCAGCTCCGTCATGAAGAGCAAGTGATGTCTCCGCTACCTTGACCTCAAAGAATGTCTGCGATGAAGGGAATCCTCCTGATACACAGCATGTCTTGACGCTTTCAACTTCGAGCGAGCGGCTTACTGTGGATGCGTAGAGCGGCCATGTGCAGATTGATGCCACCGAAGGCAGATCCGGATATTTGTCTTCGAATGAATTGACTTTCTCAACAAATGCCAGTATCGTATCCTCATTGTCTGTTGGCTTGAGGGTTGTAAGGTCTATGCAGCTGAATATTTTTTTCAGTGTTTCCTTTTCATGTCCGGCCGGCACCTCTTTTTTAGCCTTTTCTATGATTGACTTTACCCATGTGACATCAACCTTCATGTTGTACTTGCTGAACGCTTCGGTGAACTTGTCCGTTGTAGGTTCATTTACAGAGTTTTCCTCCATTTCATCGTATATTTCCATATTATTCCTTGTTTTTTGTATCCATTATTATTGTTACCGGTCCATCATTAAGAAGTGACACTTTCATGTCAGCTCCAAAGATTCCTTTTTCTGTTTTCTTTCCGGTTTCATTTTCCAGAGCTAAGCAAAACTTGTCATACATTGGTTCTGCAAAATCCCCTTTCGATGCTCTAATATATGATGGCCTGTTTCCCTTCCTGGTGCTTGCCATAAGGGTGAATTGGCTTACGGCCAGGATCTGTCCGTCCGTGTCCATTACCGAACGGTTCATAACACCGTTTTCATCGTCAAATATACGTAGTCCGGCAATCTTTTTTGTGAGCCATTCTATATCCTCCTGCTTATCGGCATCCTCTATTCCCACAAGTACCAGCAAACCGTTTCCTATCTGCCCGGTAATAGTTCCATTTACCTTAACGCTGGCTTCCTTTACCCTTTGTATTACCGCTCTCATTTGTGAAACCAATTATATATGATGCCGGCCTTTGATTTGCCAATTTCCTGTGTCAGCTCTTCCATGCTTGCTTCCGATATTCTCTTTACGCTCTTGAAACGTTTTATCAGGATTGTAGCTGTATTATCTCCAATTCCCTTTATATCAGTCAGTTCTGAGTGTGTCTGGCGTTTGCTGCGTTTTTTCTTATGGAACGAAATTGCAACGCGGTGTACCTCTTCCTGCATCTGTTCCAGCAGCCTGAACAGTTCGCTGTCGGGTTTTACACCAACCTGCATCTGAGGGAATCCGTAAAGCAGTCCCTCTGTCTTGTGTCTTGAGTTTTTCACAAGACCGGCTATGTTTATGCTAATGTTCAGATTATCAACAACTTCTTTTGCAATTGACATTTGTCCTTTACCACCATCAACTATCACAAGGTCCGGCATGGGAGTGCTCTCTTCAATTGCTCTGGTCCACCGTCTCATCATTACTTCATACATGGATCCGTAGTCATCACCCCCTGCCCCACTCTTTATGTTGTAAAGACGGTAATCTTTCCTGGAAGGCTTTCCATTTTCATAAACTACACATGCAGCTACAGCATCTGTTCCTGATATGTGGGAATTGTCAAAACATTCAATTCTCATGGGTGTCTTGGGTAGGCCAAGCATCTGACCCAGTTCTTTCATAAGGCGGGTGTGTTTCTGCTCAGGATTCAGTTTGTCGCTCCGTTTAAGTCTGTCGGCACGGTACTGCTTGACGTTCAGGGCCGATAGCTCCAGCAGTTTCTTTTTCTCGCCTTTTTGTGGAACGGTCCATGTAACACCTTCATATTCAGTTTCCGGCATGAACGGGACTATGATTTCATGTGCAGTACTCCTGTAACGGTTACGCATCTCAACAATTGCAAGCATAAGCATTTCCTCCATGCTCTCCTCCATCTTGCGTTTGTACTCAAAAGTAAAGGCCTGATTTATGCATCCGTCTGCTACGTGAAGGTAGTTTATGAATACCGTATCTTCATCATTATCAATATTATAGACATCAACATTATCCAGCCCGGTATCCACTACCCTACTCTTTTCCCGAAACTCCATAATGGTGTCATACCTGAGTTTTATCTCCTGCGCCTCCTCAAATTTCATTTCTTGCGCCAGGCGTTTCATATCCAGCATCATGGATCGCGTCAGTTCCTGACTATGCCCTTTAAGAATCTCACGTATCTCGTTTATTTGCTCCTTATATTCCGTTTGTGTTATCTTTCCGGTACAGGGAGCAGGACAATTCTTTATGTGGTATTCAAGACACTCTTTGAATTTGCCGCCTTTTATACCCGTATCTGTAAGCGGCAGATGGCAAGTTCTTATATGGTAAGCATGCCTTATTATATCCAAAAGGCCGTTCAGAGTGCCCGTATGGCTGTATGGACCGTAATAATCCGATCCGTTGCGGATTATCTTGCGTGTCTTGAATACACGCGGGAACTCCTCATGGGTTATACAGATTGAAGGATATGTCTTGTCATCCTTAAGCAGGATGTTGTATCGGGGCTTGTATCTTTTAATCAGGTTGTTTTCCAGCAGGAATGCATCCCACTCGGTTTCTACAACAATATATTTCAAGTCCGATATCTTGCTTACAAGCATCCGTGTCTTATCGGTCTGGCTTTCCTTTATGAAGTATGATGATACCCTGCGTTTAAGGTTTTTGGCTTTGCCTACGTATATGACAGTTCCCTGCTCGTCCAGATATTGGTAACAGCCCGGTTTTTCCGGAAGGTTCTGGACAATCAGTTTAAGCCGTTTCTCGTATGCCTCTTTGCCTTTCATTCAAACTCATCTATCTGGATGAAGCTGTCAACCTGGCAATCCTCTGGGAACAGTTTTCTTGAGTTGAAATTCGTCAGCTCTATTATGCAGTTTATGTATATTTTCTTTGGGTTGAGCATCCTGACAAGCTTTTCAGAAGCCAGAAGTGTGCCTCCTGTCGCTAGAAGGTCATCATGTATAAGCACAACGTCTTCGGGAGTTATAGAATCCTTGTGCATTTCAATCCTGTCAACACCATATTCCTTTTTATATTCCAGGAATACTTTCTCATACGGTAGTTTGCCGGGTTTGCGTATAAGGATGAAACCTGCGTTCAGCTTATAAGCAAGTGCTGCCCCAACAATAAATCCTCTGGATTCTACCCCGCAGACCTTAGTGATACCCTTGTCCTTGTACTGCTCATAAAGCGAATCCACAATTTCTTTCAGGTCATCTGTGTTCATGAACCATGATGTAACGTCCTTGAACTGCACTCCTTTCATTGGATAATCCGGAATGTTGCGGAGGTGACGGATTAGTGTCTCTTTACTCATATCATATTAATTGTTTCACGTGGAACATTTTTGTTGTTATCGGTTCAGCAACACCAGCAAAACGTTGATGTCACTGGGTGATACTCCGGGGATGCGGCTTGCCTCGGCCAAAGTTTCAGGGTCGTGTCTGATGAGTTTCTGGCGGCACTCGGTAGAGAGAGATTGCAGCGAGCTGTAGTCAAAACGCCCTTTTATGCGTATATCCTCCAGACGCTTCATCTTATTGGCGATAAGCCGCTCACGACTGATGTAACCGCTGTATTTCATCAGAATCTCTGCAGCCTCTATTATCTCTTCTTTGCGTGCGGGTTCTGTCTTGTCCAGCTCTGCCTTTAGCGCCTTTATGTGTCCGGAAAGGTTCTCCAGTGTCAGTTGGGGCCTTTCAATAAGATCTGCCAGCTTACATCCTTCACGTAATGGAGTTGTACCCAGTTGCTCCAAGGCGTCGTTTATAAGTGCCGGTTTGACAGAGAAACCCTTTGCAAATTCCACTATGCGGTTAATCTCGTCCCGTTTGGCGCACATCAGGTCATAACGCTCCTTAGTGGCCAGACCTATATTATAAGCACGTTCTGTCAGACGCAGGTCAGCATCGTCCTCGCGTAGCAGAATTCGGTATTCTGCCCTTGATGTGAACATACGGTAGGGCTCATCCACGCCTTTTGTTATCAGGTCATCTACCAAAACTCCTATGTATGCCTCATCACGGGCAAGCGTGAACGGAGTGCCTCCGTGACAGTTTATATGCGCGTTTATTCCAGCAAGAATGCCTTGTCCTCCGGCCTCCTCATATCCTGTGGTTCCGTTTACCTGTCCGGCCATAAAGAGTCCCGATACCACTTTTGACTCCAGAGTGTGCTTAAGTTGGGTGGGGTCAAAATAGTCGTATTCTATGGCGTATCCCGGGCGGTAGATTACCAGGTCCCTGAAAGCAGGAATCTCCTTTAGAGCCCGTATTTGGACATCCATAGGCATGGACGATGAGAATCCGTTCAGATACATCTCATTTGTATCTTCGCCCTCAGGTTCCAGAAAGAGCTGGTGCTGATCGCGGTCAGGGAATGTAACCAGTTTGGTCTCTATGCTGGGGCAGTAGCGTGGGCCTATGCTCTTGATCTGTCCGTTGTAGAGTGGGGAGTCGGCCAGTCCGGAACGGAGTACCTCATGTACCCGCTCATTAGTGTAGCATGTCCAGCAGCACATCTGTTTCAAGTGCCTTTCTGAACCCATGAATGAGAAGCGGTGAAAATCATTCTCGCCATCCTGACGCTCCATGTCCTCAAAGTGTACGCTGCGTCGGTCAATGCGCACTGGAGTTCCGGTCTTCATCCGGCCGGTACGTATGCCGTGCTGGGTTATGGACTCTGTAAGCAGGTATGAAGCGGGTTCCGATATGCGTCCGCCCGGCATAGTAACATGGCCTATGTGCATCAGACCGTTCAGGAACGTCCCGGCGGTCAAGACTACACACTTGCAGCTGAATTCTGCACCCTCAAGTGTCTTTAAACCAACTACTTGGCTGTCGTTTACAAGCAGTTCGGTTACGGTGTCCTGCCATATGTTCAGGTTGGGCTGGTTCTCCAGGACGCTGCGCCAGGCCCAGATGAACTTAGCTCGGTCACATTGTGCCCTTGGGCTCCACATGGCGGGGCCTTTGGATCGGTTAAGTATGCGGAACTGTATGGCTGTGCTGTCTGTAACTTGTCCCATGTGGCCTCCGAGTGCATCTATCTCTCTGACAATCTGCCCCTTAGCTATACCACCAACGGCTGGATTGCAGCTCATCTGCGCAATCTTGTTCATGTCCATGGTTATCAGGCAGGTCTTGGAACCCATCTGAGCGGCAGCGGCAGCGGCCTCACAGCCCGCGTGTCCCGCGCCAATAACAATCACATCATACTTGAAATCCATACAAACTCCAAAGTTACTGCAAATTATTGGAACAAAATAGGGCTGTTTCTCTTTGTTTTGAAACACCGCCGAGTATCTGGTTTTAGGACGCAACGTTCCGGGCTACTACGCACTCCCTCCAAGGCCTGAACATCGATCGCCTCCGTCTTAGTCCCCTTTGGGGCCTAACCGTCGTTGAACGCCACGATGTTCTTAACGGCCTTTCCGGGGCGCTCCGCTTACGCCCTGCACTGATGGTCCTAAAACCGGATATTCGGCTCCCTGCAACTGTGAAGTTGCTACAAAGAGAAGCAGTCCTATTTTGTTCCTTTGGTGTTGTGCAATTGTTGTATATTTGTAAAAAAATGAGGGTTTATGGATGTCGTAATCAAGAGAGCCGGGCAGTCGGACCTGCAGGTTATTCATAATATGGCTGAGGTCGTGTTTCGTGAAACGTATAAGACCATACTGTCTCCGGATCAGATGGAGTATATGATGGATTGGATGTATTCCTTGGCTAATCTGGAGAAACAGGTGTCTCAGGGACATACGTATTACATTGCGTGGGTAGGGCAGGAGCCTCAAGGGTACTTGTCGGTCAGAAAGGATTGTGTGGAACCGGATGGGACGGAGGTGTGGCATTTGGAAAAGATTTACGTTATGCCTTCTGCGCAAGGTACAGGGTTGGGCGTTAAGCTTTTGGATACAGCAAAGCAGCATGTCCGTGACAATAAATCAACTCAAATAGCCAGAATAGAGCTGAATGTTAACAGAAACAACCCTGCCGTAGGATTCTACAAGCATCAGGGCTTGAAAATTCTGCGCCAGGGAGATTTTCCGATAGGCAACGGCTATTACATGAACGATTACATCATGGGTCTGGACATATAGCGCGCTGAAAAAGACAGATTCTTATTCCATTATACTGGGGTCAGGGCCATATTTGTTGGGCCCTTCAGTTCCGGGCTGTGCGCACCAGACTATCATGATCACAAAGGATATGATCCAGAATAAAAACAACAGAGACTGAATTCCGGCTGTACTTGCAATCAAACGTTTGTCATTAGCCTTTTTGGTTGGGGATTCTTGAACATCCAACACTAATTTCCCGTTCTTGTCATATTTTTGTACATAGATGACGTCAACTTTAGGTTCCATCACTATATCTCCGTCTTTGTCATAGGAGTATGTCTCTATGACGTTGGGGTCTTTTATGGAATCCCACAGGACATTGCCGTTTTCGGCAATGTATTCATCGGGAACATCTATTATTCTCCATCCGTTGTCCTGCGTCTGGGAAACCTGAGTTGTGCCTGTTGTGGTGAAAAACAGTACCGACAAGAGGTTCATTACAGCCATTATGGCAAGCGGAGCGACGGTTATAAGTATCAGGGCACCGTTACGCTCGGTGTCAAGAAGCCTGCGTACGGTGAGAGACAGGGTGGGAAGTAACAGTATAAAGAGTATAACAGCCAGTATTCCTGAACTGATCATTTGTGGCAGAAAAAGATTCATATTGGATTTTTTTACGGTTTAACATTAGGGTTAGTTTCAATAGATTGAACGTAATATATGGAGAATGAAAGGTCCAAATATTACTACCGCACTCAATATGATTGCGTAGAACAGGATGAAATACCAGAATTCCGATCTCGATGCGCGGCCGGAGAACCTGAAACAGTTCCTGAAGCCCAACTTGATGGCCTGGCCGAATGTGATTTTTTTTGTTTCCATAACTTTTGAGTTTAATTGGTTTTGCTGCAAAAGTATGGCGGTATCTTTGCCCTCAGAATTATGTTGCGCAACATTATCGTCACATTTTTCTGTTGCGTTTTTTGTTGCGCCCGCAACATCCTGCTCCGGGAACAGCAGTTCTGCCCACGGCAGGGAAAGCTTCTCCTTTACGCGGATCTTGCGCATGCGCAGGCTGTCCTTTGAAATGGATATGCAGTCGGCTATCACAACCGGACTCAGTCCTGCAGCCACAAGCGCACAGTATATTAGGTCTGATTCCGACAACGACGGAGACTCTGTCTTAAGCTGCAGAAACATCGGTGAAAACGCCTTTTCTATGCTACGTGTTATAGCCATCCGCTCATCAAAAGAGAGACGGCTGTCACGGCTGCGGTAATATACAAGGGTGTTGGCCTCGGGTGTGTTGCGGAATTCCGAAAGGCAGGAATTCAGGACATCGGTTCTGGGATCCATAATCTGTATTGTTTTCAGCAAAAGTAATGCTTATTTGCCATCAACACCTTCGTGTTGCGCAACAAAACCGCAACAAAACACAATCATAAAGACAGTTCATCGGAGTTGATGCCTGCCTTTTTGTGTCTCTTGCGGTCATATGCTTTCTTGGATTTGAATACAGCCGGGCGCATTGAGACCTGCTTTCCGTGAGCCTGGATCTCCTCATCGCGGCTAGCTTTCCTATTGGCTTTCACATAGTCTGCCAGCGTCCCGATTTGTTTCTTCCTGTTCTTCATATCGAAGTTCAAAAACTGCGGTGAAAAAATACAATTCACCGCAGTTAAATATAAGAGTAGATAGCCTCTTTATTTCTTTTTCTTTTTGCCTTTGGCAGGAGGATTCAGTTCATCCTTGGCGGCCTGCAGAAGGTTCTGGAATTCAGGAACAGTATGCAGGTGGGCTAGGGTGGCCGAGGCCCACAGGCGGGCATCCTGAACATCGCTGGGGTAGTTGTAACCGGCTATCACGCGGCTGCGGCCGTACTCGAATCCGCGGGCCAGGATATCGTTGGCTGCTTCACGCGGTCCTATTTCAACCAGCAGCAGGGCAAGTCCCCAGCCAATCTCTGAATGGGTGGAAGGATAACTGGTTGTCTCCTTTAAGGTATCCTCATCTTCACTGATCAATGTTTTGTTCCTTCTGGGATTGAGTTTTACGTACGGGCGCTCGCGGAACGTGGTGCTGCCCAATTCACCGGCGGTCTTGATAAGGTTCTCCCTTGTGTAATCCATAAGTGCTGCAATAGCGGGATTTGAGTGGCGGCTTATTTCAAATGCGGGGGTGCTGAATGTCTTCATCATGGCGTCCACGCTGTTGTCGGCATCGGCCTTAGCTTGCTCTCCACGCTCGGTTTCCCTTTCAGGTATAGTCTCGTAGTACTTTATGACATCACCATAGAAACGATGGCTCTCTTCTGTTATCGGGCCGTCAAAAACCTTGGTTCCATCGGGAAATCCTTCTGTCTGGCTTACGTTCTTGATGCCCTTTATCTTGCAGTACTCCTTACGGGCTGCCTCAAGGTCTTTCTGGAAGTATTCACTTGCATGCATGACGGCAACTGCGGTGGTACCACACAGGAAACCGGCATCAACATCACTTTGATAGTGGGCTCCTACTATCACACGGCTTTCACCATACTGGAATCCTGTGCGCAGAAGGGTATCCTGCAGTTCAGGAACCATCTCAGCCAGTACAAGTGCGGTTGACCATCCCAGAGATGTGTGACCTGAAGGATATGAGCCGTTGAAACGTAGCTCACGCTCATTGTCAAAGCGTCCCCAGGTGTGCTCGTTGTACTGTGCAAACGGACGGGTACGCATATACTTGCGCTTGGCGTTGTGTGTACTCTCGTTTTCGGTCCAAAGAACGTTATACAGCAGCCTGTAAATGGCAGGAGTCTTTTCCTTGCTTATCTCAAAACCCAGAGTTTCCTGATGTATCCTTATCATTCCGTTGATACCCCATTGGGAATCATCGTTGGCTTGTTGGCCACGTTGGGTTGGACGTACGGTCTTGCCCCATTGCCACTGGGCAAAGTCATCGGCGTATTGCGGGCTGAGCATATCTGGTGGTGGCGGCAGGTAGATGCCGGCATCTGGCATATCCTTCAGGAATACGTAAACGGTGTCTTGTTCAGTCTGTGCATATGTGGTTCCTGTAAATAGCAGGAATGCACCGGCAGACAGCAGTCTTGAAAACAGTTTCATAACAGATTTTTTAGGATTTATGACGCAAAAGTAACGATTTCTGCCTTTTTTCATTGCATGTTGCGCAACAATACCTTTATGTCAGGCAGTTGCTTGGGCAGTCCGGAAAGGTCTGTCTGGCTGAAATGATATGGTATTAGAACCTTGGGCTTTATCATGTTTGCAGCCTTGACACATTGTTCCACAGTCATGGTGTAGGGCTGGTTCACGGGCAGGAACGCTACATCTATGTTCTTTATGTCTGCCATCTCGGGAACATCCTCTGTATCACCGGCTACATACAGTCTGAATCCACCGGGGAATGTCAGGATATAGCCGTTACCGTTGTTTTGGGGATGGAACTGTTCGCGTCCGGGTGTTGTGTTGTATGCCGGAACAACATCAAGCTTGATTCCCTGGGGTAAATCGGCCTTTTCATAATTGGCAATGCTCTTGCCCATACCTATCTGTCCCTGTGACTTTGCATTAAGCAGAAGTATGGTTTTGTCCGATGAAAGCGCGGTTATCGCGTTTTTGTCCAGATGGTCGCCATGCTCGTGTGTTACCAGTACTGCATCGGCCTTTGGGAATTCGACGGCATAGTCTGTGTTTTTTCCGTAGCCGATTACCGGGTCAAAATGGATGAAGGCTCCTTTATAGAAAACCGCCAGCGTGCCGTGTTTAATCAGGGTCAGAACCACAGGGTCGCTGCCGTCCATGAAACACTCAACCTCATATGTGTTGACCGGTTTATTTGCCTGGGTCCAACTCTGATACCCTTCTTTCAGGTTGACTACCTTATAGCCCGCATCTGACAGAGCCTGGGCAGCTGCGGCGCTACGCCTGCCACTACGGCAATAAACGGCAAGTTTGATGGATTTGCCAATTTTTTGACTGATTTCATCAATGAATCCCTCCTTTTGCCAGTCAATATTTATTGCGTTTAAAAGATGTCCTTCATCGTACTCCTGGGGTGTACGGACATCAATTACGCAGGTACTTGCAGACAGGATTGCCTCCTGGAACTCATCGGGATCCAAATCGGCCCAATTACTGCAGTTGCATGAAGTAAAACCAAGCAGAGACAAGCACATAGATAAGGTTAGTTTTAGTTTGTTCATAACGGAAACGTTTTTTTATTGGGTGTAAAGATAAACAAAGATTGTCAAATCACTAATAATGCCGAATAATGTGTTGTATAGTTATAGGTTTAATACACATTTCTAAGTATATTTGCAGTTCATTAAGCGCGCGAGAACTATAATTCAATAACAAACTTAAAGATTTTATGTGGTTAATTGATTCATCAATCGGACGTAAGGTGGTGATGAGCGTGACCGGTGGCGCTCTCATCCTGTTCCTGACATTCCACATGGCAATGAACTGCGTAGCCCTGATTTCGGGCGAAGCCTACAATGCCGTGTGCGAGTTCCTGGGAGCAAACTGGTATGCACTGGTAGGTACGGGTGGACTGGCTTTTCTGGTGGTGGTTCACTTTGTTTACGCCTTCTGGCTCACGATCCAGAACCGTAAGGCACGCGGCAGTGAGAGATACGCCGTAACTGAGAGGCCCAAGACTGTGGAGTGGGCTTCACAGAACATGCTGGTTCTGGGTATCATCGTGGCTTTGGGTCTCTGCCTTCACCTGGCCAACTATTGGTCAAAGATGCAGCTGCAGGAAATAATCCACGGTTCAAACTTTGTTCCCGGACAGGCAGGTGCAGCCGATGGCGCAGCTGTCATTGAGTACACATTCTCACAGTGGTACTTTGTTGTGCTGTACTTAGTTTGGCTGGCCGCTCTGTGGTTCCATCTGTCACACGGATTCTGGAGCGCTCTCCAGACCCTGGGCTGGAACGGCAAGACCTGGCAGTGCCGCTGGCAGGTTATCGGCAACATCTATGTAACTCTGGTTATCCTTGGTTTCGTGGCTGTTGTGCTCACGTTTTTCTTCAAGAGCCTTTGTTGAACCGTAAAAGATTAATGATATGGCTACTATAGATTCAAAAATTCCCGAAGGCCCGTTGGCTGAAAAATGGTCCAACTATAAGGCTCATCAGAAACTTGTCAATCCCGCAAACAAGCGTAAACTTGACATTATCGTTGTAGGTTCAGGTCTGGCTGGTGCATCAGCTGCCGCAACCCTTGGCGACCTTGGTTTCAAGGTAAAGTGCTTCTGCATCCAGGATTCACCGCGTCGTGCACACTCAATCGCTGCACAGGGTGGTATCAACGCCGCCAAGAACTACCAGAACGACGGTGACTCAATATATCGTCTTTTCTACGACACCATCAAGGGCGGTGACTACCGTTCACGTGAGGCCAACGTTTATCGTTTGGCCGAGGTATCAAACAACATCATAGACCAGTGCGTGGCACAGGGTGTTCCCTTTGCACGTGAGTACGGCGGCACACTTGCCAACCGTTCATTCGGTGGTGCTCAGGTATCACGTACATTCTACGCCCGCGGTCAAACCGGTCAGCAGCTGTTGCTGGGTGCCTACTCTGCTCTGAGCTATCAGGTACATCAGGGCAACGTAGAGCTGTTTACCCGTTGCGAGATGCTTGATCTGGTTATGATCAAGGATGAGAATGGTAAAGAACGTGCCCGCGGTATCATTTACCGTGACCTTGTAACCGGTGAAATCAAGCGTTGCTCAGCTCACGCCGTTGTTATCGGCACAGGCGGTTACGGAAACGCCTATTTCCTGTCAACCAACGCTATGGGCAGCAACGGTTCAGCCGCCATGCAGTGCTACCGTAAGGGTGCATGGTTCGCCAACCCCGCTTTCGCTCAGATTCACCCCACATGTATTCCAGTACACGGTGACAAGCAGTCCAAGCTGACACTTATGTCAGAGTCACTGCGTAACGACGGTCGTATCTGGGTTCCCAAGAAGCTTGAGGATGCCAAGAAACTCCAGAAGGGTGAACTCAATCCTAACGATATACCCGATGAGGACCGCGACTTCTATTTGGAGCGCCGCTATCCCGCTTTCGGTAACCTGGTTCCCCGTGACGTTGCATCACGTGCAGCCAAGGAGCGTTGCGACAAGGGCTTTGGCGTAAACAACACCGGACTGGCCGTATTCCTGGACTTCAAGTACGCTATCCAGCGCCTTGGCAAGCAGGCTGTAGCCGACAAGTACGGTAACCTGTTTGACATGTATGAGGAGATTACCGATGTCAATCCGTATGAGAACCCGATGATGATATTCCCAGCCATCCACTACACAATGGGTGGTATTTGGGTTGATTACGAGCTGCAGACCTCAATTCCCGGTCTGTTCGCTATCGGTGAGTGCAACTTCTCAGATCACGGAGCCAACCGTCTGGGTGCTTCTGCTCTTATGCAGGGTCTTGCCGACGGTTACTTTGTACTTCCCTACACCATCCAGAACTATCTTGCCGACCAGATTCAGGTTCCGCGCTTCAGCACAGACCTGCCTGAGTTCGATGCTGCCGAGAAGGCCGTCAAAGAGAAGATCGCCAAAATCATGAGCATTAACGGTAAGCGTTCCGTTGATTCTATCCATAAGGAGCTTGGCCACATCATGTGGGAGTATGTAGGTATGGGACGTACCAAGGAGTCTCTTGAGACCGCTCTCAAGAAACTGGACGAGGTAGAGAAGACCTTCTGGTCAGACTTGCGTGTTCCGGGCGATGCCCAGACTCTGAATGTTGAGCTTGAAAAGGCTCTGCGTCTGCTTGATTTCATCGAGATCGGCAAGCTGATGGCTTATGACGGTCTTAACCGTGAGGAGTCATGCGGCGGTCACTTCCGCGAGGAGCATCAGACACCCGAGGGCGAGGCACTGCGTCATGATGACAAGTTCTCATACGTAGCCTGCTGGAACTATCAGGGTGAGGGTAAGGCACCTGAGCTGCTCAAGGAGCCTCTCAACTACGAGTACATCAAGGTTCAGACCCGTAATTACAAGAACTGATTAAATTAAGCATCACTATGGAAAAGAATATAAGCTTCAAACTGAAAATCTGGCGCCAGAGAGGTCCTAAAGAGAAGGGACAGTTCAAGGTGTATGAAATGAAGGATATCCCCACCGATACCTCATTCCTTGAGATGCTTGACATTCTGAACGAGCAGCTCATCAATGCCGGTGAGGAACCCGTGGTATTTGACCACGACTGCCGCGAGGGAATCTGCGGTATGTGCTCACTTTACATTAACGGACATCCGCACGGACCTGCCACAGGTGCTACCACCTGCCAGCTCTACATGCGCCGTTTCAAGGATGGTGAGACCATCACCGTTGAGCCTTGGCGTTCAGCCGGTTTCCCCGTAATCCGTGACCTTATGGTTGACCGTCGTGCATACGACAAGATCATGCAGGCCGGTGGTTACGTATCAATCAACACCGGTGGTGTTCCTGATGCCAACGCAATTCCTATCTCAAAGGAGAAGGCCGATCTGGCTATGGATGCAGCATCATGCATCGGTTGCGGTGCCTGCGTTGCAGCCTGCAAGAACGGTTCAGCTATGCTGTTTGTAAGTGCCAAGGTTAGCCAGTTGGCTCTGCTCCCGCAGGGTCAGGTAGAGGCTGCCCGCCGCGCCAAGGCTATGCTCTCCAAGATGGATGAGCTTGGATTCGGTAACTGCACCAACACCCGCGCCTGCGAGGCCGAGTGCCCCAAGTGCATCAGCATAAGCAACATCGCCCGCCTGAATCGCGAGTTCATTGCCGCCAAGCTGGCTGACTGATTCTTTCGGTCAAAACAAAGAAAAAGGCAGGTCATCAATCCGGTGACCTGCCTTTGTTTTATTTGTTAATCGGAATCTTGTATGTAATGAAGTCTGAATGGTACAGATGCAGGCCTTGGCTTTCAAGATACTGGGATATCTGTTCTATCTTGTAATTTCGATATTGAAAAATGGTGTTCAACTCCAGATCTGTTAATTGGACCAGATCAACAAGGACACCAACATCATTCTTTTTTAAATCTGATTTTATATCCTCGTCCAAATCCATTTCATCGATTGGAGTACGGAGAGCCGGATTTGATTCTATGGCTTGGTCAAAAGCCTTCTGTGTCATGAAATCAATTCGTGATTTTGATGGACTATATTCGCATAAATCCCTGTATTGACCGTTCAATTCATCCTCAGTGAATTGCTTACGGTATTCAAGAATCTTTTCCTCCATCCAGGGATTGATAGGCCATTCCTTACATGGCTTGTTCCTGTTTATTTTATCGAATCTCAGAAACCATATGAGATTGTCAAAGTCAATCCTCAAAGTGACATGTAGAGTCAGGAGTTGCCTAAGTTCTATGTCCTTTTCATTCTCTATCAAAATAAGTTTTCCTTCATCACCTGCCTCAATATAATCTTTGATAGGATATTCAAACAACATGTTAAGATGCTCCAATACGCATATAATGAGTCGTAGAGCGTCTTTTTTGAGTTCTATGAGATGTGAAAGGGGAGCGTTTTTGAGATCTTCAAGCTTTCTTGGAATCTTATGTTCTGTAGTTACCGGAATGATGTTGCTCCTGTCACAAATATTTTCAAATGATTTCCTTATTTGACTCAGGTCATTGAAAAACTCCTCGAATTCCTGTATTCTCTCTTCCTGGATTAAGCCCCAGACAGGCACCAACGGCTTGCAGACCTCATCCTCATGATTCGTAAATTCGTATCGCCTGTAGAACTCATCAAACCACTCCGGATAGGTGGTGGGCCGAGACGAATTGAATCTGAAAACTGTTCCGGGAGTGTTGATCATCCACTTGTCAAGTTTACCAGAGTGTTCAGCTAATAACGGGCCACTTGATGATACTTTATATGTCCTGTTAGGACAGTGCCGCAAACTGCAGCCATAAAAGGACAGAAAGTCTAATATCTTTTTATAATAATCGTTTTCACCGACAGATATCGCCCGCAACTCCTCATCTGTTATCTGAACAAGATCCAAGACTCTATCTACATTGTTTCTGTAAAGCCATTTCTTGACATACCAGGGTATGTCCATATTATTGCGGTGAACGGTCAGGAAAGAATCGGCATCTATAGCATTTATCAACGCCATATTGATGATATAATCTTCCCAACTCAGACTGTTTTTTTCATCCGACATGGACATATAGTTCAGGTGCAACTCATCATCATTATGTGATGCACGCAGAGCCTTGACTTTCTCTTCAAGCCAGGGATTCATGGGAACACTGTCAGTCAATTTAATAGGATTCAATGCATTAATCAGTTGTTGTCCGGCTTAAAAGTACAAAAAATGTCATATTTTTGTGAGAAACCAGTTAATGAATTGCTTATGAGTTCCCGCATTCGCTACGTGTTACATTGCCAAATTAATGATACTCCTGCCGAGAATCAGGTTAACGGTATTATCAAATCAATACAACCATCCGAAAATTAATTT
>Ga0310786_10006154_pt1 | contig 16082 bp, 9 predicted proteins | sample AusTroGonzalo_MG_FD_203881 | JGI IMG/M metagenome (GOLD analysis project Ga0310786, IMG submission 203881) | Bovine rumen microbial communities from tropical cattle in Woodstock, Queensland, Australia - Gonzalo_03 (v2) (version 2) | ecosystem: Host-associated > Mammals > Digestive system >... | reverse complement strand
GGCGACACCATCCGCGTCTCGCTCACCGAGGATCCCGTCAACGAGATTCCCGTCGCAAGGATGCTTCTCAAATGCATGGAAGACGACTCGATGGACGCCTCAAGCCGCGAAGAGTACATTGTCAAGGCAGGCTACAGATATGGCAAAGATCTGCTGGCAGGCGGGCCGGACGATTTCACCCTTGAAGGCAGCATCGCCGGCAAAGCGCTGGAGGCCGATGAAGCCGAAGACATAAAAGACATACTGCTCCAGGCAGCGAGACGCCGCTTCACAAAGGCGGAGTACATCGCCTGCCCCAGTTGCGGCCGCACCTTATATGATATAGAGAGCGTCCTGGCCGAAGTCCGCAAGGCTACCGAACGTTTCGCCGGAGTGCGGATCGCAGTCATGGGTTGTATAGTCAACGGCCCTGGCGAGATGGCTGACGCTGATTACGGATATGTGGGACAAGGCGTCGGCAAGATTACTCTCTACAAAGGCAAGACTCCTGTGGAAAAAGATATTCCCCAGCAGGAGGCTGTGAGCCGTCTCGTAGCCCTGATAGAAAAAGACCGTTAATATCTTTTTTTGCAGAAAAAGGCTGAAAAAAGTACTTTTGCCCGAATTAATCTTACAGGAGGCATATCCATTGAAAACCATCTCTTTTGACAAAGTGCTCATACTGGGTTCCGGAGCCCTCAAGATCGGCGAAGCCGGCGAATTCGACTACTCCGGCAGTCAAGCCCTGAAGGCCATGCGGTCCGAGGGCATCAAGACAGTCCTGATAAACCCGAACATTGCTACCGTCCAAACTTCTGAAGGTGTTGCTGACAAGATTTATTTTCTTCCCGTAACACCTTATTTTGTGGAAAAAGTTATCGCTAAGGAGCGCCCGCAGGGCATTCTTCTCGCGTATGGAGGCCAGACCGCCCTCAACTGCGGTGTCGCACTCTTCAACAGCGGAATCCTTGAGAAATACAATGTCAAGGTCCTTGGCACCCCGGTCCAGTCTATCATCGACACTGAGGACCGCGAGCTCTTCAACAAGAGGATGGAAGAAATCGACATCAAGATCATCCGCAGCGAAGCTGTCGAAAGCATCGAGGATGCACGACGCGCAGCCGCCGAGGTCGGATATCCTGTGATTCTCCGTGCGGCATACGCTCTCGGAGGTCTGGGCAGCGGTTTCTGCGACAATGAGGATGAACTCAACACCCTTGCCGAGAAATCTTTCTCTTACTCTCCTCAGGTGCTTGTCGAGAAGTCCCTCAAGGGATGGAAGGAAATCGAATTCGAAGTGGTCCGCGACGCTTACGGCAACGCCACCACCATCTGCGAGATGGAGAACTTCGACCCGCTGGGCATCCACACCGGCGAAAGTATCGTTGTTTCTCCCTGCCAGAGCCTTAACGACCACGACCGCGAGCTGCTGACAGGCCTCGCCCTCAAGATCGTCAAGCATATCGGCATCGTCGGAGAATGTAACATCCAGTTTGCATACGAGCCGGGCGGCGAAGACTACCGCGTCATCGAGATCAACGCCCGTCTGAGCCGTTCTTCTGCCCTCGCCTCCAAAGCCACCGGTTACCCTCTGGCCTTCGTGGCAGCCAAGATCGCTCTCGGCTACTCGCTCATGGACCTTAACAATCCCGCCTCTGACAAGATTTACCAGCCGTCCATCGACTACATCGTCTGCAAGATACCCCGCTGGGACCTCAGCAAGTTCCACGGCGTCAGCCGCGAAATCGGCAGCAGCATGAAGTCTGTCGGCGAAGTAATGTCCATCGGCAAGAACTTCGAGGAAACCATCCAGAAAGGTCTTCGCATGATCGGCCAGGGCGCCCACGGCTTCGTGGCCAACAAGGAGATTACCGTTCCCGACATCGACGAGGCTCTCAAGAACCCTACTGACAACCGCATATTCGTCATCTCCAAGGCATTCCAGAAAGGCTATACCATCGACCAGATATACGATCTTACCAAGATTGACAAATGGTTCCTGAACAAGCTCTACGGCATCGTGGAGACTTCCCGCGAGATTGAGAAATACGACCGTCTCGAGGACATGCCCGACGAGTTGCTCCGCAAGGCCAAGCTAGACGGCTTCTCTGACTTCCAGATTGGCAGGCTCGTCTTCAAGGACAAAATCGATATGGACGAGGCATCCGACAAAGCCCGTGCATACCGCAAGGCCCACGGTCTCGTGCCGTTCGTCAAGAGAATCACCACCTTCGCTTCCGACGACCCCGACAAGGCCAATTACCTCTATGTTACATACGGCTCAGACCACAGCGACATAAAGTTCGACAACGGCAGCAATTCGATCATAGTGCTGGGCTCAGGTGCTTACCGCATCGGCTCTTCAGTAGAGTTCGACTGGTGCAGCGTGAATGCCCTGAACACCATCCGCAAGGCCGGTTACACAGGCATAATGATCAACTACAACCCCGAGACAGTCTCTACCGACTACGACATGTGCGACCGCCTCTATTTCGACGAACTGACCTTCGAGAGGGTGCTCGACATCTACGAGCTTGAGAATCCTCACGGCGTAGTTGTGTCAGTGGGTGGTCAGATTCCGAACAACCTCGCTCTCAGGATGAAGAACGAAGGTCACGTCAAGATTCTCGGCACTTCTGCAGAGATGATTGACAATGCCGAAGACAGGCACAAGTTCTCAGCCATGCTCGACCGCATCGGTGTCGACCAACCTGCATGGAAGGAGCTGTCGTCTATGGATGAGCTTAAGGACTTCGTCAAGTCAGTTGGCTACCCTGTCCTCGTGCGTCCTTCATACGTGCTGTCAGGCGCTGCAATGAACGTATGTTCAAACGACGGCGAGCTCATAGAGTTCCTCAAGTTGGCCAGCGAAGTGTCAAAGAAACACCCTGTAGTCGTAAGCTCGTTCATCCAGCATGCCAAGGAAATCGAGTTCGACGCAGTGGCCTGCAAGGGTGAAGTGCTTGCCTACGCCATTTCAGAGCATATCGAATATGCCGGCGTGCATTCAGGTGACGCTACCATCCAGTTCCCGCCACAGAAGCTATATGTCGAGACTGCTCGCCGCATCAAGAAGATCGCCCGCAAGATTGCAGAGGCTCTCAACATCAGCGGCCCGTTCAACATCCAGTTCCTCGCCCGCGACAACGAAATCAAGGTTATCGAGTGCAACCTGCGTGCTTCACGCAGCTTCCCGTTCGCTTCAAAAGTCCTCAAGATAAACCTCATCGAACTGGCCACGAAGGTCATGATCGGCGAGAAGTTCGAAGTGCCTCAGAAGAGTGCGTTCGACCTCGACTATGTCGGTATCAAGGCTTCCCAGTTCTCGTTCAACCGTCTGCAGAAGGCCGACCCTGTGCTTGGCGTAGACATGTCTTCTACCGGTGAGGTAGGCTGCATCGGCGACAACACCGACGAGGCCATCCTCAAGTCAATGCTCGCTGTGGGATATACGATTCCCAAGAAGCGCATCCTCATCTCCAGCGGTACCGGCGAGCAGAAAGCCCAGATGCTGAAGGCCTGCAGGGACCTTATCGTACACGGTTATGAGATATACGCCACTGGCGGAACCTACAAATATTGCATCGAGAACGGCATCCCCGCAAAAAGGGTTCTTTGGCCCAGTGAGACCGGCGACTGCCCTGAGGCTCTGCAGATGATCCATGACAAGCAGGTTGACCTTGTCATCAACATTCCCAAGAACCTTTCGCAGCATGAGCTGAGCAACGGTTACAAACTGCGCCGTGCAGCCATCGACTTCAATATTCCTCTGATTACCAATCCAAGGCTTGCTTCAGCTTTCATCACGGCATTCTGCAACATGTCAATCGATGATATCCAGATCAAGTCGTGGGACGAATACTAACAGACTGTTTGAAAAATGGACATAGTTCTCTTCATCGCTGGTATCGTTCTGGTCGTTTTAGGCGCCGACTGGCTTGTTGACGGCTCTGTGTCCATCGCCAAACGCAGCGGCATTTCGGAGTATGTCATCGGCGCCACCATCGTCGGCATCGGAACGTCTATGCCGGAGCTTGCCGTCAGTTTCTTCGCTGCCTTGAAAGGCAATGCTGACATCGCCATCGGCAACGTGGCCGGCTCGAACATGGCCAACACGCTGCTGATCCTCGGCGTCACAGCCCTCATCTCCCCCATCGCCTTCACGAAAAAGAATCTGCGCAGCGACATTCCCATCACATTAGGTGTCTCTGCCCTGCTGGCTCTGTTTGCGCTGGACACCTTCTTTTGGGACAGGGAAACGAATATCATCAACCGGCCGGAAGCATTGGCATTGCTGCTGTTGTTCGCCGTATATATGTGGTACAGTTTCAAGATGGACAGCAAGGATGGCAACAAAGCGGACGCTGAAGAGCCAGAGAAGCCTGCAAAGCAAATGAGTCTCTTCAAGGCCATCGCGATGATTATTCTCGGGCTGGGTATGCTAGTGCTCGGAGGCAATCTGTTCGTGGATTCTGGCACTAACATCGCCAAGGCTCTCGGAGTTTCCGACTCGATGATCGCTATTTCCATGATGGCTGTGGGCACTTCCCTGCCTGAGCTCGCCACCTGCATCGTGGCTGCCGCCAAGAAGAACAACCAGCTGGCCCTCGGCAATATCCTCGGCTCTAACATCTCGAATATCCTGCTGATTCTCGGTCTCAGCGGAACTGTGGTTCCTTTGAACATCAACTCTCAGAGCTTCCTCAGCCTAATGCTGCTGCCCGTCAGCATCATCGTTCTCTGGATGACTTCATTCATGTTCCGCAAGAAAACGCTCGACCGCTTCGACGGAGCCATCCTCATCCTGCTCTACGCAGCCTACATCGTCACTATTGGAAGAATGTAACTTTAGCCTAATATTCATAACTATGAAAAAACTTTCTCTCTTCTTTGCTATACTGGCTGTGGCAGTGATGACTGTCACAAGCTGCGGACAGAAGACTGAATCCGCTCCCTTCGATCCCGCCACCAGAGGTTCCAACGACATCAAACTCGGTGCTGCCGGTTACTCATATCTGCTCTATGACATAGAGACTACATTGAAGTTCCTGCAGGACATGGGAGTCCACTATCTGTCAGTCAAAGACAAATGGCTGCCTCTCGACGCTTCGTATGAAGATATGCTGGCATTCAAGGAGCTCTGCGCCAAATATGACGTTGAAGGCTACACCCTCGGCCCTATCTACATGCGCAGCGAGGCCCAGGTTGACGAAGCTTTCGCATACGCTCAGCGCTACGGTGCAAAATGGTTCATCGGCGTACCGAACTACGAGCTGCTGGACTACACCATCGCCAAGGTCAAAGAGACCGGCATCAAGGTGGCCATCCACACCCACGGCCCGGACGGCGCTGCCTTCCCTGACATCCGCACCATCGTTGAGAAAGTCGGTGACGTGAATCTCGGCATCGGCTGCTGCATGGACCTCGGACACACCTTCCGTTCAGGCTATGACGTAGTAGCCGACATCCTCGAGTACAAGGATTGGATCATGGACGTCCACATCAAGGACGAGACCGCTCCCACCAAGGAGGGTCAGACCTGGGAGTGCGGCCGTGGCCAGATGGACCTCGTAGGCATCATCAAGGCCTTCCGCCAGATCAACTACCAAGGCGTAATCTCCATGGAATATGAAAAGAACCGCCGCAACCCCCAGCCCGGCGTAGCAGAATCAATCGGCTACCTCCGCGGCGTCCTGGATGCGACGAAGTAAAACTGCGTCATTAGAGAAAAGAAAAGCCGGCTGAAATTCAGCCGGCTTTTCTTTTTATTGGTTCTGTGCTCAGCTCTTCAGTTTGCGGATTTCGTCGGTAAGGAGGTCGATCTTCTTGTTGAGTTCCTTGACTTCGGCTTCAAGATCGTCGTTGTTGTCGCTTACCATTGCATCGACGAAGATTGAATTGACCAAGGAGAGACCTACGATGCCTCCGGCAATGAGGATAATTGCGAAATATATTCTGATCCCGGCCATTCTGTTCTCAGGAAGGGCTGCAGCGATACTATCTGGTATCTCGTACCACCCGTCGACCGTACACATGCGGAAAGTGGAATAAATCGCGTCCCAGGGTGTGCCGAAATATTCGGGAGCGTAGCTTCTGAACTGGACGCAATTGAAGAGGGAGATAACCACTATTAGGATGAAAAAGCCTGCAAAGATGGGCATTGAGTCTTTCAGAGCCCTTGCCAGGCCGCGCATCGTATAGCCGAAGTTGGGGAAGATATGGATCAGACGGAATGTTCTGAAGACGCGCAGAATCCTCAATATGAGCAGGAACGACAAATCCATCAGATGGGTCGGTATGAAATATGACACGAGTGACGGTATCGACAGGAACACGAGGATGCAGTCCATGCGGTTCCACTTGCTTGCCCAGTATCCCTTGATGCCATACAATCTGCACTTCATGACCATCTCAATAATGAAGAATATAGTACAGATGGCGTCGAGGGCATTGATGGTATGATTGGTGATGCCGCCTTCCTGCAGGAAAAGGACGACTGAATTCAGAAGGATGACCAGTAGGACCACCCTTTCCGATGTAAAAATACTCTTGTGTTGTTTCATTGGATTACTGGTCGCTGCCTGAAGATTTCGGCAGCTGCTTTTTGGCGCTGGCGCGGGCTCCGAGGTCGACGAGATTCTCGGCGGCCTTGAGGATGCTCTGTCGGCCGGTCGTGAGTTTGTCGTAGGCCTGCCTGTAGGTGGTATCGGCCTTTTCAAGAGCAGAGCCGACCTCACCCATGTATTTGCTGAAGTCCGCGACTCGGTCGAGCAGCATGCGGGCTGTGTCAATTATCTTTTCCTGATTCTGGGCCTGCTGGGTCTGCGTCCATGCAATCTGGATCATACGCAGCGCGGCAATCAGGTTTTGCTCTGAAGTGATGAAGACGCCTTTGTTGAAGGCTTCCCTCCATAGCATCGGTTCCTCCGTCATTGCGAGCTGGAAGGCAGTTTCGTTCGGCATGAACATTATGACGTATGGCAGACTCTTGTAGGGGGCCTTGACATAGCTTGAATAGTTCTTTGCGGCGAGCTCTTTGACGTGCTGGTTGACGCTCTGCAGATGCTTTTTGGCAGCGTCGGCGCGGACGGCATCATCCTCGGCGTTGCAATAGTCGAGAAAGGCAGTCAGCGAGACTTTACTGTCGATTATGACGCACTTTTCGTCAGGATAATAGACAACCACATCAGGGCGCATGTTCTTGCCGCTGTCTTCGTTCTCAATCGAACTGCCGTCGCTGCCACGCAGGGTGTATTGCAAGTCGTAATGCTTGTGCTCCTCCAGCCCCTGGCTGTCCAGCAACTCCTTGAGGATCATTTCTCCCCAGTTACCCTGGATCTTGGTCTTTGTTGTCATGGCATTCGCCAGCCTGCCTGCTTCCTGCCCCAGCGACTGGGACTGCTTCATCATCTCCTCGATGGCCTTCTCCAGAGCCGCTTTGTTCTGATTGCCCTGGTCGCGCGTCTTCTCCACACTCTCCCTCATATTCTTCAGCGCTTCGTTCAGAGGGTTGACGATAGCGTCCATCTTCTCCTGGTTGATTTTCTGGAAAGCTTCGGACTTCTTGTCGAGGACTTCGCCGGCCAGAGCGGAGAACTGCTGCTCCACCACACGTTTCTGTTCGTCCCAAGACTCCTTGGTCTCGGTTATCTGCTGCTCGAGAGCCTTGCGGATGCTCTCATGGCTTTCCTTGAGCGCAGCTATCTGTTTTTCGTGACTTTCCTTCAGAGCTGCGATCTGGCTTTCCCGGCTTTCCTCCATTGCTGCCTTGGTGGCGTCAAAAGCACTCTGTTTCGCATTCATTTCATGTCTGAGAGAGTTGTTGCGGACAATGAGGAAAATGATTGCGGCAAGCGCAAGGAATGCAATTATGGCGGCTATGACGAGAATATCCATTGGCGGTGGTTTTCAATCGGTAAAATTAGCTAATAATTTGTATATTCGCCCTATATAAACTAAAACATAATCCGATGCGTAACTTCCTTTTGACTCTCGCAGCCGTATGCTGCGTTATCCTTTCAATGAACTCATGCGCTGAGAAAGAAGTCGAATACGACTGGCAGCCCGCAGGAGACAAGATAATGACCGATTGGGGTGAGAACCTTACAGTAGCTGACGTTTACGGAGAATATCCCAGGCCTCAGATGGTAAGGGAAAAATGGACCAGCCTCAACGGTCTGTGGAATTACAAGACAGACAAGAGCGAGGGAATGATCCTGGTGCCTTTCGCCATCGAATCAGCTCTTTCAGGAGTAGGAGAATTCCTCAATCCCGATGAAAAACTCATCTACACCAGAGAGTTCAAGCTCAGCGGCAAGGATTTCAAGGGCAGAGTGCTTCTGCACGCCGGTGCCATCGACCAGGACGCTGTAGTCTTCATCAACGATAAGGAAGTAGCACATCATATCGGCGGCTATGCGTCATTCTCTGCCGATATCACTGATGTTGCCAAGAAAGGCAGCAACACCATCCGTATTGAAGTAATTGACAATACCAATGACGGATACATGGCAACAGGCAAACAGGTTCGCAATCCGAGAGGCATCTGGTACACTCCTGTTTCAGGTATCTGGCAGACAATCTGGCTTGAGCCCGTCCCTGCAAACTATATCAAGGATCTTGTGATTATACCCGACATAGATGCTTCCAAACTTGCTGTCACCGTCATCCCCAATACACCCGAAGGAGAGGTTTATGTAGAGATGCTTGCTGACGGCAATGTAGTTGCTTCTGCAACAGCAGCGGCAACCAATCCCGTTGTAAGTCTGGCAGTTGAGAACCAGCATCTCTGGAGTCCGGACGATCCTTACCTCTACGACCTGAAGGTTGAATTGCGCAAGAATGGAAAAACGATAGACAAAGTTGACAGCTATGCTGCGATGCGCAAAATTTCTACCGCTGTCGACAGGCAAGGTATCAAGAGGGCTCAGCTCAACAATAAGGACATCTTCATGATGGGTCCGCTCGATCAGGGCTGGTGGCCTGACGGCCTTTATACAGCTCCGACAGACGAAGCTCTTCTGTTCGACATCCAGCGGACAAAAGACCTTGGCTTCAACACCATCCGCAAGCATGTGAAGGTAGAGCCTGACCGCTGGTATTACTACTGCGACAAGCTCGGTATGCTGGTTTGGCAGGATATGCCTAGCGGCGACCGCCGCGGTACAGACTGGAGCGGCCAGTGGAAATTCCTGGAGACTGATCCTCAGGTCCGCAGTGAAGAATCCATGAAGAATTACTACCATGAATGGGGTGAAATCATGGCCCAGCTCAAGAACCATCCTTCAATAGTCGTTTGGGTTCCTTATAACGAAGCATGGGGCCAGTCACGATCAGTAGAAGTTGCAAACTGGACCAAAGCTCAGGACCCGTCACGTCTCGTGAACACCGCCAGTGGTGGAAACCACTTCCGCGTAGGCGATATCATCGACCAGCACCACTATCCGGAGCCTAAGATGACCTTCTTCGAGCCCGGCTTCGTCAATGTCCTTGGTGAGTACGGCGGCATTGGATATCCTATCTCCGGCCACCTCTGGGATGAGGGCAGCAACCGCAACTGGGGCTATGTCAGCTTCGACCAGTCAGAAGTCGTGACCAACAACTACGTTGACTTTGCCAATATGATGCTCGACCTTGTTCCGAAAGGATTCTCAGCAGCCATCTACACCCAGACCACCGACGTCGAGTCAGAAGTGAACGGCCTGTTCACTTACGACCGCAAGGTCCTCAAGATGGACGAAGACAAAGTCCGCGATGCCAACCAGGAACTTTGCCACAGCCTCGACTAAAAACTCTGAAGAAATCCATAAACACTACTTTACTATATTGACAAACAATAAAATGAAAAAGACAACGATACGCATCGCAGCGGCCCTCCTGTTCTCGAGCGCAGTGATTTTATCTTGTGAAAAGGCTGATACCGAGATCAAATTTGAACCAGAAAAGCCTGAGGTTCCCATTGTCGTGGAACCTGAAGTTATAAGTTCTTTAACTGTCAGGGAGTCTGGCATTGTTTCTCCTGCCGAACTCTGCTACGCCGCTCTTCAGAAATCCCAGGAAGGCAATTCCGAAGAGGACGAGCAAAATGTTGAGATATATAAGATGCTTCTGCACAACCTCTACGAGGCCAATCTTTACGCAACACGGGATTTCATCGACTACTATGGCGGGAACGACAGCGTTTGGGACAAGATTAAATCCGGCGTAGAAGGGGCTTGGACCATTTTCAAGGATTGGGTTGAGGATACCGTTGAAGAAGGTACCAAGTTGATTACTGAATCCTGGAGCTCTGTCTTGACGGCTTATGAAATGCTTCACCTGGGCTATGCCATCGTCGATTATCCCAGTACGTCCGCGGATGGCACGCCCATCACGCTCAGCATGCTGATTTGCTGGCCAGAGCGCGTGTCCCCCCTTTCAGATCCCAGCCCCAACACGCTTGTTATCGGCAACCATGTGACACGCACCCGTTTCGATGAAGTCCCTTCATACTTCACAACACTGGAATCGGCTACGGACGTCCACATTTTGGCCACAACCTGGGCCACTTCCGCATATCTCATTCCTACCTTACTGGATGTTGCCAATGATTTGATTAACGACCCCCGGGAAGCCCTGCTCGTGATGCCGGACTATGAAGGCTATGGCGCATCGCTTTCCCGCACGCACCCATACCTTAACCGCAACGTCCAGGCCCGTCAGAGCCTGGAGGCGGCTATCTATGCCAAGGAATGGTTCGAGAAGAACAAGAATAAGAAGCTCACCGACGACTTCAAGACCATCGCAATCGGGTATTCCCAGGGTGGCGCCGTGTCAGCTGCAACCTATCGTTACGCTTTGGAAAATGGATACGCAGACAAGCTTCACTTTGTAGGAGCGGTCTGCGGAGACGGTCCCTACGAGCCTGAGACGACACTCAAACATTATATAAGCACAAATATACTGTCTATGCCCGTGTCAATAGCCCTCGTGCTGAAGGGTCTTTGCGAAACGGATCCGGATATGATCAAGGTTGGTGCAAAGCCTCAGGATTTCTGCACGGAAGCCTTCTGGGATTGCGGCATTTTCGAAAAGATTGAAACCAAGAATTTCACGACCGATGAATGCGGCGACTGCACGTGGAATTATATAAAGGATCACCCCAACACATTCAAGTGGATAACTTACACGGAGCCGGACGGTAAGGAACAGCACACGCACATGTGTACCAACACGGCAGCCAATCAGGCCACGATAGATTACTTCATGACTGGAAAGTTGCCCAAGGACAAGACGCTCGCAAAAAAACTCCAGACCCTTGGTCACTGCCTGCAGAAACATGGCCTCACCTACGGCGGGGAGAGTACTTGGTTTCCGCCGTCAGGCTCACATTTCACCCTTTTCCATGCCCAAAGAGATGATGTGGTCCCTTTTGAAAATATGGAAGTGGTCAGAGAGAGATGGGGTAGCAGCAACGCCCGGTACATCACATACAATACAGACACTTGGATCCACAGCAGCGTTGGAGGCCCCTTTTTCATAATTTACAGTTTCAAGGAAGCCTTGAAGATACTCGATGAAGAATGGGAATCCGGCGGGTACCTCATCAAGGGCGGCCCGTTCTAGTCCGCCTTAACGAAGAACTCCTTCGGACCACTGACATAAAGATTGCCGAATTGCGGCCCCGGAATGATTTGGGGGTGCGATCCCAGTGTGTTTGAAGCGCAGTACAGGAACAAATCCCTGTATGTGGCCGAAGGGTGTTCCTCCAGATATTCCACTACATTACGCGTGAAGCGGTCGCACATCCAGAAATTGTTATCCGGATCCCAGCAATCCGCCCAAGACTGTTCGTAGGCGTTGGCGCCGGAGATTCCCAGAGTATGCTCTACATTCGCCAACGGACGCAACATAGCCTCCCCGTAACAAGGTTCGGCGATAACCAGCAGTTTTCGGAAACTCATTGCGGTTGCTGCATCCCGCAGCATAGATGAAGTGTAGCCTGAACCTTCTGTCGACCCGCGCCAAATGAACTCGGCCTCTTGCTCGGGCCTCTCTTGACGGCCATGACCGCTCCAATACAGCAAGATATTGTTTCCTTCTCCTTGCGGTAGCACAATAGGAAGGCGCTCGCTGCTTTTTCCCAGCAGGATATCTGTGATATCGGCCGGCGTGAGTGTAGCCGCATCGTAGTCTACCAAGGCCTTGGGGAGATCTTCAAAGCCACCGTACAGATCCTGGCTTGTGACGAGATTAGCCCGGATTATACCTGGCTCGGGGTTTTTCGGATCCTTCGGGAGTGCCTGGTCAAAAATCAGGATAATATGGTCATCGTCGAAACCTTCCTGACGCAGGAGTTGATACACTGACAGCACGTCGGAACCGTGCCGGTAGTCCTGAAAGCGGTTGCTGGCATGGACGAGAACGGCATATTGGCCTGTCAGAGGCCCATATTCCACCTCATCGACGTCACCGGCCTGATTGGCGAAGTCATCGATGGCGTGCCTTTCATCGTAGCTCTTTTGCCAGTCAGCAATCACTTCAGCGGCGCCGTCGCGGTAGTAGTGCAGGTGCCGGAATTTTCCGTTATGGATGTCCCATTGCAGATAAGTGGTCTGCGTGGTAGAGAGAAATGACTCCTCGTCGAAGGAAATGTCACCCGATACGCCGTGGAGCGGTGTGACGGGAAGGACGCTCTGGTTGAAGCGCTGATTGGCAGACAGATCGTCGGGCCAATTTTGATCCTGTTCCATATAAGCGGCCGCGCTTAGTGCAAGGAGTAAAGCGTCATATAGCTTGCATTCGGCGAAGCTGGGTTTGACGCCGAATTTCTTTTCATAGCGCTCTTCGAAACCCGTCTGCGGATCGGCATAAGGCGATAGCCCCTGATAACCTTCCAGCAGATGGAGCTGTGTGCCTATTGCCTGCAAGTCCTCATCCTTCAGGTCGGGGAGAGAAAACCAAGTGCGGTACAGCGACAGGAATGCTTCCTGGAATTCATCATTGGCCACATCGTCGGGATTGGTGGACGGGAACTCATACATGTGCTGCACCTCTTCGTTGGAGAGCATCCACCGACGGCGCTCACGGGCCACCGCAAGGAATTGGTCGATGGATTCAAGGACGCAGAATCCGCTCAGGTACCGCCAGAAACCCTCACTATAGATCCAGTCCAAATTCTTCTTGAGCAAATTAAGCAGCTGCTCCGTATCGCCAAACGCCTTGTAGTCCTTGATCGCGAAATCCTGCTGCAGGGCGAAAAAAGGAGCCCAGTCGGTGAAGGTTTTGCCGTAGGAGTTGTCCGGCGCGAAGAAAGCGGACCATGCAAAGCGTGTGTATTCCTTATTTTCCTCCTGATAGGCTCCATAATGGCTCAGGAGCAATTCCGTGAGAGGAATGTCAGTTGATGTGAGTGACCACAGGAAGGGATTCTCCGTCTTGTATTTGCCGGCCGTTTTCACGGCATAGCGGCGGGTCACTTCCTCGCTGCTCGCCACGGGCGCGATGACGGGTTTGAGCGTCTGCTTGCATTCCTGAGCGAACAGGGCCAGCCGGTCGTTGTCGAAAGGGCCAATCACAGCCATAATGTCTTCCCTTCCGGAAAGCGACCGGCCCAGAGAAGACATGTTCTCCGATTCCTCGTCGAACCACTCCAGTGTCAGTTTGATAGTTGGCGCTTCCGGTGTCGATAAGGCAGGAGTTTCCTCCTGGAACCATTTCGCCGTCCGTTCGAGCCGTTCCCGGAGCGATGCCGGAGCCACGACAGCCACAGTCTTGTCGACGACGATTTCTTCTTCGTCTTCTTCCCATTGCGGATCATGCTCGCATGAGAACAGCGCAGTCAAGGTCAACAGGAGAGCAACCGCTGCAACAATAAACTGAAACTTTTTCATATTACTGGTCTGGCATCCTTGTTTGGGAGTCTAACAAAGATACGAAAAATATTAGGTCGCTCGCAATTCGGGAACCGAAACGCGCTGATTCGCTCCCGGACAGCCCTGAGAAACCAATCGGGGAGCGGAATCGCAGTGATTCGCTCCCCGATTGGAATAGAAGGTAGAACCTCACCCCTACTTCGCTGCGTAGGATTTGGCTTCTTCCATGTATTTCTCGAGGTTTTTGATGCGGTTGACATCGCTCGGGTGGGTGCTCATGAACTCGGGAACAGCCTGGCCGTTTTCAGCCATCTTGACCCAGAGTTTCGGTGCCTCATCCACGTTGTAGCCGGCGATGGCCATCATGATCAGACCGATGCGGTCAGCCTCGAGTTCCTGCTTGCGGGAGAACGGGAGGATAATGCCGTACTGGCCACCGAGCCCCAGAGCAGTATTGAACACTGCGAGCTGTGAATCGGTTACCTTACCGGAAGCCTGAGCTGCGGAAAGGATAGCATTGTGGATATTCTCAGTCAGCATGGCGCGGCTCATCCTTTCATTGCTGTGGTTTGCAATGGCGTGGGCTATCTCGTGACCCACTACGGCAGCCAGCTGGTCATCGTTTGAAACGAAATTGGCAAGACCTTCATAAACCACGATATTACCGCTGGGCAGGCAGAATGCATTGATTTCTTCAGACTTGACAAGGTCGATGTGCCAGTTGAGACCCTGCATGGGGTTATCCAGATTGTTGGCAATGAAATAATTGTTCATGGCATTGAGCAACTTGCTGCAGACAACCCTGACCTTTTGGGTCATAGCTGCATTTGATGAAGCCACGGCAGTCTGGGCGAATTCTTTGTAAGACTCCTCGCTCAAAGCCATTATGTCGCTGTTGGAATACAGAAGCACCTGCTTGCGTCCCGTGAGAGCCACACTGCTGCACGCATAGATAAGCACTACGAGAATGACCGACAGGGCAATCCATAAAAACTTTTTCATAGTTCAGAAAATTATAGTTGTCAGATTATTTCAATGTCAGCAGCCGGAATCCAACCCTCGCGGCCGTCAGCGATAGTGACACGATACCAGTCGCCTACAACATCTTTAACCTCCAGCACCGTACCCTCGTGGATGATGAAAAGCGACGTTCCCGACGTGCCGGGGCTGCTTTTCACAGAAGATACGGGCGACATCACAACCGCCCCTTTGTCACTAAGTGCGTCGGCCCTCTGGCTCAGAGAGAGGCTAAACGTACATAAAGTTAATACAAAAAGTACACATGCCAACACAAATGACGCCTTTCTTGCAGAAACCGACCCGAACTGACGGAAACCGGTCATCAACAGAACCACCAGAGCGAAGAGCGCAATGGTCAGCCAAGCCCAGCCGTCAGAAGACATTGAATACTTCAAATTATCCATCCATTCGGCAAGTATGAACTTCGGCACGCTGTCGATGCGGTCCTGAACGGAAGCCTGGGCTATCTCAAGGTTGTTGCGTGCATCTGCATGATGAGGATTGAGCTTGAGAGCCCTCTCATAATACAGGACGGCATGAGGAATGTCGCTGAGCTTGTAGTAGCAATTGGCGATGTTGTAATAAAGGTCGGCGCTCACCATATCTGATTGCTCTATCGCCAGATAATTGTCAAGGGCGGTGGTGAAATCACCCTGGGCATACAGTTCATTGGCTATGTTCCAATCCTGAGCGGAAGCTGCAAAGCCGAGCGACAACAGAAGCAACAGCGAAGTGGCAGCCTTGGCGGCTGTTCCCTTGCGGCCAGAAGCCTTGCGAACAGAACCTTCGATACGTGATATTACAGACATTGCATTCTTGTATAGATTCTCCATGACATCATGGTTGCTTTCAGGAGCATAGCGGGCCATCTCGCAGGCATCGATGATCTCCACGAAACTGTCAGCAAGGGCAGGATCGACTCCGTCCTCCACCAGCCTTTCGCGGGCATTTTCCTTGTTATAATCGGCAGGTGCCATCATCAGCTTGTCGCAGACATAACCTGTAACAGCCTTGTGCAACTCCTCATAATATGCGGTGTCAAGACCCTTGGCCAGATAGTCACCGGCCTGACGGAGCCTTGCCTTAGCCACCTTGTTAGCCTTGCGGTTCTTGCTGCCAACGACATCAGCACGCCTTGCCCTCGACACAGCAGTAACCTTGTCGACAATGAAGAACAGAGCGGCAAGAATGGCCAGCAAGATATAGAAGGTCGGCGAGCTGACGACGAAA
>Ga0310786_10006152_pt1 | contig 16086 bp, 5 predicted proteins | sample AusTroGonzalo_MG_FD_203881 | JGI IMG/M metagenome (GOLD analysis project Ga0310786, IMG submission 203881) | Bovine rumen microbial communities from tropical cattle in Woodstock, Queensland, Australia - Gonzalo_03 (v2) (version 2) | ecosystem: Host-associated > Mammals > Digestive system >... | reverse complement strand
CCGTTACCATTACCGTCATCTATAGGTAAGAATCTTGCATAAAGCTTAACTGTGCCCTTTGTAGTCTCTGAAACCTTATCAACGTACTTCTTACTTCTCTTTGAATACCAGCCGTTAAACTTATATCCTTCCTTATCAATACCATACTTGATAACTGCACCAACACCGTAAGTGTAAGTATCAGGATTCATAGTCTTCTTAAGCTGTACCACTGTACCGTCTTCCAGCTCCTCATAGTACTCAATGTTATAAACCTGAGGCGCTGCAGGGGTAGGTGTAGGGGTAGGTGTTGCTGTAGGTGTAGGCTTTACTATAGCGGATGCATTATATTGAGCTTTATATGTTGCATTTTGGGTAGCAGCTACAACATTGGGCGTCCAGGTACTGAATGAATAAACAAAATCATCATCAGAAGCTCTGGAAGGTGTAGCTCCAGTATAAGTAGGAACCTTGCCGGCTTCTACCTGACTTGTGCCAAGTGTTGTTCCGTCATAATTCTGCCATGTTATAGTATAATAAGTAGGTGCAGGAGGATTCGGATTAGCGTTTCCACCGTTACCCTTAGCCACCTTACTATACTCTGCGGTGTATGTTACATCTTTTGTTACCTTATCAAGTGCAGGTGTCCAGCCCTTGAATGTGTAAGTATAAGTATCATCAGCTGCCTTGGTAGGTGTAGCACCATCGTACTTAGGATCTGTTCCATATTCAACATCCTTATCTGTCTCAAGAACAGTTCCATCTTCGTTCTTCCAGGTAACGGTATACTTATTTATTTCATAAGTTGCGGTATATGTGGCATTTCCTGTTACATCAGCTATAGCAGGAGTCCAACCGGTAAATTTGTATCCCTCTCTTGCAGGCTCATCAGGTTTAACAATTTTAGCTGCCTCAGTACCATAATCATACTGAAGAACATCTTTCGTTAATTCTCTTCCATCGAAATCAACAAACTTGATACCATATTTCTTGAGTGTAGGATTAACATATTTAGCTCTGTAAATGGTATCATCAGAATCATCATCGATTTCTTCCCATTCAAGTACATAAGCATACTGATCATCATCCTTTGAAGGTAAATCTCCTTCAAAGTCCTTAGAATTTAATGAACCAGCAGGAACATTTTCCTTTTTGAACAGTACTTTTCCGTTTTCATCCTGCCAGATATAATTCTGTAAAGGCTTATCTGTCCAAAGAGCATAGATCTTTATCTGATAATTCTCATGTCCGTCTCCGGGTTCAATTATATAATCTTCTGCCTTATCAATGATATCCTTTATGGCTACCTCAGCTCCGGTTTCATAATCTTTTCCCTCAAAACTGATTCCCCAACCATAATTATTATACTTGTTTGTTGAATCTGTAAGTGCAGGCATAGTAACTGTATCTTCTACATATTTGAGTCCGGATATAGTAGAATCAGGATCTGTAGTAAGCTCATACTCTTGTCCATCTGCATTTATATTTGTAACAAAGATTAAATCATATAGCTTTTCTGTCTTTTCATATGTTGCAGTATATGTAGCATTTTCGGTAACATCAGCTATTTCTTTATCCCAACCTGCGAACTTATATGTTGCTTCCGGAGTTTCATAATCAAGCGCATCGAGATTTGTAGGAACCTCAATATTTTCAGCTAATGTACCATATCCATACTCAGCATAGCTGATTACTTCACCGTCATCATCAAGGAAAGTAACCCCATACGCTCTGTTTTCCCAACATCCATAAAGAATCAAACCATTTTTCAATTCGGAGTCTTCAGTAGGATATACAAACTCAACATTATAACTAACAGCAGCATCAACTAATGTTTTTATATCTGTTTGCTCACTATAAATATAATATCCAGGTACAAGACTCCAGCCTGTCAAATCATAATCAACAAATTCATTAATGATTTCAATAAGTTCAATTTTACTATCTGCTGAATAAGAACCGGACTGAGGTTCTATTTCCATTATTGTAGGTTTAACCTTCATATCATCCGGAACATTTAAATCAAACAAAATAGTATAGCTTTCCATCGGCTCCCAGACAGCATAAAGCATACCGTCGTAAAGATTTATAGGATCTCCAGGTTTATATGCAACTTCATCAGAGTCCTCATCTTCCCATCCGGCTAAAATGAAGCCATCTTTAGTAACTACATCTTCTCCCGGCGCATTCAAAATGCTTCCTTCAGGACCACTTACAATGTAACGGTTTAATTCAAGATCAGCAAAGTAGCCCCCGTTGGGATAGAACTCTAATTCAACAGAATCATTTTGTGTCCATACAGCATAAAGTATAACTGTAGCGCCATCTACGTTAGTCAAATTGCTAACCGACTTCTTATCTTCGTATTCTACTACTACATCTCCTCCGTCTATTCCTGTAGCCCAACCTGCAAATGTGTACCCATTTCTAGTAAACTTGTTTTCATTAAGGACCGCCTCAACATCATAGGTAAATGCCTGATCTCCCATTTCACCTGTAGCATCTGCTGCATTCTTGTTAAATTTAACAGTGTACTCATTAGGTGACCATTGTGCATACAAATCACATGTTACCGCTCCGCTAACAAATACTTTTTCAGGATCAATCGAATCTCCGGGCTCGTATGAGTCTCCGCTTCCATCTGCTTTGGTATTCCAATCAACAAAGGTATAGCCTGTCTTAGTAAATATATCTAACTCGTCTTCATTTACGTTGCTTTCAGCAACAAAAGCATCTTTTGAATCAGATTTATAACTAATTGGATCTTGCGTTTCGTTATTAGCATTATAAACAATCTGATAGTATGATGCCCAAATCGCATGCAAGGTTATCTTCCCATTTGTCAACCTCTCATCACCATCTTCGTATTCAATATAGCCAGGTTCAGTCTCAGCTAGCCGAACTATATCTCTAACATTTTCCTCTCCTGAAGATATTTGTGATGTAGCTCCAAATATTGCCCAACCGTAAAACCAATAATCTTCTCCATCTTCCAAATCCGGAATGTCCACTGTTCCATTATAAGGATTGTTGAGAGCTGGAGTTGACATGTCACATTCGACTGCATTATTTTCATTTACAAAATAAATGTCATATTCCGGTATATACCAATTGGCCTTTACAGGAATGGTAGTTTCATCTGAACCAAATTCTGTAATAACATCCCTCATTGACACCTCATCATGTGCAGGATGCAAAACAGTCGAATTTCCTACGCTCCAACCTAAGAAAACAAAATGAGCGTCATATTCCGTACAGTCTTCATCGTTCATATGAGGTTCATACGGGAAATATACTTTATAGAATGATGAAGAAGCGGTATTAAATCCCGCGCAATGTCCTTCCTCATATAATCTCAAATTTTCAATATCAGCAATTTCTTTAGCAGTATTCTCGCCGTTCGGCTCATTAGGTCCAGGGAATGTTAATTTATATAATACAGGAGTCCACTTAGCATATAAAGTTCTGTTCTCATATACTTCATTGTCAAAGTCCCAAACCTCAGCGTCTAAACATTCCGGAGAAGTATACCAACCTCCAAAAATATATCCCTTTTCTACAGGATCAGTAGGTTTAACCGCTTTCCCACCATATGCTATAGTTTGATCTTCTATCTGTATTTCTTCATCTATTGTCTGTACGTCAAAACTTACCTTTACAGTTTCAGGCAATTCTTCCCAAACACCATATAAATTATACTCATTATCACCTAATCTCCAATCAGGATCATATTCTTTCTGTGTCTGCGGATCATCGTAAGCATCATCCGTCTTTTCTAATACTTTTACAATATCTTTGACAGGGGTATTATCGCCTGCAAGAATGATACCCACAGAAGTATTATTTAAGTCAAATGCCCAACCAGCAAAGATATAATTGTCATTTCCATTAAGTTCGGGAACATTTACAGTCCCATTATAAGGTACCCAACCTGTATAATCCGGATCAACAACCATTTCTTGATCAAATGGACAACTAGGTATAAAATCAAACGCATACTCATATGGCTTCCATTGCCATATCATTTTTACATCTGAACTGCCATAAGCTGCAATTATACCGTTTATAGGATATTGCACCTTAATATAACCAATTTCTTCGTTCTCCCATATCTCAGGAGGGTAAACAGCGAATTCGTTGTATACCAAATTACCTTCATCATCATAGATTTCTGGTAACCAACCATCATCTGCCCAATCATCATAATGGCGAGGATCAAAAGTCTGCTTATTTCTAGGTGAATCAGGTAATTCTACTAGGGCATATCTGTAATACTTTACAGTTTTACCTTCAACAAAATCATAAAAGAGACTTCTTATCTCATCATTGTCTTTTTGTGCTTGTACTGCCGCTATAACTTCTTCCGTAACGTCTTCCCATATATTTCCACTAAGAGTATCGGGATTTTGAGGAAGTGGAAGTGACGCTGCAAGATAATCTTCTTCTTCCGTACTAGGGAAATTATTATCAAAACTAATAGAATATGTTGCATCAGGGGCTAATTCCCACTGAGCATACAGATCAATAACTGAGCCATTATAGTTAATGTCTTCTTTACGCCCTTCATTGTTATCTTCAATAACTTTCTCAAACAACTCATTTAAAACAGCATCTGCTTCAACATAAGTTCTATAAAACTTATCTCCTCCGCTTATTTCATATACATCCCATCCATAAACAACATATCCAGGTCTGCTAAATCCAACCGGACTAAGAGTAGCTGTAGTAATATCTACACCTTCACCTATTATTTGGGTTTCATAAACTGTTGATTCCTCCCAAGGGTCACTTTCAGGATGAAATCTTAATGTGTAAATAGGTCTCCACTTAGCGCGCAACTTTATAGAATATCCCGCAAATTTAACATCCTCATTTTCTGGATCTGATGGATATGATCTCCATTGAAGCACTTCGTAATTATCTGCGGTTATTTTATTGCCAAACAACTTCATATCAACATAAGCACTATCTGCATCATCTAATCCCAAAGGAACAGCTATGTTCTTTTCTCCAAGCCAGTCGATTACATCTTGGGGACTATCAGTCTCAACCTCCCAGCCTTCAAAAACATATCCTTCTCTGGTAGGTATATATTTTGACAAATTAATGTCATTATCACCTTCGGTATAAGAAGCAGGTAAAGCATTCTCTAAGATTTCGTCGTTTCCATGTTCCCAATCAATTGTGTATTTAGGAACAGCAACTAATGAAATATAAGAATAGTACTCCACAACATCGCCAGTTCTATCAGCATCATAAGATTCAATTGATGACACCTTCCATCTATCAGATCTATTTTCAGGTGCTATCCAGTAAGAAAGTGACGTACCAATTGGAAATACCTCGTTATACTTATATACTAGATGTGTCTCGTCGCCCCATATACAGTAAGACTTTGTAACCCCTACATTAACATCTTCGTATACAACATATACACTATTCGCATCTACAGGTACATTTTGATCTATTACATTTGCATTGGTGATAGTGTCGACCCTAGCATATACTAAATCACCTTCTTTAAGTTTTTGATTTGCTACGCCAACATCCGAAAGTGGATAATCAGCAGCTTTCACCCCTGCATTAGGCAGTAACCCCACTACCATTACGACTGCAAGCAGTAAAGCCCAGAACCGCTGTTTGCGGCTTGTTACACTACTTTTCATCTTCTTCCTCCTTAAAATATTTTTATTCGGTCTCCCCCTCGTTACCTAAGACGAAATGCCGGGATATTCATTTCATTTTAGGTAACAAAAAGAGACACCCAACCATCGTCTATTATACTAAAAGCTGAGGCTTATTTCAAGAATTATTTAACGTTTTATAAGCGTTTTCAGAAATATTATTAATGTTAATAATTTTATATGAACATTGCTCTTCCAAATAAAAAGTGCCACCCCGTTATATGGAGTGACACGTGGTATTATTGGGTTATTGTCAATCGTTTTTCTCATTCTGCCATCTGTCGTAATAAATATTGGCATCTTCATCCCCGGCACCTCGCTCTTATGAGCCCTCTCTTTCACTAACCTGCTTTTGCAGATCAGCCATCTTGCTCTGAAGATCAGCCATTTCTTTTCTGAGATTGTCTATAATGTTCTTCTGTCTTTCTATTATTACACTACTTTCTTTCCGTGCTTTATTCTCTATCGCATCCGCATATGTACACATATCAATTACCTCCTCGTAATCTCTGGTCATTGGTAATCCATAATCATCCTTTAATTTGGCAACCTTATTCTAACATGGAATATTTCATTAAGCAAGCACTTTTCCCAAACGTGCAACAAGGCCCACCGGTTTCCCGGCGGGCCTTGAACTTACATTTAAGGACCTTATTAGGCCTTAATACTTATTACGTTTTACTATTTTAAAGTCTTATTAGTCAAGCACAGTATAAATAACCGTTTATCACTCTATTACCGTTACATGAATTGTTGTGTAGATACCGTTCTGTGCAAATGCATGAATATCGCACTCGCCGGCAGCTACAGCAGTTATAGCATATGACTTGTAGGTGTTATCCATACCTGTTACTTCTTTTCCGTACTTATGGTTCTTCTTCTTACCAACCTTACATACATTGGTATTGGACGACTCGAAGCTGATAGCTCTGTGAGCACGGATTTCCTTACCTGTATTGCTCTTTTCAGATGAAACAAGTACAAGGCTCTGACCAACCTTCATGGTAATGTTGATCACGTCTTCTGACTTACCGGCTTTTGCACTGTCATATTTAGTCTTTGACTTTCCGTTGATATACTTAAGCACGATCTTGTCAATGTTGATCTCATCGGCTACACCGTATGTATCATTGAGTGTTACGCCGTGTACATTGATCGATGTGGTAATATATCTCTTTTCGTTGTTGACTAAAATGTATGCACGTATGTAGAACTTGTAGTAAGTCTTAGCCAGGAGTTCTTTCATCTCGTACTCGCTGACATCAGCGCCTACAGAGTCAATGGGTTCATAAGGTCGGATAACATCCTTGGAGTTACATCTTGAACCGAAGATATCATAACCGTCTACGCCTTCTATCGGCTGCCACTTCAAAGTCATGGAATTGGTAGCGTAATCAACAAGCCTTACAAAGAGTATACCGAACTCGGATGCAGGGTTGCCTGAACCATTGCCATTGCCTTCCCCTGTACCATCATCGATGGGTACAAACTTAGCTATGAGGGTCTTTTCTCCCTTTGAGTTCTTTGAAATCCTTGTTACACGCTTTCCTGTCTTTTGTGAATACCAGCCAAGGAACTTGTAGCCTTCTTTGTCAATACCATACTTGATCTCGGCACCAACGCCATAGGTGTAAGTATCAGGATTCAGGGTCTTCTTAAGCTTAACTAATGTTCCGTCATCCTGCTCCTCGTAGTAATTGATCTTATAGTCTCTGGACTTGGTAGGACCGGAGGTAGGCTTAGGTGTAGGGGTATTGTTTTCTTTCTTGGTTGCTGTAAACTGTGCGGTATATGTTGCGTCACCGGTAGCTACTGTTATGTTAGGTGTCCAGCCAATGAAGGTGTATGTGTTTTCATCATCTGCTGCCTTGGCAGGGGTACCGTTATATGAAGGTCTGTCTCCTGCTGCTACCTGTGTGGTGGTGGTTGCACCTGCACCGTTATAGTTTGCCCAGGTGATGGTGTAATATGTGATAGCGGGAGGAATAACTACAGGAGGGTTATTGTTGCCACCCTGGTTACCCTGGCCATTATCACCGCCCTGGCCTTCCTGACCGTTCTCAGGTCCGTTCATATCGAACTGTGCTACATATTCTTGGTCGCCGGTTACTGCATGTATAGCAGGCTCCCATTTATTATTGAACGTATATGTGGCAAATCCACCGGGCTGCTTTTCAGGCTTTCCGTATTTTGCAATACTGTACTCAGGAAGTTCGCCGTATCTAACCTTATCCTCTCCTAAAGGAAGTCCGTTTTCTTCAGCCAGCCAAGTAATAGTAAATTCTTTACCTACAAAAATAGGCTTATAAACTACAGAATCATCATCCTGGTCTTCGTTAGGAACAATCTCCCAACCAGCCAACTCATAATTCTCACCGTCTTCGCTTGACTTTTTAGGCTGTTTCTGACCATTATACTCCTTAGGATTCTCTACTCCATCCTGTACAAGGATTTCATCAAGTACTTCTCCATTATCATCAACCCACTGAACTGTATGTGCTGGTATCCAAACGGCATAGACCGTGATATTGTATACACCGTTATCATATACAGCTTCACAGTTTTTATCCAGAATATCCTGTATTGATATTTTGATGCCACCGGGGAAATCAGGCTTAGTTGCATTCTTATCTACAGCCCAGCCTACAAACATGTATTTTTTGTTTTCATCAACTAAAACTCGAAGAGTATTTGAATAGTCAGCCTTTTCTTCAAACCATTTATCAGGAGCCGAAGTATTTAAAGCAACCGGCTTTATGCCTTCGAGATCATATCTTGTATGGAAATAAACATCATACCAAGGTATAGGTTCCCAAACAGCATAGACATGAATAGTCTCTTCGTTATCTTCAACTCCACCGAGTTTATCGATTATATCCTGTATAGATATTGTTTCGCCACCGGCAAAATCAGCCTTAGTAGCTTCCTTATCTAATGCCCAACCTAAAAACTTATAATTTTCATTTAGATCCTCTAAAGTTTCAAGAACTGCTGAATAGTCTGCAGCTTCCTCAAACCACCTTGTATCATGTCCCGAGTGAACCTTTATATCATCAAGATCTAGTCTTTTGTCAAACAGCACATCATAATACGGTATAGGTTCCCAAACAGCGTATAAGTTAATGTAATCATTTCCAACTTCATCCGGGTCAGGTGTGATTATATATTGCGTGAGTTCATTAATATAAAGATAGTCTATTATATCGAAGAAACGCCATGGATCATCATCTTCATCACCGACATGTATTACCGGCTTTTCTGCATCCTTGGTAAATGCCCAGCCAATAAACTTGTAGTTCTCCAATTCATCTTTCAGGCCTTTGTCAATATCAGCCCAATCCGTTATAACCTCTTCATAATATATTCCACTCTCCTGATAATCACCTATATTAGGTTTAATCTTATCAAGATCGTTAGGATTTACGATATAGTTTAATGTATACTTCTTAGGAGTCCATACAGCATATAATGTGACCTGTCCACTCACTCCATCATTTCCAGCCGTAACCATTAAACCAGGATAATTGTACAATGCCTCGTGAAGAACATCTTGGTAGCTTCTATCTTCATCAGGTCCAAAAATCTTTGTTTCTCCTTCCGGATCAAATGACCATCCGCAAAAAGTAAAATGTCCTGCCTTATCTGTTAATAGTTGCAGGTCAGGCTGACCATCGTCATCGTCATCATATTCGACAGTAACTGGTTCCAAACTATCAGGATCAGGATTCAAATCATCATAATCCAGCTCATCCCAACCATCTAATCCAGAAGGATCTGTCACAAAGTTGATAGTGTATTTGTTTCCTCTCCAAATGGCATATAATGTAGTGTCCTTAAGTGCATATCTCTCACCGGGTACATAGTCAGGCTCAGCAGCAGTTTCATCCTCATCCCAGCCTATAAAATGATAACCAAGCCAGCTATATGCATCTGCCTTGGGAAGTTCAATGAAGCTTCCTTCAGGTCCTGATATAGGTTCTATCGTTCCTTTTCCACCATTACCATCAAAGTTTAGCGTAACTTCAGCATTTGGCTCCCAACTACCGGAAAATGTCACATCGTCATTTATATTAAATGTAGCTAAATCTATGCTTTTCTCTTCAAATATCCAACCTTTAAAAGAGTAACCATTTGCACTCGGAGCAGGTGTAGGCTCATCTGCAAATTTTCCATCAGCTACACCTTGTGTCACTATAGTTTTGTTCTCTTTCCTGTCGGGTTCGTTGTATTCAAAAGTAACTGTATGAATTTTATCCCACTGAGCATATAATACAAGATTCTTAGGCTGCTCATTATCTCCAGGGAACACATCTTCAGGATCATATTCTTCAGGTGCAGCAGCATTACCTTCTGTAGCCCAATGTGAGAAAACATAACCATCTCTGGTAAAACCACAATCAGCTATAACTACAGTTTCGCCCTCATAGAAACTCTGAGGATTCATTGTTCCTGTAGCGTCTTCAGCATTTTTATTATATGTAATAGTATATTTTTGTTTCCAAACACCTGTAAGAACATACTCTAAAGCATCACCAGGCACAAACCACCCCGGCTCACCCTCTATTTTAGCTGCTTTTTGAGCTGCATCCGACATGGCGAGCAATTCGCTTACCAAGTATTCTTTATTTTTCTCTATCAACTCGTCAGGATCAGGATCTGATGCATGCTCAGGATTAAATACCCAACCTATGAAATCATAACCATTAGCATTAAACTCTGATAAGTCAGGAGTAGTAATTGAGTCATGATAAGTTAATGCCCAAGGATCACCATCTTCCACCGGAGGCTTAGGTATTCTTGTAGGAACACCTTCAGGTATCTCTATACCATTTTGATTAGTAGCATCAAATGAGATTTGGTAATCTAAAGATTCCCAATCCGCTACCATTTCAATAACGTTATTATCACTAACTTCTCCCTCCTTGAGAAGATCAGCAAGCGAAACCCTTATATAATGGCTCAAATCATCTACTTCGATGCCCTCTTTAGGATTCGCTACACGCCAACCATTGAAAATGTAATGCGTCGGATCATTTTCTTCATTTCTTAAATCTTCATCATTAGGCAGCTCATAATATGCCTGCTCATATTTTTTATTATCGGGATTAAACTCGCCCCAAAATTTAACTCCTGTAATATCATCAGGTACATCAGGGTAAGGAGCAGATGTGATTTCTGCCTCCGGATAATTGGGAATAAATTTAATAGTATAAGCACTGTCTAAATCTTCATTCCACTGAGCATATAATTCAAAAACATTACCAGGATATTGATTACCTAATTCAACCAAATTGTTTATACTGGATTTGTCCTGTACGTTACCAATGTTAAACTTGTCTCCTCCATTGGCAGTAGTTTTATATGCACTCCAACTATCAAAAGTATATCCAATTCTGCTAAACCCAACCGGATTGATAGTAGCATTAGCAATGTCCACTTTCTCATCAATTATCTGATTCAACATTGTTCCAGAATAATCAGTTAATGGATCCTGGCCCCAATCACTTTCAGCATAAAACTTTAATGTGTAAACAGATCTCCATTTAGCTCTAAGTTTAATGTCAAAAGATTTTACCAGATAACCGAATCCATCATCATCATAGCATCTTCCATAATCTAAACTATCACAATTATCATTCGTTATCGAATTTACAACTGTATAATCAACCTCCACCCTATAAGCATTCTGCTCTTCAGGATCATCACCAGGAATTATAACATTTTTTCCATATTCCCACCCATCAAAAACGTAGCCTTCCTTAGTACACTTATAATTGCTTAAATCTATCTTGGTATTTGGTTCAGGAATAAACTCTAATGGTAATGCATCCTCATCTATTACTTCATTTACTTTATATATAGTTGCACCGTCTAAGTCTTCCCAAAAAATATTGTATTTAGGAAGTGCCTGAAGATAGATGACTTGATCATCTTCATACTCCCCATCTTCAAGCTCTACAGCTGCATCTTCTTCAGATATTACAATCCATTTGTCAGACTGATGACTCTCATCCAAATTAGCATTATCGAAAATATCAACATAAGTTGAAATGGGATAAGTCTCATTATTATCATAAACAATTTGTCTAAACCACTCATCATCCTGTCCGTCATTCTTTGAAATCTTCACTCCGGAGCTATAAACATCCTCTCCATCGTTAATATCTGCATCAAAATAATGAACATATAACGATCCTTCATCATCCGCTTGGATTTCATATTGACCAGTCAGTAAATCACCAGCTGTAAGAACCTTACCCACAGGGATTTTGCCTGTCAAATCCGCATTTCTTTCAATTTCAATGGTTTCAGCTTTCACCCCCGCTGTCGGCAATAACCCCACTACCATTACGACTGCAAGCAGTAAAGCCCAGAACCGCTGTTTGCGATTTGTTACACCACTTTTCATCTTCTTCCTCCTTATAATAGTTATTTTGTTAATCCCCAACACTCTGACAAAATGTCTTTTATGGCATTTTTTTCGGAGTAATTAATAGGAATCCCAACCATTGTCTATTATACTAAAAGTCGAGGGTGTTTTTCAAGTTTTATTTAACGTTTTACCGGTTTTGGAAAAAAGATTATTAATGTTAATAAATTTTTATAGATATTTTCTTTCTATATTAAAAAGTGCCACCCCGTTTTAGGGTAGCACTAAGTATCATTTACTTTACGTTAATCGTTTTTTATCCCTTGTTTCATTTTGATTTCTTTAGTTTGATTATTTCCGCTGCAGATATCAGGAATGCAAATACAGAAATGCACAGCGCCCTGTGTACAAAGAAGTAATGGAGCACCGAATGGTTACGCATCACTAGGAAGCGGATGTATGGTACGAGTCCAAGTATCAGGAAAAGTATGATGTATTTCCAGTCGATTTTTTTCTTATGATATACGTAGACGAAATACAGTATAACTATAAACCCTACTCCGGCTATTATAGCTCCCGTTAAGCCGTAGTCCAGCGGGAACAGGCAGGTTACGTTTCTCCTTATAGCCAGCCAGAGGTATGGGATAAGGGACATATCAGCCAGGTCCCCTACCATTCTTTCTTCAATATGCCCAGTTACGTAAGGCATGACATTTTCACCGAGTACGATAGATGCGGTGATCCATTTCATGGCCCACATACCTGCATAACCTATACCCCAGAGTACAGCCGATTTTATAGAGTATACGATCTCGCCTTTTATACTGTGCTTGTCAAAACTTACGATGCCAAATGTCTTTGTTTGCGTTTTCTTAGCAGCTTTAACAGTTGTTGATATGTCTTCCGCTCTTTTTTTCCTGATGATAAGTGTCAGCATCAGCGGTATCATGAGTGTTACCGTTTCTGTAGTGAGGAAGTCCAGGAATATGGTCACCATGCCGGACAGCAGGAATACTATACCCATGTATTTATCCTTCCCCTTACCAGCCATTACCACAGCTATGATAGAGAATACAAACATACACAGGAATGTCCATGTGTACTCCAGTGAAAACGGTACGTACCATATGCTGACTGCAACCAGTGAAAGCCCCAGAAGTACAGCGTATACGGTGCATTTTGCACGCATAAGCAGAAAGACAAGGATAGTAAACAGCAGGACAAACAATATCCCGTGCCATATGTATATTTGTTTTATATTCAGAAAGGTGTGCAGTATCCTCATGACGCCTGCAGAGCCATGCCAGTATCTTAAATACTGGTGGTTTTTAGCCTGCCCTTTGTTTACCGCATCGGACAGGTTACGGTTTTCATTTTGGTAATTAGTATAGTAATACGAGCTCTCCATAACTGACTTTATGCTGTTATCCGGCTCAAAGTTATAGGCTATGTTAAGGAGTATCGAGTCTGCATATCTGTCGATGCAGCTTGGCTTTACGTCATCGCTCTCCATATATGGGAATACTATGTCCTCACACAGGTATGCTGCTGATTCTTCCATGTTTTCCTGTATGCTTTCCCGACTTACTTTGGCTGAAAGCACCAGGAAAAGCAGCATGACAAAGTATGCCGCTACCGCTACAAGGATATATATGAGTGATTTTTTTACATATTCTTTCATTTCCTAAACCTCAGCGCCTTTCACGGATAATATATGTCAGGTGTCTTATGCCGTCTCTTACGGCATTCAGCTTGGATCTGCGTTCATACCTGCATGTTTTTAAGTCTATGGGGATCTGGTGGATCGTTAGGTTATGGCGTGCCGCTTCAGCTATCATCTCTGTAGCAAACTCCATACCTATAGTCCCGTATCTTACCTGCTCCAAGGCTTTTCTTGATATGCTTCTTAAGCCGCAGTGGAAGTCATAGACATCTGTTTTAAACGCTATCCTGCCGGCTAACGACAGGAATCTTACGCCTATGTTGTGCGTGACCGGCATCGCACCTTTTTCCATTTTCCGTGCGAAGCGGTTACCTATTACCATGTCATACCCGCTGTCTGCTATTCCGTAGTAAAACCCATCCAGGTCAGAGAAATCATAGGTGGTGTCGCAGTCGCCTATGACCACTACTGCTCCGGCACTGTATTTCAGGCCTTTTCTTATGGCTGAGCCGTAACCTTTGCGGTTTTCCCTGATCACTGTGGCACCATGCGCCTTAGCTTCCGCTCCCGAGCCATCGGTGCTGCCGTTATCCACTACTATTACCTCACCGTTTAAGTTATGATCTTTTATGTATTTATATGCCACGTCCACACATTCCCCAACGGTTTTGATCTCGTTGAGGCAGGGCATGACGATGGAGATGTCTTTACTTAAAGGTCTTACAAGTCGCATATGATGAGATCCTTTCACTATATAAACCTATATTGAGCATATCGCCCACAGAGGTACATTTTTCATCCATTCCTGCTCCCGGTATGACGCGGTAGAAGTACGGATTGCACCGGCCGGATTAAACTTATCATAATAATACTTTAGACTTTTCGATTTGAGATTATCTTCGGCCTTTACCTCCAATGGTATTATATCCGAACCTTTCTGTATCAGGAAATCCACTTCATATACCGATTTCTCGCCCGAATAATAATATGGAGTATACTTTGTATCGGATACCAACTGCTGAAGGACATACTGTTCTGTTAGCGCCCCTTTAAACTCTGTAAACAAGTTACTCCCACGCATAACACTATCGGTATCAAGTTCACTGAAAGCCCCGAGCAGTCCTACATCTATCATGAATATTTTAAATGCAGAAAAATCTATATATGATTTTAAAGGCATGGCAGGTTTTGTAACTTTAAATACTTTATATATCAGTCCCGCATCCAAAAGCCATTCTATAGCCACTTCAAAATCTTTCTGTCTTGCCCCCTGTTTTATCTGTCCAAAGAAAAACTTTTTATTTTCTTTCGCCAACTGGGCAGGCAGACTGTTCCAGACCATTCGTATTCTGGGAAGTTCATTCGGAGAAACATGTTTTCCAAAATCACCTTCATATTGTTGAAGTATTGCCAGCTGAACTTTTCTTACTTCCGCCAGGTCATTTTCTTCTGTGAATACTTTTACAGCTTCAGGCATACCTCCGACACAATAATATGTTTTGAGCAGTTCCTTATAATGTTCCGAGAAATCAGATACTTCCGCAATAGATGCATCAAGGCAATACTCTGCCAACTTATCCTCTCCACACGCAAGCAAAAACTCCCTAAAGTTCATGGGATAAAGGTGCATTTCATCAACTTTGCCTACCGGGAAAGATAAATCTTTATGCAGCGTAACGCCTAATAATGACCCCGCCGCTATAACAGCGTATTCTCCGGCCTCTTCACAAAAGTATTTGAGAGACTCAACTACTTTATGTGCTGACTGAACTTCGTCAAAGATCAGAAGTGTATTATCTTTATCTATCTTTTGATGCAGTTCTATTTCAAGAGCATTTATAATACGTTTTGTATCGTAATCTTTTTCAAAAACATCTGCAATTTTTTTATTATTATAAAAAGGAATATAGACAGTGTTTTCAAAAAATCTTTTTCCAAATTCCTGCATCAGCCACGTCTTTCCAACCTGGCGCGCTCCCCACAGTATCAATGGTTTTCTTCTTTTACTGTCTTTCCATTTTATCAGTTCCTGCATTAATAGTCGTTCCATAGCAGTCCTCCTCGTCTCTCGCCATATGCCTGTCTATTGACTCTCTATAATTCAGCCCATCAAACTCTTTTTAAGCATTATATACGAAAAAGTGTATTAATGCAACACTTTTTCCGACGAAAAAATGTTGCGTCGCTACATTTTTTCGCCTGTAATGCCTTTAGGATTAAAAAAAGGATTAAAAATGCGGTAAAAATGCGGTATTAAAAAAGCGGCCATCGGGCCGCTTTTTATCTTTCAATATTGGCTTTAAATGCTTCATCTATAAGGCCTTCTATACCTGCTTCACTGATGGTTAAAGTGCTTCCCGCGGCATTTCCGTGCGAAAACAGTGCCAGAT
>Ga0310786_10006150_pt1 | contig 16090 bp, 18 predicted proteins | sample AusTroGonzalo_MG_FD_203881 | JGI IMG/M metagenome (GOLD analysis project Ga0310786, IMG submission 203881) | Bovine rumen microbial communities from tropical cattle in Woodstock, Queensland, Australia - Gonzalo_03 (v2) (version 2) | ecosystem: Host-associated > Mammals > Digestive system >... | reverse complement strand
TCAGGAGAGATCGGCTCGGAGTCAGCCTTGACTACGAGTTTCGTGTACTCCCATTCAGCAACGGAAGTCTCGTTGATGATGATGTCTTGAGGATCCTTCCAACGGAGATATGCGTACGTGTTGCCATCTTCCTTGGCCAGAGTAAAGAGCGTGAAGTTCGTGCAGTTGCCGACACCGTACGTACCAATGTTCAGGTCGACCCACTGGTAACTCTCGATCGTGTCGCCAGTCTGCGAGTCGGTCGATCTGACCAACTCACAGCGATAGACGTGAGTACGCGAGTAACCAGTCTGGACTCCATTCAAAAGGTACGTCTCGTCCTTGTAGCTCTCCGATGCCGCAGGCAGCTGACTAATGACACGAATAGCTCCTTTGAGATCCTCTTCTGTGGGGATCAAGGCGTTGTTCTTGATCGAGTCAAATTGTTTCATTTGCCTTCCTTTCGGATAAGGTTGTTAAAGAAAATTCAGGCTCAGTTCCTGAGCTGAGAACAAGCATAAGATTGGTGTTTTCGCGCGCCATTTTATGATTTTTCAGACTTTCCCTACCCCTTAGAGAAAGAGGTGACAAAGCATGATTAGGGTATGTTTAAACCAGTTTACTGGCGTGATGTACACCTTCGATGACAGCTTGATCAGTGAACAAGTCGGGGCACTGCGTGAGGACGTCGAAGCCAAGCTCAGCGTCGTGTTTAAACTGCGCGGAAAAATAGCATCTGTTGCTTCACTTCCGCAGAGCAATAACACTGCCGGCGATGTATACATCATCGCCGATGACGATCCAGAAGCAGCCGGGGCTGAGTATGTGTGGGTGGAACCTAAATCAGGATCTCCCTACTGGGAAGTTCTCGGCACTTACATTCAGTACTACACCAAGTCGCAGACGTACGACCGAGAAGCGATACATGCCCTTATCAAAGCGGTTCATGACGATCTTGGGAACATACGTTTCAAGTTAACTGAGGACACAACGTTCCAGCAGGGCAAGGAGTACTACATGTACTCGTCCACACTGTCAACCTATCTGTACACGGACACGTCCGATGCTGTGGGTGAGCCGGTGGCTGCTGGCACGTACTACGAAGTTACGAACACGAACGTCCACCAAGAACTCGAGTCCATTAAGGAAACAGCTGCTGCTCAAGCAGAGGCTGAAGCCCAGAAGGTTACCGAGACGGCAGCAGCCCTGCAGGATGCGGGCACTGCTGATCTGAATGAACTTAACGCTGGTACGGAGCTCAACGAACAGGGTGAGCCTATACTTGACCAGGGTGAGGAGCTCCAACCTGGATGCTCACTGGACGAGATCATCGCTGGTATCAACAGGCTGACGCGTATCGTTAACGTTCTCGCTAGAGTCTATTTTCCTAAGGCTCAAGCGGAAAAACCAAATGACAGCAATGGCGGAGAAAGCTAGTGCTATCAAACACGGTTGACGGGTAATTGTGCCCGTCAACCATGATTCAATTTCAAGTCTCAAGGAGTAACAATCATGAGAGAGTATGCGCTCGTTCCGGGCATGAACAAGATCTACACGGCAGAGGACTGGAAAGATATTCTGCTTGCGACCGAAGTGCCTGACCCGGAAGAAGAGATCTATAACACTTACACCGCAACGACTGACACAGTTGGTCGTTCCAACGTCAAATACTGGATCCGTAACAAGGGAACCTACGAAGCTGGTTCTCCTACCTACTTCCAGTTCCTCATCCGTCCTCCGGTCGGACTCAAGATCGACACAACAACCAAGCTCTACTACCTTGATGTCAAGTACACGAGAGTTACTGCAACTTCTGGTAGCCCGAAGCAGAATGGCTGGTTCGAGATCCAGGGTAACGGAGTTTACGTCCTTACCGACGACACATCTATCCAAAGTGGTAAGGAGTACTACAAGACCTCGTACAGTCAGACCGACTGGCAGTACAAGCTCTGGTCAATTCTTCCTGCTGCTATTCAGTACACTCCTGGCGGATCGAGCGATTCGAACGAAGCACTGTACGTCAAGGACAGGACTGGAACGATCTCCCGTCTGTACTACTGGGTCAACAGCAGCTCGGAGACGAACATTCCGTACGCACTTGAAGACCTTGCCAACAAAGCGTACACCTTCTTCATTTACAAGGAAGTGTATAGCTACACTCAGATAGCGAGCCCATCTGGTAACCCATCTACAAATGGTTGGTTCGTTGAGTCTGACGGTAACTACACATTGACTACCGATACTAGTGTCGTGGGTGGCAGGAAGTACTACGCGTTCACTTCCAGCTGGAACAGAACCGACATCGACCTGAATGGTTACATTCTCGGTAAGGCCCGTGAGGTTGCCTACAACGAGTGCTGGAAGATCACGAGCGAATTCACTGTCCTTTCTGAAGATCTCAACACGGACGCTATCGCTATCGATGGTAGTGAGCTGACTGAGGATCAGATCAAGAACGCATGGGTGAATCCTGAAGGCAAGGACATCAGCGGAACCAAGTACGATCCTCGTGATGAGATCCTGAAAGAAGTCATCAACAACGGATTGTTCCCGCACCTGGCTTCGTTCAATCGTGCTGACTACGACCAGGAGCTCAGCAACATCTACCGTCGTCAGGCGAACAACTTCCCGTTCGAGGGTGCACACTATCTGTCCACGATAGCCAAGAGCTACTTCGGTAAGGGCATGATCTACAAGTGCTTCCGTGAGGATGTGTACGGTATCACTCAGGACAAGACATTCAAGTCTGGAGTACAGTACTACTACTTCAATGACATTGAGTATATCCCTGTCACTCTTGGTTCTACCTTCATCAGGTCGAATGACATCGTTATCCAGGAAGGCAGGAACTACTACCACGGTGCGGCAGCGAGTACACTTGTGTACGATGCAGTTGCCGCGAGCGCTAACCCAGCTTACGTTGGTTCTGGCGTGATCAGTCCAATGAGTGCTCCAGAACTGTCTGACTTGCAGTCGACTGAAACTAACAGTCGTTTCGCGACTGACAGAACGATGAACAACTTCATCCCGACTGCTCATCTCAGAGCTCTTCAAACTTCAACGTTGACTCATCTCAACACTGGAGTTACGCTCATACCTGACAAGACTTACTACACCAGTGCAGGTGCAGTGAACTCATCTCTGTTGACCAAGGTCTATGTTGCCAAGCAACATGAGGCACTGTCTGTCAAGGTTCCTGTGACTAACTCCAGCACTGGAGATATCGCGTACACTGTGTTCAGTGGTACGATCACCAACCCCGCTTCCCAGGGTCTGTACGAGAAGAAGACGCGTGTCACGGGTATGAGCGGCGGTAACCAGATCATTGAGACGTTCTACGAGTTGACATCCGATACCGCGTCTATAACTGGCAAGACGTACTACACCCATGCGTGGAAGTACAAATACGCTGATGATGATGTAAGTGGCATGACAGTTGCTGTTCCGCTACCTGCGTCTGGTTGTCAGTCTGAGAGCGATGATTTCACTGCAGTGATTTCTACCATCGACTACGAGCGTTCTGGCGTTGGCAAGATCTTCGTGAGCAGCAACAATGCTGCAACTGCCAACTACACGTACCAGGGAACGTCTGGTTCGACTGCGTTGACCAAGAAGACGATGCGTATCGTCCACCTTGCAGTTGATACAACTCCCAACCGTTCTGCGTGGGAATCCGATCCTACCACGAACGCTGCTCACTTCTACTGGACGTACACGAACACGTCTGGTACTGTGGTGAAGGTTGCTGCAACTGAGTTCTACGATGTGACAGTCATCGGACGTTCGCTTGCTGCTGGTAGCACTGGCGTTTATGACCTTGTGTCTGAGATTCTCCCGTTCTCCAACTTGTACGACAGGATGAGAGCGTCGTCTGACACCAGCCTCAACTCTGCTGCTGAGTTCTACAACACGTCCATCTTCAATGGTGTCGTGTACGAAGCAGCTAAGACTGGTATGTCCATCGAGGCTGACGAGATCTACATCTGTCCCAAGGTTGGTGAGACTGTTGAGGAGAACAGGTTCTTCGAGATCAACGACTGGACGTATCTGTGGAAGCCTATCTATCTCGACAAGGCTTACTCACTGATGCCGTGTGAAACCATCCAGGCTTACGTCGACACAAGTCAGAAGTACCTCTACTTGTCGTGGACTGACCCGGATATCATGCGTGACGTCAATGACCCGAACGCAGGTACTTCTTCGTGGATCAAGACGACTCTGACCATTGGTGCCACCTTCAGGCGCATGAACGACGACGACACGACTACGATCGACATGACGTCCATCGGCAAGATCCTTCACACTTCGACAACGAAGAATGAGTTCAGCCGCAAGTTCTTGAAGCTGGACATGGAGGAACTTGGTCTGGAGATCGCCACTGTTATTGGAACCGACGGTACTGAGATCATGACGATCAAGGAAACCGGCGGATCCAACTATGGCTTGTCTCTGATCGCCACGTCCGACACGGGATTCATCAATGCCTTCGGTACGAACAACCCGCTTCTCCGTAAGAGGGAGATCAAGTCGAATGGCATGGAGTACTCCAACGTTCTCACGGTTGGTAACATCGATAACACGGGAACGTCTCGTCATGAGTACGATCGTGTTGTTGTGAGCTACCTGACCTGGGAGACCATCTCTGAGATCATCAAGAAGGGCTATGGCTCTTCGATGTTCACTGTGGGTGAGGAGTATCAGATCCCTGCTCTACCTGATGACTTCGATGAGGATGGCGAACTCGCTCCTGAGAATGTGCGCTATGCCCGTGTGGTCGGTATCGACAATGTGAACTGCGAGCGTAAGCTCCCTTCACTCACCAACGAGCATGGTATCATCAAGACTGAGTACGACGGTAAGATCACGACTGACGGCAAGTTCTGGATGGTCAAGCCGAAGTTCATTCCAGTTCCTCTGGGCGATGAGCTCCGTGTAGACCAGCAGTACTACTGGGCTAAATACGCCACGTTGGAAGGAAGCTCTCGTCAGATCACTGAAGGTGAGAATCTCTTCTTCCTCATTAACGGCGTAGTCACTCCGATCTTCACGTTCGGCAACAGGACTAACCCCAAGGCGGAAGGCTACTACGAGGCTGAGTATACGTACGATTTGGCTGGTAACAAGACTGGCATCAGTGCGTATTATCCGTCTCAGCTGACCACTGCTGGTGGTTCCCAGTTCTTCTACTCTGGCAGTACTTACACTGACGGGGGCAAGACCTACAGAACCATGTTCGTTAAGGTCGGCGTTACGTTCAATGACATCATCGCCGAGTACAGGCGCACGTTCGGAGCTGATGGAGCATCGATGACGATCGTTCTGATCACTCCTAATGCGTACTTCAACTTGGAGACAGTGCCGTTCTCGTACACAGCCTCGGCAGTCACTGGCATGACCAGTCTGGATAGTGAAGGTATGACTTCTACTGAACAGGGTTACAAGCGCATGCCTCTGTACACTCTGTCCACAGAGCTTCCGTCTCAGTTGGCAACAGCTAACCTTGACCAGGTTTCTGGCACGGTGGCTAGTGCGAACAAGAACGACTTCTTCAACCTCACGGATGGAGATGCAACTCGGCCTTACAACGACCTGCGTGACTTCTGGCTCAAGAATCACAACGTTACTCTGTACACGTTCATGGAAGACTCGGTTGGTTCTGCCACTGGTACCTTCCTGAAGTTCGAGGACTACTCGAAGCACAGTGTGACGTTCATGATGACGTCGAATGTCCCTGTAGCGACCGTGCAGTACAGTGCTAGCAACAAGACCATGTGGAACTACGTGAGTGGTTACCTCAATGGTGAGTCGCATAGTCCTGCTTCGATCGTGGACAAGTATCAGGCAGATCAGGGTACACACGAACCTGCCACGAACGTAGCTGAGCGTGAGATGTTCCTTGCCGCTCTTGCTAAGACTCTCAACAAGTCTGGTGTGGGTTGGAAGAACAACACGATCTTCAGCAACGTCACTGCGGCTACAAGCACTCTTGGAGTCAGGACGACACACGATCTGTTCTGGCTGCCTTCGCTTGTTCAGGTTGGTGTCACGTACGGACTCGTGTCTCTGGAAGGTCGTGCATTCGACATTGTGGAGAACACGCCGATGTACTCAACTGGAAGCAACGCGACTGTTACTATCGCTGGACTGCGGATGCCTCAGGCTTACTTGACAAGAACTGTCAATGCTGTGAGCAATGGAGGTAACGTCTACCAGGTCAAGACTGACTTGGGAGTTGAAGCCGTCAGCCCAACGAGTGCAGCACGCTACGTCTATCCTTGCTTCACTGTGTGCTAAACAAACACACTACGGCCAGCCTAGGTCCTTCATGGGACCTAGGCTGACTGATCTTTATTTGTGATGGAGAGCCCTTTAGCTCGCCAAAACTCAGTCCATCCAGAAGTCAATCTATCAATCTTACCGTACCCCGGATATCCGACTACAACCCATGGGAATATGTGCTTCTCGTTTACATACGGATCAACTCCAGGTGGAGTTTCTAATAGACCGACGTTTCAATACTTGGTCATATGGCACAATACCTTAGGATATGGTATAATCGCTAATGTCATGACCCCTCGAAATAGAGCATACTGGGGACTAGATTACGATATAAACAATATAGGGCTCTCCTTGGGTGGAGGTTTATGGACATCTGGTGACAACAGAGCGCAAGATTACTTATTTGTGCCTCATTGTTCAGCTGGTACAATAATGGGTTCTGGACAACAAAATGAACCGTATAAAGCTGCATCACAAGGGCTCTCCTGGAGCTAACCCAACCGTTCTGTACTTTGGTATTAGTGAAGGTATAGTGAGAACTGATTACGCTGGGCCATGGGCGTACGCTTATTCGATCTACTTTAGAATTAATGAAACTGGGCTCTCCCTGGAGATCTTACTGGTCACGAAGCGAATGATCTTTATTCCGCACCATCTGCTTGTGGAAGATGTATGTCGCCAGATGGAGTACGAATAGTCCACTACTGGGGTCACACTTACCTCATTGAACAATTTGGGCTCTCCAGAGTGAGTGGAGTTGAAGACAATGACTGGATACTCTCACAATTTGGTCAAACGACGTACATGGTATTTCAAGATGGGCTTACACAAAGATACGACGGAGGATGTAGAAATACCCCATATAAAGCATATCTAGGGCTCTCCAACAATGGAGTATATGCAGCAATACTCAACCCTATCTTCGGATGGATAGGTAAACTCACCGAGAGAGGTGGGCATAGACCGGAATATCCGCTCCAGAATGATGCTCACGAAATGGGGCTCTCCGGTCACTGGAGTTAGTTGGAATAAAGACGGTGTAACTTACATGATACATGGATCAGGTCAGTTTAATAACGCTTGGTCATGGAGTTGGATAGATGCTGCACCAGACATCAAGATTGGAAGGAAGCCAGGGCTCTCCGATTTGTGGAGAGAGTACTAAGACAGGTCAAAAAGTAAGAATATTCTTGAACACTGCTAATCAGTATACAGACGATAGTTCGTGGAACGTGAACATAGCAGCACTTTGTCTTCCAGAAAGAGGGCTCTCCTATGTGGAGTTGCCATGGATTGGGCAGGTCAATTTCTGTATTGTATCAGAGGTGCAGGCGTATTGGCTAATAACAAATACACTGTTGGTGCACCTGTAGGATATGAATTCGGTTATGGAGGATTAATAGGGCTCTCCGTTGCACGAAGCAACGGAGAGCTCCACGCAGAGTAATTCTCTTAGCGAATGAACACGCGTTCAGGATCGAGGAACAATCCCCTCTCCTCAAGTTTCTTGCAGAACTCAGGATCCTCAAAGATCTCCTTGAGCTCAGCGAAGACCATGTCAGGACGCCAGAACTCCTCAGGTGTCTGCGCCTGGCCAGGACGAACAATGAACTTGCCCGTCTGTCCGACACTCACTACGAAGGATTTCGTGACATCATCGAGGTAGCCAGCGACAACGAAGTCTCCCTTCTTCGTCACACCCCAGATCGGATGCATCGCTTTGCCATGGGAGTAAGAGATGATGTCGATCCCTTCCCAGATCGTAGAGCTGACACGTGTCGTGGTGTGACTGAAGCTAGCCCCTTCACCATCGGGCATTTGCTCAGTACTCGTCCACGTCTCGATCTTCGGATCGGCTGGCGGTTTCTTGGGAGGATGCTTGAGTTCCTCAGGAAGATTCGATTCGGCTCCAATGACGTCCTTCAATGGAGTCTCAGGAACAGGGACTTCCTCCCCATTCGCAAGTGCGGCTTCGATCATTTCTTTCGTCATGGTGGGCTTGTCAGTCTCCGCCTTGACTTCTTGCGTTATTTCTGTACTCATTGTTCTCCTTGTTGATTCAATGTCGTTCGTTGGCGTAGATCACTTTCGATCCGAATTCATCCGTGATAACTTGTGTCGGAGTTGTGTTATGCGGTTCGTTAACACACTCACCCGGGTTATGAGAATGATAACGTCCGTACTGACTCTCGATGTAGTCACCGAAAAGGCGAAGGTGTCCGCAGATGGATCCTTTCTTCTTAAGAAGGATGTGCGGATCAAACTTGTTAGAGCATTCTTTGCAAAGGGTAAGTTTGATGCTTGGTTCAAACCAGTACTGCATCATTGCGGATTTGTCGTCACCGCACATTTCACATTTAAGCATGAACTTATCTCCTGTTCTAGGGTGGATTATACATAATAAGTTCGGTGCTCAACGCAGCTCTTCGTTATAATAAAGTGCCTTCCAATAAAAACAAAAGAAGGGCCATAGCCCCAGACTCTCCGAAGAGAGCCTGGAGCCGAGTTCGCAACCTAAGTTACGAGTTGAAGAACGCCTCTGGATCTTCTGGCATGTATGCATTGGAAAGATCCCAGACACCTGGGAATTCGTCGAACCATGCGCCGGCGAACCCGAGGGGATCATGGACACCCAACTGCTTGCATTCGTAGTTGATCACTCCGCTGTAGTACTGGAGCAACTCAAGACGAGATTTCATTTCGACATCCGAAACCACAAGGCCAGTCGCCATCAGATATTCGAGTACCGGAGGGACTTCCTCGTAGGAGCCATGGAACTGAGTCAACGCAGGAGCGTTCTCAATCAGTGTGGCATAGTTGGAATCTGTCGAGAGTTTCTGACGCACCCAGAGGGCGAGGTTACGAAATTTCTTGCGAGCGTTGTTGAGGTCCGTACCATCGGTCGAACGGACATTTATCTGATCAGCCTCACGCTTCGCAATCTCAGTAGCCATACTACGCATGGCTTCCTCGCGCTTAACGTCAGCCGCAGACCTTACTTTGATACCAGGCATTGGATTTGACTCCTTATGTATGACTGTTAAGATGTTACTGCTGGTCTCTTCCCTTCCGAAATCAGCATAACATGGTCGATATTTTATGAAATCGGCGGGGCAATTCCCCTCATCCTCAAAGGAGAAAACAATGAGACTTTATGGCAACCAAATACTAGGCCCCATTCCTGGTTGTAAACCAGTCTGGTTCATCCAACCTGTCAAGACTGCCATCGAAAGCGACGGCAATGGCGGCAACACGACTTACGAGATTTACACTTCTGGTGTGACTCGTGTTCGCATCAACTTGAAAGAAGGCGGAAGCAAGATCGAAGCTCGTCAGGGTAACGTCGAGATCCTCAAGACTGTTACGACGGTTGACGGAACTGAAACTCTGATCGAACGTTTCCATGCTCTCGGAACTTGGGACAATCGCAAAACCCTCACCTACGTGCCTATCGATGTCATGCTCGACGAGGATGAATACGGTGGTACGAATCGGCTGCTCAGATAATACAATAAACAACTTGACCGATAAGAGTGAACCCACGCCCAGGCCTCCCGCAAGGGAGCCTGGACGTCGGGGTTATTTTATTTTGTCAAGAAGACCATCCGCAGAGACGAAGAAGCTTGGCGAAGTTATCACCAGTCAACAGCCATGCGATCACTGCAGCTCCAACGCTAACTGATATCGTCAGTTTCCACTGGAACTTGTCGTGCTCGTTGACATGGTCCTTGATCTCCTCGAGTTCGATAAAGATCTCGTGGGAGTTCTGAGCCATGTTCTGCAAAGACTTAGCAAACCTATTCTGTCGCTCTACGATTCCGATGTACTCGAGCTCGTGTTTCATCTTGAACTGCTCTTGAGAAGTCAAGCGGTCTCCGAAGTAATCCACTAGTTCGACCATTTGCTTAATCAAGGACATCTGACTGGTCATGAGGGCCAGTATACGTTCGATCCTCTGGATGACAGAGTCATTGTCAGAGTACACCTGAGTCTTGAGATCATGAAGCTGTTGCTTGAGACCATTGCACTTCTCTTCTAGATACTGTGTGTGGTTCTGCAACACCATGCTCAGTTGCTCAGGTGTCATTCCAGTAGGATCGATAGCGGGAAGCGTAGGAGGCGCGGTTTCATTGGTTTCCGGATTATCGGAAGCTGGCTCTTCTGCCATAGCAACCTCCTTACTTCACGTTGGCGTAAATGTTGTTGATATCCAAGACGAGATTATGTTCAAGTGCAAGCTGGCGCATAGCAGCAAGGCCATACGCGTCGAACAGTAAAGCTGTTCCTTTAGCAGTCTCTCCCAACTGAGTGAGTTCCTTGGGAGTAAGATGCTTCTGATTCTCAGGGGTGGTCTCGATTGTCTTGACCATTCCCTTGAGGACTTGTTCCATCTCGGTTACGAATCCGTTGAGTTTGTGGGCATCCTGAAGACGAGGTTCAAGAGCGAGAAGTTTGTCCACACAATCCCGTAGCTCAGCTACAGTGAGAAATACATCTTTGAATTGTTTCTTCTCCGCGAATTTCCCGGAGAAATTCTTCTGACATTCAAGAACTACAGGCTTGACAACTTTCACCTGCCTGTCGATAACGTTGGACGAAGTCGAGATGAGATCAGACACACCAGGATCCGCCGTAGTCATCGCACGAAGAATGTTCTTGAGAGAAGCGAGAGTAGCCTGAGCTATCGGTACAGCATTGAGCTTGATGAAGACATTCTCAACAGCAGTGATAGCTTCCTTGTACGTTCCACCAAGATTGGCAGGAACGTCGATGTTGTAATCGTACACCTTCTCAAAAGGAATACGATACACAACAGCAGTCTTCACCTTGTTGCTGTCAATGAACTCGTGGAGTTCGCTGCGCTTGACTGACTTGTAGAAACGAGTCATGTTCGACTTGAACGTAAGTGCGAGTCCCGTGAACACGTCAACCACAGAAACAAAAAGTCTACCGATGAACGAAGAGTTTAGTCCCTCTTGTCCGATTTCTTCAGCCTTCTTCAGCTCTGCAAAGATAGTCTGAAGCTTAGCACAAGTTTCGGTATAAAGGGGATAAGTGGAAGCGCGGAATTGCGCCTCCTGAGAAGTCATGAATCTCATTATTTTTCTCCTAATTTTCCCGAGAAAAGATCTATAAAATGTCGCGTTCTATCGGCAACAATAACAAAAAAGAAATACACCTTCTCCCAGCCATGCAGCCGGGAGAAGGATGTAGTTTGGGTCGTACTTGTCAGTACCGAAGTTGCGGAGAACTTACTTGTTCTCGCCGCCAGCGGCAGCACCACCAGCAGCACCGCCTTCACCACCCTCAGCCTTGCCAGCGCGAGCGCGGCCAACCGAGAGAAGCGTAACAGCGATCGTGTTGATGAGCTTCTTGTGGTACTTGAGCAAGCTGATGCAAGCGCCAACATTGGCCTGGATAGCCTTCGCGGCATCCGTGCCCTTGCCAGCCTCGGCGATCGCCTTCTTACCGGCGGCGTCGATGGCCTTGGAAAGGCCCTTGATCTGAGCGCTGTCGAGCTTCTTGACGATGTCGTCCTTGGCCGTCTTGGCCTTGCCGCCATCCCAGCCAAGCTCCTTGACCGTGCCAGCCTTGCCCTGGAACTCTTCCTTGAGTTCACCAGAGAGCTTCTTGCCCTCAACCGTGAGACCGAGCGGCTCGACCGTCTTCTTGATCGTTGTCAGGTCGACGTCGAACGCCTGGTTGCCACCGAGCTGCTGCGAGTACTGAACCGCCACACGACCGATGTCATCGATCGCCTTGTTCATGGCCGCATAGGCCGTGTTCGAGATGCCCTTCATCTGGCCATCCGCAGGCGGGTTAGCGAGCTGCGTGTCAAGACCATTGAGCGTCTTGATGAGCGTGGCGTTGGAGCCGAACATCTTCTTGAACCAGTCGACGATGGCCTGGAAGAAGCGCTTGATCGCGGCGATGAAGCCCTGATCATTCGCCTCCTGAGCCGCATCGAGGGCGGTCAGATAGGTGTTCTTGAGGGACTCGAGAGCGGACTCCGACATCGTGGCCAGCTTCTCCATCTCGAGGTTCTCGAGACCGAGGTCCTTGTCAAGACGATGGTTGTCATTGAACACACCCATCGTCACGGGAGTGCAGCCGAACTCACTGATCTTGTCGTGAGCCAGCTTGATGCTGTCCATGACATCCTGGACTTCCTTCAGAGCGCTCTCAGCGACGGAAAGGTTCTCGCAGGCGTCCGTGAATTCCCTGAACGATGCAGCGAGAGCTTCGAACGAAGCTGCCTCGTCGAAAGGCGCAGCCGCCGTCGTAGGAGTACTGATGCGAAACTTAAGCATAGCTTAATTCCTCGTTTGTAGTTATTTGCCTGACATACATAGAATGATTGGTTTCTGCACTATAAAAGAACAAAAAAGAAGAGGCCCACCAGGGCCTCTTCTACGCGGTTAGTCGAGCGCCTCCTTGATGGCGCACCCGACTCCGAGCACACCGAGGCCGATGATGACATCGTAGATGATGCCGATCGGACGGTACGCACGATCCTCGCCCTTCATGGGGCAAGCGGGATTGATGCACTGGATCATCCAGCCGATGGAGGAGTTGTAGCTGTTCCACCACCAGCGGCCACCGCAGCGCTTCTTGCCGTTGTTCTTCTTGTCGTTGTCGTTCATGAGCTTCTTCTTTCTGCCGGGATTGATTACCCAGCTTAGGGGTTGATGATAAGTTCATCGAAATAATGTATACGTCAATTTCGACGAACGACAAAATAGTTAGGCACCAAGGTGACCCTATGGTAGGTCACCTTGGCTGTGGCTTTGCAACGCAACACATTTAACTGGAGAAGATTACACAAGTGCGGCAACCGCTGCTGCAGCCGCTGCCTTAACAGCAGCAACAGCAAGTTCGCGGAGAAGGTTGATGGTGGCTTCACCGATCTTCTTCTTAGCCTTCAGAGCATACTCCTTAAGCTTGGCGTTGAAGATCTCAGCCTTCTCCTTGTTCGTGATGTCCTTGCGCTCGTTGAGTTCTTTCACGAACTCGAGAGCTTTCTTACCAAGGTCATTGTCCTTGATTGCCTGAGCTGCTTCGGATCCAGCATTCTGTGCGATCTGTTTGAGAAGGATACCTCCTTCACCATCCGATCCAAAGAAAGCCTTGATCCAATTCCAGATTGCTTTGAGAACTTTCATGTTACCCCCTTATACCTTGAGCGGTTTGAAACCAGCGAGGTTCTCGCCAGTCGTCACGAACGGATGAGCACCTTCCGTGATCTTGAGTTGAGCAGGGTTGATTGCACCAGCAGCATGGCTTGCACCAGACGCCTGATCGATATCCCTGTTGTAACCGAAGTTGTAGCTCACGTCAAGCTTCTTGTTGTCATGCGTGACAAGGACGTCAAGCATGTTGAAGATGGAAGCAGGCTCGTACGCATGGATGTCGTAGTAGAACCTCTTGAGAGCGTAGTACTGCTCCTTGGTGATCATCAGCTTCTCGTCGAACACGTACGTCTTGCTGAGGAAGCCTTTCTTCACGAAGATACCCCAAAGCATCTTGGACGGACCGTAGTCATACAGAGAGATGAGATACCTGGAAGAGAGACCAGGGTTCTGCCTGATGAGTTCCTTGTGGATATCAACGATGCCGTTGAAGATGGGGAAGGGACGACGATCAACGAGTCCTTCGAGTGATGCGCTTACGCCATCGGAAACTTTGAACTTGAGCATGGCTGTTCCTTTTAATTGAGTAAATTGGTCGATTACAGATTTCCTCTATAAGAGATTCTTAGAGGATTACTGGCTATAGAATGTGGATATTTACCGACAAAAGAACAAAAAAGAAAGGGGCCCGAAGGCCCCTCCTGCGAGGGCAAACAACAGGGAAAGGAAGAACCCAAAATCCCTCGCGCATATATTGCGGAACGAGCCGCCCACCACTAGATGTGGTGGGTGACCTCGTAGTCGCGGCGAGGCGGCTCGCAAGCCGCTTCCACCACGTCTCCGAGAACGTCCAGCCACGTGCGCGGACGGCGCTCGATGACGATGGTGTCCGCAGGACGCTCGTGAACCACGATCGTACGGCTGGAAGCACGTTCGACCTCCAGCTGACGGATGCAGTTCTCGAGCATCTCGATGACGCCCCACGCGCCGATCCAGCGAGCCGTACGCTGCTTGTCATGCAGCGCATTGATCGCCGAATTGTACGACGTGTGCCAGCTGTCGATCCTGTCCCAGGATCCGATGCGGCCAGTGTCACGCGCCCAGCGAGTCACCGTCCAGGTGCTGCCAGAGTTTGCGACGATCGACGGAACGTCCTTGCAGACGACCACGTCGGCAGGCTTCATGTCACGGATGGAAGAGACGGCCTTGATGATGATGATATCCATGATGGACTCCTTTCTGGTGCTCTGCACCTTACGCCTTCACAGAAGCTTGATTGCCCTGTTCGTCAGCTAAGTCTATGGTAACATCGTGCAAGTAATAAAGATCTGAAAATAGATGAACTACACCCTCTAGGCCCATGCAGGCCTAGAGGATGCACTGGGAATTATTCCGTCAATCCGTAAGCCATGCACAGATCATCGATCGACCTCTGATTGAGAACGAACGTGATCGCAGTGCCAGCTACGAAGATTTTCGTCTTGCCGTAGACCTTCTTGTCAGACTGTACCGACATGAAGAGATCTGTTGGCAGAGCGCAAGTGACTGTGTCTTCTCTCCACTTGATGTGGTTGTCCTCGCGGTAGGCCTGCTTCAGTGTTGCCCTGAAACAGTTCACCCATTCGCCATTCGTCCTGTAGTCGTCGCACACGACACCAAGCACAGCCTGGGCATCGATGAAATCCTTCTGCGTTTCGGAGATAGGTTCATCGATGATCTCAAGGTCGGTAACTGCGAAGATGAGCGCATCTCCAGAGAGATCCTCAAGAGCTACAGAAGCATGACCAACTTTGCGGTCAGCGTTGGGGAAAGTCAGAGAAGGACGCTTAGGTTTAGGCTTAGCCTTCTTCGGCTCAGGCGGTGGAGGCTCGGGTTCCTGAGTCTGTGTCACGGCGTCGGAGGCTTCACTTCCTCCATCCGGAACCTCATTGGTATCCCCGTCATCGGGTTGTTCAGAAACTCCGTCTGATCCGGGATCAGCATCTCCGGCGTGGAGTTCTCCTTCCCCTGTTTCATCATCTTGAGTCCCGCTGTCCCCGTCAGGAACAAAAAGCCCAGTAACTTCAGGCTCTCTAGGAAGCTCATTGGGCGTTCCTGTTCCTGCTCCTCCGTCAGGTTGATCAGCTCCTTCAGGGTTCTCGTTTTCATCTTCGTCGTCGTCTTCATCGTCGAATCCCTTCAGAATGTTGTCGACCATCTTGCTGACGGAAGACATCTTGTAATCGGAAATTGATCCAAATTTGCAGTTGATTGTGAATCCAGATTCACACCAACCACCGAACGACCCGTCCAGAGAGGACTGAGTCACGACATCGAGCTTCTCGAGTCGGTCGAAAGATATTACTCCTTTAAGAAGGACTTCCAGCACGACTTCCCAGTCGTCAAGGTCTTCCACCTTGTTCATCGCCTTGAACAGGCTCTGCGGAATGTCAGGAGTGAGATGCAGTGTTACGCACGATCCAGGTTTGTTGATGGATGGCGTTTTGATCAGGCAGAGACGAATAGCTTCTGCTAGTTTCTTGAGTTTCTGGTCTTTCATGATTTTCCTTGTTGTTGATTAGGTTAATAGGGTCCGCCGGATTAACGTACCGCGCGGGTTGTCACATTTCCATTCTGCAAGCATCACCGAGCGCATATCCCAAACACTCGATACCACTGGAAACGATGGATGCGTAGTTGGGCAACGTTTAGCCACCGAGAGG
>Ga0310786_10006148_pt1 | contig 16094 bp, 13 predicted proteins | sample AusTroGonzalo_MG_FD_203881 | JGI IMG/M metagenome (GOLD analysis project Ga0310786, IMG submission 203881) | Bovine rumen microbial communities from tropical cattle in Woodstock, Queensland, Australia - Gonzalo_03 (v2) (version 2) | ecosystem: Host-associated > Mammals > Digestive system >... | reverse complement strand
CTCATCCCCGAAGCCTCTAACGGTCAGCACTCCAATCTCAGCACCATCGGCTTTGCCATTGGCTTCGTCCTGATGATGGTGCTCGATGTGGTCATGGGATAATTTAAAACCTGTTTATTATGAAGTTCAAGTTAATGTATCTACTGCTGGCATCATTGCTCATGGTGAGTATCCCAGCAACGGCCGAGAGCCAACAAGAAAAGATGAATCAGTTTATCGACCAACTGATGGCGAAGATGACTGTGGAGGAGAAAATCGGTCAGTTGAACCTGATGCCAGCCCAGACCATCACTACTGGTGCGGAGAAGGACAGTCCGCTGCTAAAACTGGCTGCTGAAGGAAAACTGGGGGCCATCCTCAACATGAAAGGCTACAAGGACATCCTTGAGGCTCAGGAAACGGCGGTTAAGAAAAGTCGCTTAGGCATCCCCCTGTTGATGGGACTCGACGTGATACACGGCTATGAGACCATCTTCCCTATCCCATTGGCACAATCGTGCAGTTGGGACTTGGAGGCTATTGAGCAAGGCGCAAGGATTGCTGCCAAGGAAGCAACAGCCGACGGCATCTGCTGGGCCTTCAGTCCGATGGTGGACATTGCCCTTGACGCACGCTGGGGACGCATTGCCGAAGGCAACGGCGAGGATCCGTGGTTGGGTTCGAGAATCGCAGAAGCCATGGTACATGGCCTGCAGGGCAACTATGGCAAGGAGAACATGATGGCCTGCGTGAAGCACTATGCCCTCTATGGTGGTGCCGAGGCCGGACGCGACTATAACACCGTGGATATGAGCCACATCCGCATGTACAACCATTTCTTGCCACCCTACGAGGCTGCTGCCAAGGCTGGAGCTGGCTCGTTTATGAGTTCGTTTAATGTTGTGGATTACGTGCCTGCCACAGCCAATGAATGGTTGTTGACAGATGTACTGCGTAAACAATGGCAGTGGAACGGCTTTGTCACCACCGACTACGGATCTATTGGAGAGATGATCAAGCACGGACTGGGCGATCTCCAGCAAGTCTCAGCCATGGCATTGAAAGCTGGCACAGATATGGACATGTGTGCAGAGGGATTCATCAACACGTTGGCCCAATCGCTGAAAGAGGGCAAGGTGACGATGCAAGACATTGACACCGCCTGCCGTCGCGTATTGGAGGCGAAATACAAGTTGGGACTCTTCGACGATCCCTATCGTTTCCTCGACCCCAAGCGTCGCGCCAGTGACATTCTGACACCAGCACACCGCCAGGCTGCCCGCGACATGGCTGCCAAGACCTTCGTGCTGCTGAAAAACGAAGGGAAGCTGCTGCCACTGAAGAAGCAGGGTAAGATAGCCTTGATAGGTCCGATGGCAGATAACCGTATTAATTTGGCAGGAACATGGGCTCCTACGGCTGTACCTGACAAATACATCACCTTGAAGGAAGCCATGGAGCAGGCTCTGAAAGGCAAGGCCGAACTGACTTGCGCCCAAGGCTGCAACTTCACCAACGATCAGACGTTGCAGATGGTGGGTGGTTTCTATCATCAGACACCCTTCGAGGATGCCGCCAAGTTGAAGCAGGAGGCCATCACCATAGCCAAGGAGGCCGATGTCATCATCTGTGCCATGGGTGAGGAGGCTGAGATGACTGGTGAGTGCAGCAGCCGTGCCAGTCTGGAGATATTCGATGCCCAGAAAGAACTGTTGGAAGAGCTCCTGAAACTCGACAAGCCTATCGTACTGCTCAACTTCGCAGGTCGTCCTACGGTGATGACCTGGGAACAGGCGCATATCCCTGCCATCCTCAATGTCTGGTTCGGAGGTAGTGAGGCTGGTGATGCCATCTGCGACATCATCTTTGGCGACAAGGTGCCCAGTGGAAAACTGACCGTCTCGATGCCGCAGACCACAGGACAGGAACCGATCTATTACAACCATTTGCCCACAGGCCGTCCTGTTGAAGAGGGTACGGATTCATTTGTAAAATTCTCCAGCAATTATTTGGACGTACGAAATGACCCGCTCTTCCCATTCGGCTACGGTCTGAGCTATACTACTTTTGATTATAGCGACATCAGTCTTAACGGGCGTACGGCATCTGTCACTGTCACGAACACTGGCGACTATGAGGGTGATGAGATTGTCCAGTTGTATATCCACGACGTGGTGGCAAGCATCTCGCGACCTGTGAAGGAGTTGAAGGGCTTCCAGCGTATCCATCTGAAGAAAGGCGAAAGCCAAGAGGTGAAGTTTGAAATCACAGATGATCTGTTGAAGTTCTACAACGCCCGTCTCGACTATGTGCTGGAGCCTGGTGACTTTGAAGTGATGATAGGCCCCGACAGCAGTCTGAAGAATCTGAAGAAAACAGTATTGACAATCAAATAACACTCTCGCTCAGAAATACTCAAATCAATGTAAGAAACGCGTTGGAAGGTATTTCCCAAAATGAAGCAACGGACCTATCTTGCCATCGACCTGAAGTCGTTCTATGCTTCAGTGGAGTGCGTGGACAGAGGGCTTGACCCGCTGACCACTAACCTCGTCGTGGCTGATGTATCGAGGACAGAGAAAACTATCTGCCTGGCTGTCTCTCCGTCATTGAAAGCATACGGCATCGGAGGAAGAGCCAGACTGTTCGAGGTTGTGCAGAAGGTACGGGAAATCAACAACGAGCGAAAAAGGCTGGCAGGATGGAGAATGACAGGGAAATCATACCATGACCCTGACCTGAAAGCCCACCCTGACCTGGAACTCGACTACATCGCTGCCCCACCCCGTATGGCCCACTATATAGAGGTAAGCACGAAAGTCTATCAGACTTACCTGAAATATATTGCTCCAGAGGATATACACGTCTATAGCATCGATGAGGTGTTCATGGATGTGACAGCCTATCTGCGTACATACAAACTGACTGCTCACCAGTTGGCCATGAAGATGATCCGTGACGTACTGGCCACTACAGGCATCACGGCAACGGCAGGTATCGGCACCAACATGTATCTGGCAAAGGTGGCGATGGATATTGTGGCCAAGAAGATGCCTGCCGATAAAGATGGTGTGCGCATTGCCGAACTGAATGAAATGTCGTATCGCCATGAGCTATGGGATTATCGTCCTCTGACCAAGTTCTGGCGTGTGGGGCGTGGTATAGCCGAGAAACTAGCTGTCTATGGCATTGACACGATGGGAAAGATAGCGCGAATGTCAATACAGAACGAGGGACTGCTTTACAATCTCTTCGGTGTGAATGCGGAACTGCTGATTGACCATGCCTGGGGCTGGGAACCGTGTACGATGGAGGCTGTGAAAGCCTACAGGCCTGAGACGAACTCGTTCAGTAGCGGGCAGGTGCTGCAGGAGCCTTACACTTTCAGGAAAGCCCGTGTGGTGATACGCGAAATGGCAGAGGGGATGGCTCTTGACCTCGTATCGAAGCGTTTAGTGACTGACCAGCTGGTGCTGACCGTGGGCTATGATGCAGAATGTCTGACACGTCCTGAAATCCGCGAAAAGTATCAAGGTGAGATTACCACCAACCACTACGGGAAGGCTGTGCCAAAACATGCTCACGGTACATTCAACTTCGAGAGACCGACTTCATCATCGCGGCTCATTATGGATGGGGCTACAGAATTGTTTGATCGCTGTGTGAATCCTGATTTGCTCATCCGCAGGCTGAACCTGACAACGAATCATGTGGTATCAGAGGCTTCGGTATCGGCACAGGACAGTGCTCCCCAGCAGCTTGATCTCTTCACCGACTACGAAGCATTAGAGAAGCAGCGACAGGCAGAGCAAGCCAAACTCGACAAGGAGCGCAGGATGCAGGAGGCACAGTTGAAAATCAAGAAGCGTTTCGGCAAGAATGCCATCCTTCGAGGCCTGAACTTCGAGGAAGGTGCCACTGCCAAAGAGCGCAACGAACAAATAGGAGGACACAAGGCGTGACCAGCTACGACGATATCATCAATATGCCACATTACGAGCCAAAGCATCATCCGAGGATGTCGATGTGGAACCGTGCAGCCCAGTTTGCACCCTTTGCCGCATTGACTGGCTTTGATGATGCCATTCAGGAATCGAGCCGCGAAGGTCAAGACTATTAATTTGTGATTAATTACAATACAGGCAGGATGCGCTCCCATACAAGGTTGAGTTCGCCCTGCAAGTCACCGTTGTCGGAGGTGATGGCGATGACAGCGTTCTTGTCGGGCACGACGATAATGTACTGGCCACGGGCACCATCAGCACGGAAACAGCCAGGACGGCAGCGCCACATCTGATAACCATAGCCCTGCATCCAGTCGCTGGTCTCCTTGGTCATGCCACGTTCCTCAGCCTGTTCGATACGAGTACCGGGATGATACTCTCCACTTGCTTCTTCGACATCTCAGCAACCCACTCGGCAGGAATCAACTGCTTACCGTTCCACTCGCCCTTTTGCAGGAGCAACTGACCCATCTTCGCCAAATCCTCAGTCTTGAGGTAGAGTCCCCAGCCACCGCAGTTAATGCCCTGCGGACTCTCTTCCCACTTGGGCTTGTCGATGTGAAGGGGCTGGAATAGGCGGGCATCAAGATAATCCACCACCTTCTTGCCAGTCACCTGTTGTACGATGGCTGAGAGCATGTACGTGCCGAGGCTGTTGTAGAGGTAGAACGTGCCAGGCTCGTGTACCACGGGGTGCGCCAAGAAGGCTGTTACCCAATCTACGTTTTTACCGCGCAGTCCTGTCGGTTCTACGTCGTGGCCGCATGTCATCGTCAGTAGGTCGCGCACGGTCATCGCCTTCAGATTGTCACTGATCTCGGCGGGCTGTTTGTCCGGGAAGAAGTCAATCACTTTATCTGTCAGTGCCATCTTCCCGTCGGCGATGGCGAGGCCCACGGCAGTGGCGGTAAATGTCTTGCTGACGGAGTGGAGCACATGAGGCACAGTGTCAACACCCTTGCTCTGCCAACGACTGTAAATGACACTGCCGTCGCGGACAATCATCACGCTGTGGATGTCCATCGAGTCGCTGGCCGCCTGCTTGAAAAAGCCATCCATGGCCTGAGCCACACTGTCAGGGGTTTCCGCACGAGGCAGGTCGATCATCTCTTTAATCACAGGCATATTCGCCTCCTTCCATGCGAGGATGCCACCTTTGAGGTTCACACACTTATAACCAATATCAGCCAACTTGCCTGCTGCATTGGCGGAGCGGCGACCACTGCGGCAGTAGATGGCAATGGTCTTATCCTTCGGCAGTTTGGCCTGGGCCTGTTCCACAAAGTCACTTTGGAACTGGTCGAGAAGGATGGCTCCCTTGATATGCCCTTCGACAAACTCATCGGCCTTCCTTACGTCGAGGATCGTCACATTGGGGTCTGCTATCAGCTCTGCAAACTCCTTCACTTCCATGTTCTCAAAATTCTGGCTGCAAGCTGTGTTCAAGCCGATGGCAGCCAATAAGAGAGTCAACATCTTCTTCATATCTTTGTTTTTTTGTTAAATCTTGGCACAAATATACGCATAATTCTTCATATTTCATCAAAAATGATTAAATTTGCAACATTATTTAGGAGAAATAGCGAATAGGATTATTCATTTGAGGACATGAAACGGAAACTATTTTGCGAGATTTCACCCTTCACCTATCGGCTGTCGATGGAGAAGGAGATCCTGAAACGCCACGTTCAGGACATGCTGCGGAAGGCGCAGTTCGCTAAAGAGCGGACGGAGGAGTCATTGCCCGTAGTGGTCTATCGTCACAACTCGCTCATTCGTCGACGGCTGGGCAACGTGAACATGCAGTTGCAGGAGAACAAGGCAACGAACTTAGCTCTGGCGGTGAAGCACATCGACGGACTGATGATTCGACCCGGTGAGACATTCTCCATATGGAAGCTCATCGGACGGACTTCCAAACGGAAGGGGTACAAGGAGGGGCTGACCATCGCCAAGGGCAAGCCTTCGCAGGGCATCGGCGGCGGCATGTGTCAACTGTCGAACCTCATCCATTGGCTCGTGCTGCACAGCGAACTGACCATCACGGAACATCATCACCACGACGGACTCGACCTCTTCCCTGACTTTGGACGCCAGATCCCCTTCGGCACCGGCACCAGCATCTCATACAACTATATCGACTACCGGTTCCGTAACGACACCCAGAACACTTATCAGCTCCGACTTTGGACGGACGAGGAATACCTGTGCGGCGAACTGAGAGCTACGGAGCAACAGCCTCACACCTTCCACATTCATGCCGAGAACGAATATTTTTCGCGGGAGAATGGTGTGGTCTACCGCAACGGTGAGGTCTTTCGCGACATCATCGACCGTACGTCAGGCCAGCATCTTGACAGTCAGCTCATCCGCACCAACCATGCCCGGGTGATGTACGACTGCCCGCCGTCGATGATCATTAAAGATGTTTCTTCCGGTAAGACAACGGACTCATGCCAGCCTTTGTGCGGAAGAAGTTAGTAAGGGCAGACTGGTCATTGAAGTTCAACTCATCAGCAATCTCGCTGATGGTCTTTTCTGTTGTCTTCAGTTGAATACATATTTCATTATATAGGAAATGCGAGAGATAGCTGAACACGGTGTGGCCAGTGAGCTCCTTGACAACGCGTGAGAGATAGGTGGATGTCATGTTCATGCGATCGGCATAGAACTGTATCTGCCGCTCCTTCTTAAAGTTCCTCGAGGCCAGATGGAGAAAAATCTTCAGGATATTGTCCTTGTGCTTCAGGTCGTGGGTATCGACCCCATTGCCAGAGATCAATTCTGCCAGCATCAGCTGGAGGATATGAATCTGATACTTGATAATCTCGCCCTTGTAGAGATGAGGCAGCTGGATCGACCTCCGGATATTATCGAGCGACTGGAAGAAACTGGCCGTCTTGGTCTCGTCGAGATGGAACACTGGGAAAGAACTGAAGATGTCCATCGTGGAGCCATCCCACTTCTGATCGCCCTGACAGAGAATCTCATCGAAATAGTTCTTTTCAGCCAGCAAATGGAGCGATGAGGCCTCCGCAGAACTGTCGCTGAAAGTAAACGAGTCGTAGGGCATCTTCACAAACAAGTCGTGCATCTCCAGTTTCAGCGGACTTCCATTCACCTGATACGTTTCCCATCCGTCCACCATCAGCACGATCATATAGAAGCTCGAAGCCTTGCCTGGGTGCTCGATTCCAGACAGAAGTTTACGATCAGCCCAATTGCAAACCAGCCCAGGGCCGAACGTCTGCAATTCGTTCGTCACAGCAAACTCCTCCAGGTTGTAAATTCCGCTACGATTCATTCTTTTAGGTTTTCTGGATGCAAAGATACGACATAATATTAAAAAAACAAAATACTTTCTGCTGATATTTGGATTATTGGATTATTTTTCTTATATTTGCCTTCGTATATATTAAAACAATAAGAACAACAACTATAAATATTACTGCCAGAGGCGGGCTGTTTCGGATTTTACAAATAATAGGCCGTTTTTTGTAAATGCCACATCAAAAAGAATCCCTAACTTTGCAGCCGAGAAGATTACTCTAAATAAAACTATTTATAAACGACATTCTATGGTAACAATCTTGATTCTATTCCAATTGTTTATCGTCCTCGCACTGATCTTCATCGGTGCCAGGGTCGGAGGCATCGGACTGGGTATCTACGGTATGGTAGGTGTCTTCATCCTTGTCTTTATCTTCGGTATGCATCCGGGCAAGGTGCCCATCGATGTGATGCTGATCATTGCCTCGGTGATTACGGCTACGGCAGCCCTGCAGGCCGCTGGTGGTCTTGACTACCTGGTGGGACTCGCTGCAAAATTCCTGCGCAAGCACCCCACGCACATTACTTATTATGGTCCGCTCACCACGTGGCTCTTCTGTCTCGTAGCAGGTACGGCCCATACCTCTTATTCTTTACTGCCAATTATCTCTGAGATCGCCAAGAACTCAAAGATCCGTCCTGAGCGTCCTATGACGGTGGCTACGATTGCTGCTTCATTAGGTATCACAGGTTCGCCGATGTCGGCTGCTACGGCTGCTGTGATCTCAACAGACTTACTTGGTGGGCAAGGCATCGAACTGAAGGATATCCTGCTCGTCTGTATCCCCGCCTCATTGATTGCGATTCTTGTGGCGAGCTTCGTCCAAAACCGTGTGGGCAAGGAACTGGAGGATGATCCCGAGTATCAGCGTCGTGTACGTGATGGCATCATCAACCCCGAATCCGAGGCAAAGGCCATGAACCAGATGACCAACCAGCCTGCGCCACATGCCAAACGGGCCGTGCTGGCTTTCCTTCTCGGAGTAGTCCTCGTGGTCATATTCGGTAGTGTACCTTCACTTCGTCCTACGTTTGAGGTGGATGGTGTGGTGAAGCAGCTCTCGATGCCTGAGACGATTGAGATCCTGATGATGTCGATAGCCGCCCTGATTCTGTTGGTGGGTAAGGCCAGTGTGAAGAAGGCTGTCAGTGGCAATATCTTCTCTGCAGGCATGAATGCGATGATCGCCATCTTCGGTATTGCGTGGATGGGCGACACATTCTTCAACGGCAACATTGAGTTCTTCAAGAGTCATATCGCAGAAATCGTGGCAGAATATCCTTTCCTCTTCTCTGTGGCCTTGTTTATCATGAGTATCATGCTCTTCTCCCAGGCAGCGACAGTGCGTACGCTCTTCCCTTTGGGCATTGGCTTAGGCATCCCGCCATTGGCATTGGTGGCTATGTTCCCTGCCGTGAACGGCTACTTCTTCATCCCCAACTATCCGACGGAGGTGGCTGCCATCAACTTCGATATCACAGGAACGACACGTATTGGCAAATATGTGCTCAACCACTCGTTCCAGCTCGCAGGTTTCATCACCACCTTTGTCAGTATCGGCATCGGTTATCTGATTATTACATTCTTTTATTAAATCAACTCCTATTACTAACAATTTAAACTCAAAATGATTATGAAGACAATGCGTTATGTTTTCGTGCTTATGGCACTGTTGGTTTCAGTGAACATCGTGGCTAAACCAAAAATCCGTATCATTGCTACTGGCGGTACTATCGCCGGTGTGAGTACTTCCGCTACTTCTACCGCCTATACTGCAGGACAGGTGGGCGTACAGACACTCATCGACGCCGTTCCGCAAATGCTCTATATCGCTGATGTCGATGGCGAGCAGCTCGTGAATATCGGTTCTCAGGATATGAACGACCAGGTATGGCTGAAGCTCGCCAAGCGCATCAATCAACTACTGAACGAGGAAGGCTACGACGGTGTGGTTGTCACTCACGGAACCGACACCATGGAAGAGACAGCTTACTTCCTGAACCTGACGGTAAAGAGCGACAAACCCGTTATTCTCGTTGGCTCCATGCGTTCTTCCACAGCTATCAGTGCCGATGGTCCTGGCAACCTCTATGCTGGTGTGGTGGCAGCTGCAAGTCCGGAATCAAAAGGTCGCGGTGTGATGTGCTGTATGAACAACGAGCTGATCTATGCCAAGGATATTATCAAGACGCATACCATCGACGTGGCTACGTTCAAGGCAGCAAACGCTGGTCCTTTGGGCTATGTCTATAATGGTGAAGCACGCTATTTCAACAAGACTGAGTTCAAGCATACCACAGAGAGTGAGTTCGACGTGACTAATCTCGAGAAGCTCCCGCAGGTGGGTATCGTCTATGGCTATGCCAACTGCTCTCCCCTGCCCTTCCAGGCATTCGTCGATGCCAAGTTCGACGGTATCGTGCTGGCTGGTGTAGGTGATGGAAACTTCTACAAGGATGTGTTTGATGTAGCTCTGAAGGCTCGTCAAGAGGGTATCATCGTGGTGCGCTCAAGCCGCTGTCCGAATGGACCCACCTGTCTGAATGGTGAGGTTGACGACGAGAAGTATGAGTTCGTGGCAGCACTGCTTTCGAATCCTCAGAAGGCTCGCGTGCTGCTGATGCTGGCTCTGACCAAGACCCACGACTGGAAGCAGATTCAGGAGATCTTTACGAAATACTAAGTCAATTCACAATTCACAATTGACAATTATGAAAAAGAGTATATTATTCGGAATGATGCTGTGCATGGCGATGACAGCCAGTGCCCAGCAGGACAAGGACGCTTCGGCTGGTGAGGAAACACTGTTCGAGAAAGTCACGAAGATAGAGAAGAAGCAGGACAACTTCCATTTCCTGTTGAACCTCAACAATAGTTTCGATATGAATCAGGCCGACGGTGACTTCCAGAATGCCAAGTTCAACATGCGCCAGATTCGTATTGAGGCAAAGGGTAACATCAACAAAACCTTCTCTTTCCGCTGGCGTCAGCGTCTGAACCGTAACAACTCGCCTGCTCCTGACGGTATCGACAATATGCCTTCATCGTCCATCGACGTAGCTGGCATTGGCGTCAAAGCAAACGATTATTTCTCTATGTTCCTGGGTAAGCAATGTGCAGCATACGGTGGTATGGAGTTCGACCTCAACCCCATTGAGATCTACGAATACTCCGACATGGTGGACTATATGAGCAACTTCCTCACTGGTGCCAACTTCCAGTTCCAGTTGAATCCAAATCATCAGCTGCAGTTGCAGATACTCGACAGCCGTAGTGCCAGCATGGAAGACATGTATGGCTTGGGCTATGATCACTCGAAAGTGCCCCTGGTTTACACCGTTAACTGGAATGGTAGTTTCGGTGGCGTGTTCAATACACGCTGGAGTTACTCTATTATGAGTCAGGCCGAGGGTTATCAGAGCCATTACTTTGCTCTGGGTAATGAGTTGAATCTCGATAAGTTCAACGCCTTCTTCGACGTGATGTACATGCGTGAGGGTATCGACCGTGAAGGCATCGTCACAGGTATTGTGGGTCCCAAGGCCGATCAAGGTCATCAGAATGACGCCGAGTATCTTTCGTTTGTGATGAAGGCCCAGTATCGCTTCTCCCCGAAATGGAACGTCTTCGTGAAGGGCATGCTTGAGAACGAAGGTCTCTCAAAGGCCAGCGGCGCACTCGAGAAAGGCAAATATCGCACAGCCTATGGCTATCTGGCAGGTCTGGAATACTATCCGCTGAAGAACAGCAACCTGCACTTCTTCCTTACCTATGTGGGTCGCCACTATAGTTACACAGACCGTGCTAAGTTCTATGGCAACGAGGATTACAGCACCAATCGTATCTCGCTGGGCTATATCTGGCAGCTGCCGATGTTCTAAAAAGGTAAAAGGGTAAAATAGTAAAAAGGTAAAACAATAAACATTATATAATTATGTCAGATCAGAAATTCAGAGTAGAGTCCGACCTCTTAGGCGAACTCAAAGTACCAGCCGATGCATTATACGGCGTACAGACACAGCGTGGTATCAACAACTATCACATCTCACGCAAAAAGATGTCGTGGTATCCCGACTTTATCATTGCCATTGCTTACGTGAAGCTGGCAGCAGTAGAGACCAACCACACCCTTGGTGTGATCAACGACGAGATTGCTGGAGCCATCTCTCAGGCCTGTCGTGAACTCATCGACGGCAAGCACCACGACAACTTCCCCATCGACATGATGCAGGGTGGTGCAGGAACCTCCGTGAATATGAACGCCAACGAGGTAATTGCCAACCGTGCCCTGGAGATCATGGGCTACGAGAAGGGTGACTACCAGCACTGCTACCCCAACGACCACTGCAACTGCGGACAGAGTACCAATGATGTCTATCCCACGTCAATCCGCCTGGCGATCATCCGGATGAACAAATCACTCATTGCTGCCCTCACAGGACTGATCAGCGCCCTCCGCTACAAGGGCGACGAGTTTAAGGACTGCATCAAGATGGGTCGTACACAGCTGCAGGATGCCGTACCTATGACCTCAGGACAGGAGTTCAATGCCTACGCCAACAACTTGGAAGAGGAGATCCTGAATCTTGAGCGCAATGTAAAGCTGCTCCATGAGATCAATATGGGTGGTACCGCTATCGGTACAGGATTGAATGCCGTTCCTGGCTTCGCCAAGCTATGTGCAGCCAACTTGGCAAAACTGACAGGCGAGGCTTTCGTCAGTGCTACTGACCTCGTTGAGGCTACGCCTGACACTGGTGCCTACGTCAGTTTCTCCTCAGCCCTTAAGCGTCTGGCAGTGAAGTTGTCGAAAATCTGTAACGACTTTCGTCTGATGGCCTCGGGTCCCCGTTGCGGTCTTAACGAGATCAACCTGCCCCCCAAGGCTCCCGGCTCTTCCATCATGCCAGGCAAGGTTAATCCCGTCATTCCCGAAGTAGTCAATCAGGTATGTTTCAAGGTGATTGGTAACGACACAGCCATTAGCTTTGCCGCTGAGGCAGGCCAGCTGCAGCTCAATGTGATGGAGCCTGTAATTACCGAGTGTCTCTTTGAAAGCCTTATCTGGCTGAAGAATGCCATCGAGACCCTCACCGAAGAGTGCGTACTCGGTATCACCGTCAACAAAGAGCGCTGTCTCGAGATGGTAAAGAACTCCATCGGCATCGTCACAGCCCTGAACCCCTACATCGGCTACAAGACCTCTACGAAGGTGGCCAAGGAGGCTCTGGAGACTAACCGCTCAGTTTACGATATCGTACTCGAGAAGGGACTCATGACTCAAGAAAAACTCGACGAAGCCCTCGACCCGAAGAACATGCTTGTGAGCCATCAGTTCATCAAGAACTAATCTTATAAAGATTATTAAAAAAACGGGACAGCACAACAGTTGTCTCGTTTTTTTTACTATCTTTGCTGACAGAATAAGATGGTAGAAGCGCCAAATTTTGAATACAAGTACGACTTAGCTTACAGGAAGTCGTTTGCTGCACGTCTCAGTTTCCGTATCATGGGCATTGCGGCAGCGGTCTTCTTGGTGGCCGTAGTGCTGTTCTTCCATTTCACCGGCGACAGCATGACACTGCCGCTGACCCATCAGATTGTGAAATACGGCACCATCGTATTCATCGTCGGACTGACGTCGCTGTTTGTGTTCTGTACCTGGGCCATCTACCAGATGTCAAGACCACTACAACAGTTTGCCGAGTCGGCAGTGAGCATCGCCGGCGGCAATCTTGATACCCCATTGCCAAAGATTCACTCTGAGGATGAACTGCTGCAGCTGCGTAACTCGTTTGAGTATATGCAGACATCCCTGAAACAGCATATCAATGATCTTCAGGCAACCACAGCCAGCAAAGAGCGACTGCAGAGCGAACTCATCATTGCCCACGACATACAGATGGGTATGCTGACCACGGTATTTCCTGAGCGCGACGACCTGGATCTGTTTGCCTCGATGACCCCTGCCAAAGAGGTAGGAGGCGACCTCTACGACTTCATCCTCGAGGACGACGAACTGTTTTTCATCATCGGCGACGTGGCAGGTAAGGGTGTACCCGCATCACTCTATATGGCTGTCACACGTACCCTCTTCCGTCATCTGGCAGGCAACTATCAGAGTGCAGCCAACATTATGCGTGAGATGAACCACGCCATTGCATCGGCCAACGAATCGTTAGTGTTTGTAACAGCCTTTGTAGGTGTGCTCGACCTGCGTACCCACCACCTTACCTATTGCAATGCCGCCCACAATGCCCCTGCGTTGATAACCGCCGATGGCCAGTGCCAGCTGCTGGAGGTTGAAACAAATTTGCCTATCGGCATTCAGGATCACTACCGTTATGAGGAACAGCAGATAGCTTTCCCTGAGAACACGGCACTGTTGCTCTATACCGACGGACTGACAGAGGCCATGTATATATCAGCCGACGGTGGCAGGAAACTCTTCGGCGAAGACCGGCTGCTGCACGATCTGGAAAAGAACAAGCAAGCCTCAGCCATCGAGGTAATAGACTATCTGAAGCAGCACGTCAACGTGTTTGCCGACGGGACGGTGCAGGGCGACGACCTGACGCTGCTCTTCCTGCGTCACGGTGCCTCGTGCAAGAACGATTCAACGGCTCCCCGTCGCATCATCATGAAAAACGAGATGACGGAGGTGAGTCGTATGCGAGGCTTCTTCCTCTCTGTCTGCCGCGAACATGATATCGACGACGACACGTTCAAGACGCTCAACCTCGCTATTGAGGAATGGGTGGCCAACGTGATCAACTACGCCTATCCCAAGGGTATCAGAGGTCATGTGGAACTGACGGCAAAGGTGTCCGAGGGCGTACTGACGCTGGTCATCAAGGATCACGGCGCACCCTTCGACCCCACACAGCATACAGATGTAGATGTGGAAGCAACGTTGGACGAACGACAGATAGGCGGTCTGGGCATACACCTCGTGAAGGCTATCATGGACACAATCCACTACGAGCGCACAGCCGATGGCTACAACGTACTCACGATGACGAAAAATGTGGAATGAGGAATGTGGAATGAGAATAGTCAAATAGTGAAATTGTCAAATAGTCAAATCAAACTATGAACATCGAGATTAAAGAACAAAACGGATCCTATCTTGGAATCCTTACAGGCTGGATCGACACAGCCGAGGCCTCACAGTTTTTGGAAGACCTGAAACCCCTGATGGCCAATGCCAACAAGAGTATCGAACTTGACTGCAACCAGTTGGAGTATATCTGTAGTCTGGGCCTTCGTGGTCTGTTACAGCTGAAAAAAGAAAGCGCCGCCAAGGGAGGAAGTATGATACTGACCCACGTTAAGGGCGAAGTGCTGAAGATTCTCTTATTAACAGGCTTCGACAGACTGCTCGACATCCGATAACTGGGCATAGTATGTGGAATAAACCCTGGACCATGAAAGAGGGCTTTCTCATAGGAGGGGGCCTTATCCTTGCGGGACTGGCGCTGGAGTTAAGCGTTGGTCCTGTGGTATGGGAGGCGTTTGCGTGGCCTGCCAATGGGATGGTATTGGCTGGATTCCTCGCTCTCATCGCCCTCATATTTATATTAAGGAAGAAGGTGTATGCCTTCCGGTTCTTAGGCACGTATCAGGCGGCAATACCGGCGATGGTGTATGCCGTGGTATTGACGATCATCATGGGACTGACGCGACAGCAAGTCGACGGCACATGGCTGAACAATATGCTGTCGTTCTGGCCCTTCGTGCTCATCTATATGTATATCGCAGTGATTCTTGGTGTCATCATCCTGAGGAGAATTTTCAATTTTCCGCTCGGCCGAAGGACGCTTGCTACCAACGGGACGCAAGAATTCTCAATTTTCAATTTGAAAAGGGACATACCTTTCCTACTGAACCATCTGGGCTTGTTCCTTGCGCTCACCACAGCCACCCTCGGCAATGCCGACATGCAACGGGTGAAGATGATTACCACCATCGGCGAACCAGAATGGAGGGCACTGACTGCGCAGGGGTCCATCAAGGAGATGCCGCTGGCCATCGAACTGAAGAAGTTTATCATGGAGACCTACGACGACGGTTCGCCCAAACGTTTCGCCTCTGATATTCAGATACTTACCAAGACCAAGAAGAACATCGAAACCACGGTAGATGTGAACAAGCCCTACGAGGTGGACGGATGGAAAATCTACCAGTACGGCTACGACACACAGATGGGGGCACAGAGTCAGATTTCTATACTCGAACTCGTGAGTGATCCCTGGCTGCCCTTGGTCTATACGGGCATCTACATGATGCTGGCGGGAGCGGTAGTCTTGTTATTGCAAGGCAACAACAAGAAAAGAAGAATTAAGAGTTAAGAATTAAGAGTGATGGATTGGAGCTATTTCATATATTTCGCGATGGCAGCGGTGCTGCTGTGGGGCGTTGGTGCCTGGGCTGCGTGGAAGGAAAAAACAGGTATGGCCTACACGACAACAGTCTTAGGCTTGCTCGTTTTCTTCTCGTTTATTCTCTCGATGTGGATCTCGCTGGAACGACCGCCGTTGCGTACGATGGGCGAAACGAGACTCTGGTATTCGTTCTTCCTGCCATTGGCGGGGCTCATTGTCTATTCGCGCTGGAAATACAAGTGGATTCTGTCGTTCTCGACAGTGCTCGCCTTAGTGTTCATCTGTGTGAACCTGTTCAAGCCGGAGATTCACGACAAGACGCTGATGCCCGCACTCCAAAGCCCTTGGTTCGCCCCTCACGTCATCGTCTATATGTTCGCCTACGCCGTGCTGGGT
>Ga0310786_10006147_pt1 | contig 16094 bp, 9 predicted proteins | sample AusTroGonzalo_MG_FD_203881 | JGI IMG/M metagenome (GOLD analysis project Ga0310786, IMG submission 203881) | Bovine rumen microbial communities from tropical cattle in Woodstock, Queensland, Australia - Gonzalo_03 (v2) (version 2) | ecosystem: Host-associated > Mammals > Digestive system >... | reverse complement strand
AGGCCGATCCAGGGCTGCAGCACAAAGTAGGATATTTCCCGGATGCTCATTCCTATGTTTCCCAGCACCACCAGGAGTGCCATTACGCCGCTGAAAAGGGCTCCCATGGCCAGCATACGGCGGGAACGGTCCCACGATTCTCTTTGCAGATGCCGCAGATTTCTGGCGCAAATGAGGCAGGCTGCCATCTCTACGGCAGTAGCCGCCAAAGACAAGGAAAATATTAAGTTCATTTTAGATGTTTCAAAATTTGTTTCAAAATTAATAAAAATCCTCGACTTGTTCAAGTTTTATTTGAATTATGGAACTGGAAAGCCCCGAAAGAAACACCCCGGTTTGTAATTTTGTCGTGGATGAATTTCGACAGAATCCCCCTTGAGGATAGCTCTGGCGGGGAGGAATGGGAATTTTCATGATATTTTTCATGATGTTGAATCTGAAAAACCTCTTTTTTTGTCTGGCTTCCACCGGACTACTCATTTTGTCGCCCCAAGTGGCGGCAGGGCAGGATGTGTCATTACGCAACAACTTGCTATACGACGCCACAGGCACGCTCAATGCCGCCGTGGAAGTCCAGGTGGGAGATCACATATCCGTGGGTTTGAACGGCGGCTTCAAGAGCTGGCCGCGTTACCTGTTCTGGGACAAGGACAACGAAACCAACACCTCTCACTGGCGTCACCTCCTGGTGGCTCCGGAGGCCCGGTATTACTTTGACGAAGTTTTCAAAGGCACCTTCTTGGGGGTCGATCTTCTCTACACCCACTACAATGTCGGCAATGTGAAATTCCCCTTCGGCCTGTATCCCGAGATACGGGACTACCGTCTTCAGGGCGATTATTATGCCGCAGGTCTTTTCGCCGGGTATGCCTGGCGCCTGGGACCGCACTGGCGGATTGAGGCCCTGGCCGGTATGCACGTGGGGTATGCCGATGCTCAAAAGTACGAATGTGCCCACTGCGGTGCCATGGTCGGAGCCAAGCAGGGTATTTCTCTGCTCCCCAATCTGGGTGTGAACATTGCCTACAACTTCAAGCGCCGCGAGCAGCGGGAGAAAAAGAAGGAGGAGATTCTGGAGATCGTTGCGCCGGTGAAGGACACCCTCATCCCTCCCGTGGTAGTTCCGGAACCCGCCCCGTTTGAACCAGCATCGTTCAAGGTGGAAGAATGGAAGGGTGTGGCCGGAGAGCTTGCGCCCAAGCATCCGGTTCTGAGACCTTCTTCCGAGTATAAGCCTTATACCCCGGACCGCATTCTCAGAAAGGAAGAAGGCGCTCTGTATGTTTTCTATGAGCTGGGTAAGGCAGACCTCAAGCGCAGCTTCTCGGAATCCGGCCTCAGCAGGGATAACGGTCCTGTGCTGGACGAAATCATGGACATCACCGCCGGCATCCTTAAAGACACCACCAGCAGCGTCTCCTGCATCCAGATTGTGGGTTTGGCATCCATCGATGGTTCCGTGTTGCGCAACCAGAGTCTGGCCGATAACCGTGCCAGGGCTCTTCAGGCGTATATCCAGGACCGCCTTAACGTTTCCGACGCCCTCTTCGAGACGGTTGGCGGTGGTGAGGCTTGGACTGAATTCCGGGATGCAGTTAATGACATGGTCCTTGCTGGCGGTGGTGCCGGACTCACTGTTACGCAGTTGCAGAAAGTGTTGGATATTATTGACGGAGAGCCGAATCCGTACAACCGTGAATCTAGGCTCAAGGCTCTTGAAAACGGCGCAGTGTACCAACAGTTAAAGCGTCATGTGCTTGCCGATCTGCGAAATTCCGGTTACATCAGGGTGTACTTTGACTATGTACCTGATGAAAACGCACGAATAATCAACAGCGCCATAGACGCAATTGAGGCTGGAGAAATGGATAAAGCCCGGATAATCGCCGCCACGGTAAAGGACGACCCCCGTGCATCTGTAGTGTTGGAATGCCTGGAGGCCTATGAGCAGCATCAGCAGCAGGAAGAGGCCTATCAGAAGTACTTAATGGAATTTAATGAATATAACAATTTAATTATCAACAAATAACCAATAATTTGTGCTTATGAAACACTTAGTAAAAATTTTCCTTCTGGGCACCGTAATACTGGGGGCATTAGCCTGCCAGCGTAAGGCCCTGGAAGAGGTGGACAATCCCAACTACAACCCCGCCACCAACGAAGTTAAAGCTAATTTCGTCCTTAGCATTGCTCAAGGTGCGGCTACCGCAACCAAAATGGGCACCGACATTGTTCAGCAGGACAATGGTTTCCGCGGTATCCATGCAGCACATCTCCTTACTTTCGAGTTCGATGATTACAACAAAAAGGGTTCCGAGTATTTCCTCTTCAATCCTTCTGCCGAGGAGGCTTCCGGCGCTACCCGAGACTATGACCTTGGTACAGTTGCTGCGGCTGGTACCCTAAGTAATGATTTGAGTGCCCGTATATTGGAGCTTTCCCTGCCCCTGAATACCAACGGACTCCTGTTCTATGCATTGGCGTCCAAGCCCGATCGGAAAGACACTGAAACAGAAGTGGATTATAACAATAAATATGGTGTGCTTGAAGCCACAGGCACTGGATTTGGCGGCAATTTGAGCGACTTACGGTTAAGGCTTAAAAACCGTCTCACCGACAAATTGGCCTTTACCCGTTTCGGCAATCTGCTGGCCCGTATCCTTACCTCAATTGTAAAAACCGAGTGTGTTGACGAAGGAAGTGATGGTGACGACCGACGCTATGGCTTCTTCTGGCCCCAGGATGATGATATCAAGGGCGTTGCCATTCGTGAAAATGATTTGGAAAATGGCGCCTATCTGTTTGCCAACAACCAGGAGTATACGATTGGTACAAAGAAGTATGTTTTCCATCTTGGAACGGCTAAATGGTCCGATATGGGAGCAGCTTATGCGCTGAATCATAACTCCTCTACCACCGATAATGTACCTCAGACAGGTTTGGAAGAAGTTCTGGGAGAGGCCTACTATCAGATTACCACTATCAGGCAAGATCCTGATGACGCTACCAAAATGGAGCTTCGTGCCGGTAGTGCTGCCTCCGTTCTCAAGACCATGCGGGACCTGAACGACGTGCTCAACCGCGTCATAAGGGCTGAGGCTACCAGTGCGACTGAGCAGGTGGCCATTGAAATGGCCAAGGAAATCCGTTACCGCATGAAACAATATTTCGCTACGGATGACGGGTATAAGACCATCAATTATAAGGGTATGGGAGATATTCTGACTGCCGCCGCACAACATATTCCAGATTATGCCTCAAAGGTTGTGGGCAAGGATAGTAAGGGTAATTCTTTTGACAGCAAATATCTTCCTAACGGCACTACCCTCAAGGGCGGTTTCCCCTTGAATCTTGGCCTTCCCATGTCTTCCGCCCTCCTTACCTGGTATGAGGATCCCGATGTGAATATCGGCTGGGCATTCAAGTATCTTGACGGCGTTCCCGCCTACGGCATTGGTACGGGTTCCCTTCCTATCGACAATTACCGTTTTCCCCCGGAACTTACCTACTTTGGCAACTCTGGCATTCGGGTGAACGACAACGCCAAGGAAAAGCTCGACTATCCCCAGAACGTTACCGATTGGTCAAATCCTCAGCATACTAAATGGACCGGCTGGACGGCTAACGGCAAGGTTCTTTCCACCACCAGTAGTGTGGCCATGATGAAACAGGTGAACTATGGCGTTGCCCTTATGAAAACCAATGTTGGCTATAGCGGCCTGATTGATGGCACCAAGGTTCAGGACAATAACAAAGGAATTCACCCCGACGAGGACTATAAGGATATCGTTATCGACAGCGATTCCTTTAAGGTAACTGGTATCTTCATCGGCGGCGTGCGTGAAAGCATCGGCTGGGACATGACACCCTTCGTAGACGAAAATGGTAAACTGGAACAACCGGAGATGATGATTTATGACCGCATAGATGAAAGTGGAGTTGCCATTCCTGCGACAAGTCAGGCTTCCTTCTATACCATGACCTTTGATAACTATTGCCCTCAACTCAACAATACTACCAATGAAGTCATTGGCCCCGGAACACAGGATGACCAGGGTCCCGTTTACATAGCAGTAGAGTTAATCAACAATACGGGCTCGGATATCTGGGGTGAACTGAACCTCATCCGTGACGGCGGTACCTTCTATCTGGTGGCTAAGCTGGATCCTGCTGAAGCCACTAACAAGAACAGCGTCTCCTTCCCTGATGAAAAATATACCCACTATCCGCCGTATTATGCTTCCGGTGATAATAAGGGTAAGACCATTGAGGTAAAACGTGTATTCATGCAGGACTACATGACCGAGGTCAACCTCCGTTTTACGCCCACTTCCCTGCGGCACGCCTACGTAACAGTTCCTGACCTTCGTTCCAGCCAGATTTCCCTGGGTCTTTCCGTAGACCTGGCCTGGCGCACCGGTTACACCTTCAACGTGGATCTTTAATCGTTACCCTTGTCCTTCAAGTGTTTCATATCCGCCCTCCTCTTCGGGGCTGCACTCTTTCAGGGGTGCAGCCTCGTAGACGAGGATTTAAGTGAATGCGGCACCGACTTTGACATAGACTATCAACTCGAACTGGTAACCAATATTACCACGGAGTTGGAAACCGAGCTAAGCCTGGAAGCCAACACACAGATAAAAGGGATGCTGAAGGATTTTCTGGTAAATGTTTTTACCGACTTTGCCCACGACGTTGACCTGTCGTTTTACGACACCGAGCCTCCCATGAACCGGCTCAATCACATGAGCGAGATCATGGACGGCAGCGAGAGCAGCTATAGGCTGTATCTCCCGGGCCGCAAATACAGGCACACAGCTGTGGCCAACCTGCTGAACAACGGGAGCGTAGAACTGCTGGATGACCAGCAGTGCCAGACCGGCCGACTGGTCCAGAAGGAGCAGGACAAGGTGGCGCAACCGCACAAAACAGGCTTGTTCACGGCCCGTCGGGACCTGGACGTACTGGCCAACTTGGGCCAGCATTTTGACGTGCGTCTGTACATGGCCAACGCCGCCTCTTCCCTGGTACTGGACCTTTCCGATGCCCCCAACGTTAAGGATCTGTCGGTTAGCGTGAGCGGCTTTGCCACGGAGTTTCATGTCTCGGACAGTACATATGTTTTTCCTGAAAAGAGGCTCGTGGTGGGCACTACCCGCATGGACGATCCCGAAGCACACAGGGCCTGCTTCGTGTCGGTTCACTTCCCGTCCCCGTCCCTTGAGGACAGCAAGTTGATTATCGACGACGGCGGCCAGTCGGCCGGGCTGTCCACCGTTCCGCTTTGGGGCTGGACCATCCATGCCACCATGGCCGACGGAACCATCACGGAATCTGTCCTTGAAATGTACAATCCGTTGCTGGCCGGGCATATTAAAGTGCTCACTGCCGTGATGTCTGAAGAAGGTGGCGTGATTTCTACCTCGGACTCTGCGGTGGGCGTATCGGTAACGCTGGACTGGAACAGCGCCGGAGGTTACAACTCTGATTTATGATGCGTTATGCCGTTCATATACTGGCCTTGAGCCTGTTAATCCTTACGGGATGCGCCCGCGAGGATGTTGATGGCACAGGCAACGGCGTATCCCTGGCCCTTTCTCTGAAGAACGTTGGGCAGGTCCCCGAAATCCAGACAAAGATGACCGCCACCATCACCCAGGACGGTGCTGGTTTCCGTGGAATCGAACAAGTGTATGTCATACCCTTCCTAACCAAAGATGCCGACTTGGTAATTGCCGGATCAAATAGGCTCGGAAGCAGCAACGTTAGGATTCAGGATCCTGTTATTGGACAAAATGGACTGGTGGACAACAACCGCGCCCATCTATATAAGATGGCCTCTATCCCCTTAAGGACGAACCGCGTCCTTGCCTACGGAAAAGCCTTTGACGACGGTTCCGTATCCACCAGGGAGGGAAAGCATAAAAACGGTGTCCTGACTCCATCCGGACTGGATAATCCTGGTACCGCGGGCGATATTTCTTTCAGCCTTGAGAATGTCCTGGAGACGGAGGACATAGTGGCCATTAACAATACTTCCGACATTCTTATTGCCGCACTCAACGGCGTGGTAGAGGTGTTGCAGGCCTCGGAAGATGCCGATATCAAGGTGTTTCTAGACGCCTTCACCTTCCAGAACCGTATCATGGCATGTTCGTACCAAACCCTGTATCGCCTGGAACAGTCCATATTAGGTGCGCTTTCCTTGTATAGCGGGACCAATACAGATGCTATCGCCGATGTGATGGCGAAGATTTCCGTGCTCCAGACCGCCAGAAATCAGGCCAAAGATTTCCCGTCCTCCTATGGTATCCCTGAGGGCTCTATTGGCATGTGGTGGAACGGGCACAGGTACGTGAAGATTATGGACAAGGTGAACATCTCACTTGTCCCCCTGGAAGGGTATTGTTATCCCCCAAGCCTTTGGTATTACGCCAATAGCCCGCTTATGACTGCCAAAGACGAAAGCGTAGAGCAGGAATACAAGCCACAGAACTACACTTGGGGCCTCATCCTTTCCCATTATAATGAGGGAGGCTCCGTTACGTCGGATACCCGCTCGGTGGCCATCGCGGACCAGATGCAATACGGTGTCGGGCTGGTGGAATTCCGCTTCCTCTATCCCGGCAGTTCTGCATTAGCAGCCAGAGGATGCCCCTTGACCGGAATCATCATCGGAGACCAGAAGGATGTGGACTTTAGCTTCGCTCCTAATTCCGACGAGACTCATTTCGTTTACGATAACAATATCAGCGGCATAACAATGGGCAGCACCACCCAGTATATCCAGGTGCTGGTTCTCCCTACGGCCGCCCAGCAGACCCTGCATTTTGCTCTGGAGTACCAGAACAACACATCATCTACCTTTGAGTGTCAGCAGGGCACGATTCCTCCCGGATGCAAGTTTTATCTGGCGGGGGAACTCAATCTTGATGACGGCAAAGGCAATGCTGAGATTGACGGCATTTTTTACTCCGATCACAAGACAACTGTTTATGTGAAAGTGCAAAGCCTGGACAGCGCCTACAATACCGTTCCGGACCTGCGGGATCCGCAACTGGAACTGGGCGTCACGGCAGAGATGGATTGGATGCAGGTTGAACCCGGGGAAGTCAAACTTCCGTTCTGATGCACATGAAGATGGTGATTCCTCATATCGCAAGATTGGTGGCAATGCTCTTGACAGCATTGTCCTTTGCCGGTTGCGAACGTACCCCGGTGGAGGAGAATACCACGGAACTCTCCATCAGCATCTACATCCCCGACATGGGTAACACCAAGGCCGAAACCGGCTACGTGAGTGCCCTGGACGAAGAGAAGGTGTTCAGTTCCCTGCAACTGTGGGTTTTCCTTCACGGCGGAGACAACGACGGAGACCTTGTGGGCTACAAGGCCTTTACCGCCGCCCAACTGACGGATTCCGGTCTGCCGCATGCAACCATCACCCGTTTCGGGATGCCCCTGACCCGGGAGATGTTCGACCTCCTGAGCGAGAAGGACACCAGGGTAGATATTTATGCCGTGGCCAATGCTGCCTCGGCCACCGATGAGTCCCTGGGGGAGGGTACGGGGCGCAGCGCCCTTGACGCCGTTGTCATGAGTGGCACAACCTTCTTTGGCGTTTCGCCTCTTACCACGGAGGTTCCCAAGAACCCCGATGACAACGAGAAGAGTCTTGGTCTTCCCATGTCCGGAGTGCTTAAGTCTGCTCCAGTGACAGGCAGTTTCCCCGTTCTGAACGTATCAACGGTTACCCTTACCAGGGCCGTATCCAAGATTCGCTTCGTCTTCTGCCAGCAAGGAAAAACTTCTTCAGGTACGGGTGGCTTGGCCCCTTCCAATGGTTCCTGCATCATCAAGAGCATCACATTCGGAGGCACGTCAGAGGGGCACGACTGCCAGATTGCCACGGAAGAGAAATTGTTCACCGTCAAAAAGCTCGAGGGCACGGACAATCTCTTTGATATTGACGGATATACCCCGTTTGAAGCTACCATTACCGGTGAGGGTGGCTCGTCCCTGATGAGGAACGAGGACATCACCATCTGCGCGCGTCCGGAAGAGTTGCTGTTCCGCAGCGCCGGGCACGAAACCGAATCGGCCCAGGAGTATGAAAAGCGCCTCGATGCCGCTGTCCCAGAGTCGTCCTCTCAATATGGCCCCATTTACATCCGGGAGACCGACAAACTCATTTCCGGCACCATACTATATGATGTCGGGGAAGGTGATGTAGAGGCCACTTTTTACATGCCGGACGACGACAAACTTACCCGCAACCATTCCTGGATTCTGTATGCCTACTTCGCCGAGACGACGAAGACCTTGCAGTTCAAGGTTGTGGTCCTTCCCTGGGACAAAACCACCTACGATTTCGACTTCAAGGACTGGACGGTGAATGTGATACGCCGATTCACCATTCCGGAGACAGACCCCCTAACATTCGCCAAGGTCCAGAACACGAACGGTTATTTCGACATTCATTTCTGGCCCATCCTTAACGATGAGCCCAACATCGTCAAGGGCGACATCCTCATAGACGCGCCGGTGGGGCAGACGATTTGTATTGTACCCGTCGCCGGCGTCGAGGAAGGATATACCAAAACAGAAAACATCTTCACCGTTACGCCTCTGGAGCATATCATTTTATATCCGAATCACGAGCATCCGGAAAACAGCAGGTCCGAGGACAGCAAGATCGAATACGTAATCTCGTGCAATACCGAGGGCCTTACCTCTGAGGAACTGAATAAACTGGAAGGCAACTACATAGACCTTCATTTCTGTGTCAAAATTGTTGATGGAGATAAGGTGCGCTGGATAGACCTGGATTCAGAGTCCATCGACTACTACAGGATCTACCTCCATAAGAATTGGGTGGATTACGTGCCAAAAGATTAGGTCGTGATGATGAAAAGGTTATTCCATATCCTGATGTTTATTCCACTGCTGCTGGCAGCGGGATGCGTCCGTGATATAGAAACCTACACCCCCGCTTCCGGTCTGGTACTCACCGTCCGTTGCGAAGCCCCCGACCTTACTAAATCTTCACCTGAGGACGGGGAGAAGCGTTTCAACGAGAACCTGATCAAATCTGTCGACTTCTTCTTCTATCCCGCTGCCAATCTGTCCGGCGAAGCCGTCTACCACACCCGGGTTGACCTGGATGAGGATCCCGTCAAGCAAACCGAAGGGAACTGGGAGGCTACTTTCACCCTCGTTCTTAAGCGGGCCGAAGCGGAACTGATTTTCCCGAAGGATGGTTCCAGCGCTACGGTTTACGCCGTTGTCAATTACAACGGTGACCTGACTTCCGGAGAAACATCATTGTCTGCTCTTGCCGCCACAGCCATAGAGACTGATTTTGCCGCTACTGAAAACGCCTACATACAGGACAGTTTCCTGATGGACGGAAAGACAACTGTCACTTATGATGAGTCTGCCAGTATCAACGTGAGCGGCACGATTGAGGTCAAGCGCTTTGCCGCCAAGCTGACCACGGCTGTCTCTGTTGCAAAACAGGTGACCCTGAAACATACCAACTCAGAAGACCACCCGGATGAGGTCTGGCAACCGGTCCTGCACACGATGCGCATCTATCTTGTGGACGGCGCCAAGAACGCGACGCTTGGTACGGAAAGCAGTTTGAACAACGAGAATCCGGAGTTTTTCTCCTACAGCGCCGAGGAGTACAGACGTCCCTTCGTCAGGGAAAACGGAACAACATACCTTAGCACCACTCCGGAAAACCCCGGACCGAGTGATAAGGTATACTACAATACGTATCCAATGTACTCGTACCCGGTCGCATGGTCCGACAATGGCAAGCCGAATTACATCCAAGACCCGCCGAAGCAGCCCTATCTCAAACTTGAGATGGACTGGCGCCGCACGGAGGCTGGCGGATATTCCTACGACAGGCGCAAGTACTACTACAAGGTCATCCTTCCCGTGAACAGCCTGGAGAGGAACAACTGGTACCATCTCAACATCGACGTCAGTATCCTGGGTGCGGAAACAGAAGAAGGTCAGGCCATTCTCCTGCCCACCTGCTATATTCTGGACTGGCAGAACAAGAGCTTGCCTATCGACAAGTTCGCCGTCATCAGCAAGGCCCGTTACCTTTCCGTGGATACAAATCCGAAGAAACTAAACAATCTGGCCAAGCTTAGCATACCTTTCCTTTCCAGTCACGATGTCAAGATAGTAGATGGCACCCAGAAGGCAACCCGGCCGTATTACGGTGTAATCACGAATGAAAGCGAGGTGGTGGACAAATACAACACCAAGTACCACGCCTGGGTGCGGAAAAACACCTCCACGGGGACATATTACCTGGAATACAACGGTCAGAGTCTTTCTGCTGACGGCCAGCAAGAGTATGAACCTTCCGAATGGATTACCAACACATCCACTTCCATAGAGTTCAACCACTCCCTTCAGAACGATTACACCCAGGCCGATTTCGACTATTCCCCCTATACCATCGAATTCGACATCGTCCACGACGACCTTACCTATGGTATATCCCCCTACGACGAGTATGTGAAGCACATCACCATCATCCAGTATCCGGGCATATACATCGAGTCCTGTCCGAATTCTGACTCCGAGATTAGGGCTACCTCCGATAATAATGGTAAACCCTATTATCATAGTCTAAATGACAAAGACAAGCCCTGGCTGAGTTATCCCTGGGGCTACGTCTACATAGACAACGGCCGTTTTATCAGGACGGGAGACACCGCGACGGAAGATTATTACAAGCTGAACACAGCGAACAGACGGGAATATCAGTGGCGTACCGTATGGTACACGGGTGGCGGACGCGACATCTTCAGGATCAACGTGACGGTGCTTCCCGGGGATTCCGATTTTGTGATAGGAGATCCCCGCATAGACGGTTACGACCTTACCATCCCTGTCCTGGGTTACAGTTTCGTGAACAATGGTTCCGAGGCCGAGTGTAAAATAGTTCCGAGTAGGAACGGAGGAAACCCGTCCAACTTTTCGCCAGCCCGGGTTGTGGACGGGGATGCAAATAATTCTTTGACCTTGACAGGAGAGACCCGGCCGTTGACGTATTATCGCCCCACCGATGCTTCCAGCCGCACAACGAACATGCTCGCTCCCGCTTACAGGATTTCCACTAAGCTGGGCGGTACGGAATACGGAACACTTAACGCCGATCAGGCAAAATGGCGCTGCGCCGGGTATCAGGAAGACGGCTTCCCGGGCGGAAGGTGGCGCATTCCCACCTTGAGCGAAATCAAATTCATCGCCCAACTCTCGGCTAAAGGCGTTTTTGAATCCATGTTCAGTGGAGTGTACTGGTCTGCCAACGGTGTCGTGAACGTAGATAGAACTAACGGCACGGTGAAAGCTGTTGAGGATACCATGGCGTACCTCCGCTGCGTCTATGACGCCTGGTACTGGGGAGATGAGCAGTGGTCTGATCGCGGGGAATTCGTTTGGGGGGACAGAGAGCCATGAGAAAACTGATTGCATACATTATTACCGCACTAATTCTGACGGTGTCCTGCGTGTCCGAGCTTGAGCAGGGCGGCGCGGCCGTGGAGGGTTCTCTCGAAGGTGCCCCCGTGATGATTACCTTCTCCGTGCCCGATATCCCCGTGCTCCCGTCCACCAAGTCACTGGAAAACGGCGACGGCGACATCACGAGCACTCCTTATCTTGATCCGGAGAAGGTGTACGTAGTGGTCTGTGGCGGTAAGCAGAGCATTAAGTACATAAGGAAGGCGAAACAGAAAGGGGACCCTCTACCGAACCAGGAGGTCCCACAGGATAAATACCCGCTTTCCGAAGGGGACCGGCATGTTACTCTATACGAGTTCGAGGTAGAGCTGGAACTTTCCGATGTCGAACGCACCATTCATATCCTAGGCAACGTGGACGAGAACCAGCTGATTACCGGTTCCTATGCCTACAACAGCCTCCCTAATATGTTGTCCTACGATAATAAGCAGGCCTACTGGCAGAGGATATACGTGCCGCACATAAAAGCAAAGATCGACCCCCAAACCCAAAAGCCGAAAACACAAGATGGGCGCTACGTTCCAGACGACGAGACTAAGGGCTTCTTCCAGTACATTCCGCTCATCCGCAACTTCGCCAAGATTCAGGTGACCAACGTCGCCGAGAATTTCCATCTGCATAGCTATGCGGTGATTTACTATCCCGAAAGGGGTTCTGTAGTGCCGTATCGGAGCAACGAGACGGTAAAAGAAAACAGATTTGACTTCAACCCTCCTTCCGGGTACCTCCTTAGTGGCTACGAAAGGAGTTCCTTCGAAGATCTGGAAACAATGCAGTACCTCGGAAACATGCCGTCAAACATCGTCCTGAGTGAAGATATTCCTTCGGCAGAAGAATTTGAGGATCCGTCGACCAGCGGGGGAAGGGTTCTCTTGTATGACCCGACCGATACCGAGACCGATAGCGGCTTCTACATCTACGAGCGCGGCATTCCTAACGACAAAATAGGGCCTACTTTTATCATCGTATGCGGTAAATTCGACAAAGACGACAATTTATACTACTACCGTCTGGATTTGATGGAATCCAAGGTAGAAGGTACGCAGACTGTCTCCAAGTACTATCCCATTTACAGGAACTTCCGCTACGACATCCAATTGCACCGTATTTCCTCTGAAGGCGTCCTCACCCCGAAACTTGCAGCGGTATCTTCCGGCGCTGAAGATATTTCAGCCGATGTATCGATGCGGCACCTTTCCGACATCTCTAACGGGACCACGCGCCTGGTGGTTGAGCCTTTCATGACCAGAACCTACAGCGGCCCGGCGGAAGAAGGCCAGTACTATGAGCTGTATGCCCGCTTCTTCGACAACGTCTATTCCGACAAGCCAAACCTTGAAACCGCCGCCGTAAAGGTGGAGTTGGAACCCATGACAGACGGTTCAGACGATATCCTCATTCTTTACGATGGCAGCGGTATCCGTGTTCCTGAGGGGGGATTCTTCTTCCCCGAGCCGGCCACGGTGGGCGGCGTGCCAGGAATGAGGACCATTCATTTCGACACAGTCGAGCCCCTGAACGAGACCAAGACACAGAAGATAAAGATCACCGGCCACAAACCCGGTAACCCCCAGGAACTGCGCCTCTACAGGGAGGTGGAAATCACTCTGCAGAAAAAACAGCCTCTGACGGTTACCTGCACGGATCCTGTGCCAGCATTTACCAATACTCCTCTTACCGTAGATATAACCATACCCTCGGAATTGCCGGAATCCATGTTCCCGCTGGAATTTATCGTAGAGCCCGAGGCTAGGACCCTCACCCCGGACACTTCCAAGGATATCAACATGCCTGTGGTTTCCGGGCGTTCAATAGCAACGGAAGAATCGGCATTCAAGGATACTCCTGCCTTCTACTTTATCAGAACATTGACCTGGGAGGAGTTCTCAGGGCTGCCTGTAAGCGAAGGAAAGCGTACGTTCAAGTGTTATTTTAAGACGAACCGGGACTTCAGCGTCACGACCATCTGGGTTTACAACGAGTATTTCTCCAAAGTCAGCACGTCCTTCGAGAACAAGATGCCGCTGTCTCTTACCTGCACGGATCCAGTTTTGGCAGTAGAAGATACGCCCGTCATCTTGGCCCTTAGTATTCAACGGGCGCTGCCGGAATCCATGTTCCCGCTGGAATTTATCGTGGAACCCGAGGATGCTACCATTGCTCCTGACCCCTCATTGAGCACTAATTTGCATGTCGAGGTTGGGCCTTCGATAGTTCCAAATGTTACTGACTACGTGTACCATTACATCAGGACTTTGACCTGGAGTGAATACTCGAGCCTGCCGGTAAACGAGAACTTACGTACTTTCTATTGTTACTTTAAGTCCAACACGGCTAAGAGTGCTACGACCATCTGGGCCTATAGCAAGGATTTCTATAAGGAGAGTGTCGCCTTCGAGAACGAGGATCCCGAGTTTGTTCTTGATAATCAATTCTGGGTAATGGCCGATCCCGACGAGGCAAATGGCTGCAAGGTCGCTTTTACTTGTAAAGGAACTGGAAATTACGGGACTCATGTACTTCAGTATAACTTAGACGAGTCGGGCTGGATGCCATATCAGAACGAAGCTGTAATCGAACTAGAGCCTGGTCACAAGGTCGCTTGGCGTTCTGTTGGCACCAGTGACGACTGGAATGCCGATCACGGCTTTAAGTTCTATTGTTACACGGGAAACAAAAAGGATTCGAAGAATGGAAAGTTCTCCGTGGGTGGTAACATCGCTTCCTTAATTATGGGAGACAATTATCCAGATGCGGAAGATTATAAGGGAGCTTATTCCTTTGTTAACTTCTTCAAAGGACACACTAATCTCACAGATGCATCTGAACTTGTTCTACCTATGCTCACATGCAAGGATATGTGCTACAAGTCAATGTTTGAAGGCTGTACCAGCCTTGTGAGACCTCCTCAACTTCCTGCGACGGCTCTTGCCAAACAATGTTACCGCAATATGTTCTTCAACTGTTCGTCCCTGGAATACGCTCCAGAGTTGCCGGCTGCAAAGCTGGTAAACGGTGCCTATCAACGAATGTTCTATGGTTGCTCCAACATTAGCTACATTAAGATGCTGGGTACGAACTGGAAAGCTAGTGATAACGTGTTTATCAGCGCAGAAAGTTCTTTTAATCCTTATAATGGTACTAAGACCTATTATTGGTGCGACGGTGTGGCGTCTGAAGGTGTAATCGAAATGGACCCTTCGCTCGAAAATGCCGCCAACTGGTCCACCACTTGGGGCACCATCATCCCCGCCGGCTGGACGGTACGTTTCGGTCCTGAAGAATGATTGAACAAACTTTTCGCGCTGTGAATCAGCTGTTTAAGCCCAGGATAATTCCTGGGCTTTTTCTTTTCCTTCGGCCTGCCCTTTCCGTATGTTTGCAAAACGAATTCCACTCTGGCGTTTGTTAAGATTGCGAGAATCAGGAAAAAGATTTGGAATTTGAAAAATAGTGCTCTATATTTGCAAAAGATGATGACTGGCCCCTTGAGAAAGGGCAATTTACATGGAGCATTTTCCTTAATTGGAGAGTGCTCCACTTTTTTTGACCGCAAATCTGTCTTTATTTAGACTAGAAGTAACCAGATTTTCCTTGATTGGTATTTGCATTATTCCTAAGTGTGTTATATCTTTGCAAAAAGTGTTATATAATATGGAGACGGTAGCAAGGACGCAGACTGCTTTCAGAATCAAGGATAGTTTGCTGGAAAGAGTTAAATGGCAGGCAAAAAAGGAGCATAAGTCGGTAAATGCTTTTGTAGAAGAGACTCTGGAAGAGAAAGTGGGAACGGAACTGGTGTTTCCCAAATTGCCTCCGGAATTCTTCGAGAAGGCAAAAGAATTGGACAGGTTTGCCATCAAAGGGAAACTCCCTGTAGATTATAATGGCCTGAATGCGGCAGGACAAGCCGAAATGGACAAGATGGTATTGATGGATGCTCTTTGTGATAAATATGGAGAGGAGAATAAAGGTATTTATTGATACGAATGTCCTGGTGGATTATTTTCAGGAAGATAGGGTGGGACATGCAACTGCCACGGAACTGTTTTATCTGGTTTATAATAGTTTGGTGGAAGCGGCCATTTCTACTCAGAGCATATTGGATGCCGCTTATGTCTGCCGGAGACATCCTGCGTATGACGCTTCGCTTTTCAGGGAATCGGCACTTTTTATGCTGGGTCACACCAACTCCAGCTATATAGATACCTTCGACCTGAAAACTGCCCTGTGTGATCCTGATCCAGATATTGAAGACAGCGCGCAAATAGCATTCGCATATAGCCAGCGCTGTGACATCGTTGTTACCCACGACAACAGGCTTCTTTCCCGTGACGTCCCCAGTCCCATCCAGGTCATGAGCCCGGAGAATTTCGTGAACCTCTGCCGGGCCTAATCCGCTACGGTAAAGGAGATGCTGGCGGTGTTGCCGTCGCTGTCCACCACCGTGAGGGTGTGCTTGCCCGCTTCGGGGGCCAGGCGGAGTTCATGCATGTAGCGGGTTTCTCCCACATAGGTTTGGTCCAGATGCCACCAGAGGG
>Ga0310786_10006146_pt1 | contig 16094 bp, 21 predicted proteins | sample AusTroGonzalo_MG_FD_203881 | JGI IMG/M metagenome (GOLD analysis project Ga0310786, IMG submission 203881) | Bovine rumen microbial communities from tropical cattle in Woodstock, Queensland, Australia - Gonzalo_03 (v2) (version 2) | ecosystem: Host-associated > Mammals > Digestive system >... | reverse complement strand
GAGTAAATAATCTACAGAAACATTAAATTTATCAGACAATTCTATTAAAGTAGAAATAGATGGAAGACGTTCACCAGATTCCCAATTTGCCACAGATCGCTGCGACATATTAACCAATTCGCCAACTTTTTCTTGTGTTAGCTTCTTTTGTTTACGCAAAAAAACGATTCTCTCCGAAAGGTTCATACAGAGTCACCCCGATAAAAATATAGCACATATATTGCATATAAAAAATGAAGTAATTGAGCTAAAAGTATTGACGAATAGCCCTATACGCGCTAAAATGGTGATCCCGGGTGAAAAAGGAGGGCTAAAGATGAAGATCATGGTCGAGAAACGGAAAGAGAAAAAAATGACGCAGGGGGAGCTTGGGCAGATCGTCGGCTGCTCGCAGCGCGCAATCGCTGGCTACGAGCTGGGCGAACGGAAGCCTTCGGTTCAGATGGCGCAGCGGATTGGGCGCGTGTTGGAGTTTCCGTGGACGAGTTTTTTTGAGGACGGTGAGGAAACGTGATAGGACAATTCCCGGAGAGGCAAAAAGCCGAACGGAACCAGAAAATACTGGAGATGCGGCGCAGCGGGAAAAAGTTGCGGGAGATCGCGGAACATTATGGGATCCGCCCAGAGACGGTGCGACAGATAGTCGTAAGGCAGAAGGTTATAGAGAAGAATGGACTAGCATGGAAGCCTGGGTCAAGCAGCGCTGAGAGATCCAGCGCGGCGGACGGAAAAACTGAGCCGGCGAAAAGCGACCATGTGGACGCTTTTGAGGGCAGGAAGGAGGATACGGCCGAATGATAGGGACGAGGCCAGAGCAAACGAAGACTGAACGGAACCAGACGATGCTGGAGATGCGGCGCAGCGGGAAGAAACTGCGGGAGATTTCTGAACAGTTCGGTTTGAGTGTCGAGCGGACGCGGCAGATCATCCTGAGAGAGAAACGTCTGGAAAGACAAAGGAAGCAATACCCGGATCAGAATTTTTATTGAGAACGAGCCGCGCAGCATCGGAAGATCCAGCGCGGCGGACGGATAAACTGAGCCGGCGAAAAGCGACCATGTGGACGCTTTTGATGGATAACCCGGCAGGGGCCGGAATACGGAAGAGAGGAGGACAGGGCAATGTACAGAGAGTTAGTTGATCACCTGGCGTTTGTTTACGGGTTTATCTGCAAGGGCCGGGGAATGATGAAAACCGGTGACATGGAACGGATCAGCATCGGAGCGCACGTAATGGTGCGGAACGCGCCGACCGTACTGAGCAGCGGCGAGGAAAGCAAGCAGGACAGCCAGGATCTGGGCGAGTGCGAGCTGATGCTGGGACATATCGATGAAATGATTGTTTACCTGAACGGTACAGAGATTATCTAAGGAGGGACAGGAAAATGAAAAACTACAAAGTCAAGATCAAGGCAAACAACCCGGAGTACAAAATCAGCGAGGAGCTGGAGAACGGCGTGGAAGCGGACGGCGTTTTGTGCATCACGTTTCGGAACGGAGAAGCATATTCGGCGGCCTGTTATGGTGTTTGTATTATGGACATAGCCGGAGCGATAGCAGAGAGCAAAGGAGATACCGGATCCACAATCCGGCAGGCCGTGGTTATAGCAAACGGATTGATAGAAGCACAGCGGATCCACGAGGAAGACGAAAAGAGGAACGTGGCGCGCGGCCTTATAAAAGCCATGGCCAGCATGAAGTAAAAGCCAGAGGATGTTAACCGGACGGATTAAGGCGCCGCAGGGTCGGGCGATCCGGACGAAGAGGAACAACAGCCTGATGAAGGTGCTGCCGGGACAGACCATCAGGCGATCAGAATAGAGCCGCGCGGGATGCGCGGCAGGGACAGGAAAGGGGGCCGCGGGGATGCAACAGGCGCTGGAGCTGGTTTTATCCAGGCTGCAGAAAGTCAGCGGTCCAAACGCAAGCGGGGAATATTCGGCGTTATGCCCGGCACACAACGACCACACACCAACGCTGACCATAACGGTCAAACCTTCGGACAAGGACGGGAAAGAGCGGGTTTTTTTCAACTGTCACAGGAACTGCCCGCAGGACGCGATCCTTGCAGCGATGGGGTTGAAGTGGAAAGACCTGATCATCGATCCGGATCCGCCGAAGGGGAAAGGCAGCCGCCAGCAGGCCGGGAAGAGATCCGGCGCTGCGAAAACGCAGCAGGGAACAGAGAATGCTGCGGAAACGACGGAGAAGCGGACGACGTTCGGACCGGATGAGGTCATCATGGTAAACGGCGTCGAGTATCGGGTGCGCACGGTGGACGATCAGGGCAGGCCGCTGGATGTGAACGGGAACGTGATCCCAGGAGCGATGGTGAATCCGAAGACAGGGGAGCTGGTCGGCGGGGTTGTGGTGCATACGGTGGAGCCGGCAGGAAAAGGCGCCGCGGGCGGTGCATCAGCTGCACCGAAGGCGGACGAGCCGGTGCCGGACTGGGCGCACCCGGATCGGGTATACAGCTACACGGACGAGGACGGGAAGGAACTGTTCCAGGTGGTGCGGCTGCACTACAAGGACGGGAAGCCCGGGAAGACGTTCCGGCAGCGGGTGAAAGATCCGGGAAACCCGAAGGCGAACCGGGACGGGTATGTGAACAGCGTGCCAGCGGAGATCCGGGATGTGACGCTGTACCGGCTGCCGGCGGTGAAGAAGGCAATCAAGGAAGGCCGGCCGGTTTACGTGGTCGAGGGCGAGAAGGATGTGGAAACGCTGGAACGCCTGGGGCACGTGGCTACCTGCAATCCGGGCGGGGCCGGGAAGTGGCGGGACGGATACAGCCTGCGGCTGATCGGCGCGGACGTGATTATCCTGCCGGACAACGACAGCAAAGGGAACGACTTCACCGGCCAGAACCACGCCTACGACGTGGCGCTGAAGCTGCAGGGGATGGCGAAACGGGTGCGGCTGGTGGATATCAAAGCGGCCTGCCCGGATCTGCCGGAAAAGGGCGATATCAGCGACATGGTGCAGATCATGGGGGACGTTGGTGCGATGGACGCCCTGGCCCGGCAGGTGAACGCTACCAACGATTTCGATCCGGATGCGGTGCCCTTCTGGCTGACACCGATGGAACAGGCGGAACGGCTGTACAGCGCGGTGAAAGGGTACGGGGTACAGAACGGCTGCATCGTTCAGGAAACCGGGGACGCGCAGAAACCGCTGTGCGACTTTGTGGTGATCCCGCGGATGGAGCTGGAAAAGGACGACGGGATGAACGTCAGCAAGCACTTCGTCCTGGACGGATGGAACGGCAAAGGCCGGAAGCTTGGCCGGGTGACGATTCCGGCGGGGCAGCTGGAGGCTATGAACTGGGTGACGGAAAACTGGGGGTTTGACGCCAGCCTGATGCCCGGAAGCACGACGAAGAGCAAAGTTGCCTGGGCAATTAAGAAGGTCGGCCAGATGACGGCGAAGCGCGTGACGGAATACACCCACAGCGGCTGGCGGAAGATCGGCGGAAAATACTGCTATCTGTACCACGGCGGGGCTGTGGGCGCGGAAGGGATCACGGTGGACATGGGGCAGGGGCTGAAAACGTACCGGCTGGATGGCAGCGGGGCAGAAGGCTTCGACCGGATCACCTGGCAGGAAGCCGCGAAGACCAGCCTGCGGATCAAGGACGTGATGCGGCCGGAGATCGGGATCGCGCTGCTGGGGACGATGTACCTGGCGCCGCTGCGGGAGTTTATGGCGCAGACGGATATCGCGCCGGCCTTCGGGCTTTTCCTGTACGGGGAGAGCGGTACCCACAAAAGCACGGCGGCGTCGCTGGCCCTGGCGCACTTCGGGAACTTTCACGCGAAAAACCCGCCCACCAGCTTCGCCGATACAGGGAACGCGATCCGGGAGAAAGCCTTCGCGGTGAAGGATATGCCGATTCTGGTGGACGACTTCCATCCGACGACGAGCCTGCAGGAAAAGCGGGCCATGAGCGCCACGGCGCAGGCCCTGAGCCGGGCCTTCGGCGACGGAGCTGACCGGGGAAGGCTGAACGCGGACAGCAGTATCAAGGGCCGGCGGCCGCCGCGGTCGGTGGCCGTGATTACGGGAGAAGACCTGCCGGCGATCGGCGCGTCCGGCCTGGCGCGGTTCTTCATCCTGGACATTGACAAGGGGGACATACCGGTGGGAAACGAACTGACAGAACTGCAGGAGCTGGCCCGGAAGGGATATCTGCAACGGGCCATGCGGGGCTACATCCTGTGGCTGTCCAAACAGGCGGATAAACTGCCGGAACAGCTGCATGAGCAGTTTCTGAAATACCGGGAGGACATCCGGCGGGACAGCGGCGGCCAGCACGACCGGGCGCCGGAAACTGTGGCCTGCATCCTGATCGGCTACTACAACATGCTGAGCTACATGGTGGACGCGAAGGCGATCAGCCCGGGGGAAGCGGGAACGATGATGATTGAAGCCCGGACCCGGCTGACGGAGACTGCCCGGAACCAGGCCCAGGGGATGGAGAGCGAAAAGCCGACGCGGATCTTCCTGGACAACCTGGCGGAGCTGCTGAACAGCAAGCAGGTGGCGCTGAAGGATCTGACCAACCCGGACGCGAAGGATCCGCCGCCGACGGAGAAGATGGTGGGGTATATGGACAATGAATACTACTATCTGCTGCCGAACGTGGCGTTTGCGAACGTGGCCAGGCTGTGCCGTGAGCAGGGGCAGGAGTTTCCGGTGAGCCTGAAAGCCCTGTATAAGCACCTGCGGACAGACGGGATCCTGAGAGGCCTGGGGAAGGACGAGAACCCGACCCGGCTGAAGTGGATCAACGAGCGGCCGAAGCGGGTGCTGTGGATTCCCGCGGAGCTGATGATCGGGCCGAAGGCAAACGCGCAGCAGATGACGATGACGCAGGTGGGCAACGAGGTACTGCCGGAGGAGTTCAAATAATGATCAGGAGGCTTTGGCTGTGCCCGCGGTGCCGGAAGCGGTACTACATCCAGCCGAAGAGCCGGGACGAGCGGGACATTATCGCGTGCGTACAGATCGCCGGGTTTGCACTGCGGCAGTGTATGCGGTGCGGATGGGTAATGACCATCAAAGGGGAACAACCGGAAAGCGAAAGCCAGGAGCGGACCGGGAAAAATAAAATGAACGGAGGGACAGAAAAATGACCATGCTGGCAAGAGAGACGGAGACCAGGGAACTGACCCTGGCGGATTACGAGGCGCGGATCCATCTGTACAAGGAGCAGATCGGAACCGGCTACATCGGGATTGGGCGGACGCTGCTGGAAGCGAAAGAGGCAAAGGTAGTGCCGCACGGGCAGTGGGAACAGTGGATGACGGAGACCACCGGGCTGACAGCGCGGCAGGCGCAGCGGTGCATGGAAGCGGCACGGGAGATCAAAAACGGATCCGCGATGGCGCGGCTGGAGATGAGCAAGGCGCTGATGCTGCTGGGCAGCGGACTGGACGAGGAATCCCGGGAGGAGATCGCCGAAAAGGCAGCGGAAGGGCGGGCCACCGTGAACCAGCTGCGGGAAGAGATCAAACAGACAAAGCTGAAACTGCTGCATGAAACAGGAGCAACCGCGGAGATCCGGGAGAAGCTGAAGAACGCCGAAGACGAGAAGCGAAGCCTGGCGGACCAGCTGCGGGATGTGCAAAGCGCCTATGAGAAGCGGATCGGCGATGCCGAAACCGCAGCATACCAGCGCGGCGCCAGGGAAACAGAAAAGAGCGCCCGGGAGCAGGTACAGAAGGAATACGAGAAGAAGATCAAGGACGAAAAGGATGCTGCCTACAAGTACGGGATGGAAGTCGGGGGAAACGGCGCCAACTTCCAGATCGGGTCGCTGAAAGCGGAAAAAGCCAACCTGGAGAAGAAGATCGCGGGCCTGGAGAACGAGGTCAACAAGGCACGGCAGTACGCGGAGGAGCTGCGGAAGGAACTGGACGAGAAACAGCAGGCGGCGCCGGCGAACCACGACGAGGAGCGGGAGATGCTGCTGGAAGCCGCCGCGGAGGCGGAGCAGCGGGCCGCGAACGCAGAGGCTGAGCTGGAAGCGCTGAAGGCCGGAGGAGGGGCGGCGGAATCCGTCTCCATGGTGCTGATCCGGGCCTGGGGATCCTTCCTGCGGGAGTGCGGGGATATGCCCTACAATCCGGAGGCCATGGCGGGACGGAAAGACGCGATTCTGGCCACGCTGGATGAGATCAGCGACTGGCACGACCGGATGGTGTACGCGCTGCGCGGTGTGTTTGACGGAGAGGGGGCAGTGGAATGAGCGAGGACAGGAGAGTCAACCACGAAGCAACCTGCCAGGGCTGCGCCTACTATGATTCGAAATGCGGGAACACGGAGAGCGAATACTACGGGGAGGAGCTGGATCCCAGGAGCGTGGTCTGCATTGACTACATGCGGAAGCGCAGGAACGTCCAGGAGACCGGGATCACCCCGCAGGAGGCCATGGAAGTAATGAAGGCGATCAAGGCGCCGACACTAAGCCAGAGCGTGGATCAGCTGGGGCAATACCTGGGGCAGATGGGCCGGATGGTCAGCGCGATGCAGCGGCGGATGGATGAGCTGGAAGCGCGGCAGGCCGCGGTCACGATCCGCCACGAGGACGTGAAACGGCTGCAGGGGCTGATCCGGTACCGGGCGGACGAGCTGTGCCGGAAGCACAACCTGCAGGACAAGAACAGCCCGCGGATCCTGCGGGCAGCGATCAAAAAGGATGTTCTGGCGCGGTACCAGGTGAAGGATCTGCACGACGTGCCGGCGGCCGGGCTGAGCGGCGCGGAACACCAGGTAAACAGCTGGACAAACATCCGGCTGCTGATGGAGAGGAGGGTATCCACATGACGATGAGAGATTTTGCGAAAAAATACGGGCTGAACTACTGGACCGTGCGCGACGCAACGTTCCACACAAACATCCGGGAGAGGAACGCGCACAAGCTGGATTTTGAAGAAAATGAACTGAAAGAGACGGTCAAGACCCATCTGGAACAGCTTGCGACGCTTCACGAAGGCCTGGCGAAGCGGATCCGCCAGGAACTGGTCCGGATCGAGGGAGGCGGGCAGGAATGACGATCATGGAGCAGGAAGCGATGCGGCGGAAGGCGATGGCTATGCAGGCGGAATATGTACCGCGGGCGCTGGGCGAGGACGGTTACATCCGGAGCGGCACGGTGGGCTTCGATCGTGTAACCAACGCGGAGCAGGCTGTTCAACCGGCAGCGAAAGGGCGTGCGGGCCAGGGCGGAAGGCCCAAAAACGGGCAAAAAATCGCGAAAGATTCCGCGGTGGCCCGCGCCACTGAGGCCCGGACGCGGGAAAAGACGAAGCCGAACAAACACGAAAACGAGTTTATGAAGAACCTGATGATCCTGCGGAACAGCCTGAAGGTCAACGCGCCGGCCTGCCGGGAACGGGCGCGGGCGGCAGGGCGGTTTGTGTGGCGGGATATCCGGCTGCTGGACCGGCTGGTGGAAAAGGTACAGGACGCGCTGCTGGAAACCATGCCGAAAAGCCGGGACGAATACTACAGCGCCTACGCAAAATTCGGACATTATGAGCTTTGCATCAACGGGCCTGTACCGATCACACGGCACCTGCTGATTACAGACCGGCACCTGGCGGATCTATGCGAGGCGGCGATGAAAAGCGAGTGCATCCTGTGTATGCGGGAAGGGGATGAAATCGGCCGGTGCAAGCTGCGGGAGGCGCTGCTGGAAAGCGCGCCGCCGGAAAAAATTGAACCGGACGGGCTGATCGAACATTGTGAATACAGAAAGGCCGCGGGGCAGCTGGTATTAGGAGAGGAGGTCACGATATGAACAAACTGACAATCATCGGAAACCTGGTGCGGGATCCGGAGACCGGGACGACGGAAAGCGGCGTGAACTGGTGCCAGTTCACGGTGGCGGTGAACCGGCGGAACAAGAAGGAAGGGGAACCGGAAGCGGACTATATCCGAGTGACAGCCTGGCGCGGGCTGGGGGACAGCTGCGCGAAATACCTGGGCAAGGGGCGGAAAGTGGCCGTGGTCGGGACGCCAAAGCCCCACGGATGGATCGGGCAGGACGGGACGGCCAAAGCGGAGATTGAACTGCAGGCGGACGACGTGGAGTTTCTGAGCAGCGGGAACGGCGGCGGAAACCGGGCGCCCACGGACGCGGACGCGCCGCCGGCGCCCAGAAATCAGGAAACGCCGCAGGCGGCACCGGTGGCGCAGCAGCAGCAGATGCCGATCGCCGGCGGCGGGTTTACCCAGGTGGAGACGGACGAGCTGCCGTTCTGAGGAGGGGATCAGGGTGACGTTTTTCGGATGGCTGGGGTGGATCGTGGCGGCGCTGCTGGTAGGGGTTTTCCTGGGGGCGGGCGTCGGCGCGAAAATTGAGCAGAATAAACGGGACAGGTAACACAGAACAGGGGGAGGCCAGAACATGAACGCAATGACCATTTTGAGACGGTGCAGGGCTGCCGAAGGGGACGTCGAGCGGCTGAATGAGAGAATCAAGCAGCGGCGGGAGGTTCTGGACAGCATCTCTGCACCGCTGGCCGACCCGAACGGGGGGAGCCGCGGATCCGGCGACAAGGACAAGACGGGCCGGATCCTGGCGGACATTGACGAGCTGGAACGGGAGCGGGACGCCCGGAAGGAAGCCGGCGAGGCGGAGCGGGTTTCCGCCTGCGCGCTGGTGGATATGGTGCCGGATCTGGAAGGGCGGATCCTGTTCGACTACTACGTGAAGCGGATGGACACGACGGAGATCGCGCGGAGCCGGAAGTATACGACGGGCTACGTGCGGAAAACAAAACGGGCCGCGGAGCAGCTGATGGAGCTGATCAGTATGGAACGGGTGGCGGCGACGCTGCCGGCCTGGTATCTGAAGCAGAAGGGAGGGACGGACAAATGAAGCAGCGAAAGCAATACAGCAACCAGAAGGAACTGCCGGATCTGGACTGCAGCGTGTGCATCCACCGGAAGGAAGGATGCGAGAACGCGGAAGAGGGAAAGTTCTGCGGGAAGTTTCAGAGCAGAAAATTTGACCCGGCAGAGCGGGGAATCGACCCGAACGAGCTATGGGAAAAGGGCGAACCGGTGGAATTTTAACCAGGGAAAGAGGCGCGGACAGGGGCCTCTTTTTTTGCATATAAATAGGAAAGACAACACGCCAAGGAACGCGAAGGAACGCCGGTTCTACACGTTCCCACGTGTATTCTACGTGTTCCCACACGTGGTGTACACGTACTCTACGTGTTCCCACACGTGGGAACACGTGGGAACACGTTCCCACACGTATGGTACGTGTATACCCCTTGAAGGAACGCGAAACCTGTGATAAAGTGCAAGCTGTCAAAGAAGGGCGAACGGGGAAACACTTTCCCGATCGCCTTTTTCTTTACCGGCGCACGCTAACCTGTCCCGGCTGCGCCGTTATTATGGGAGGCGGATGGATGGCGGACTACAAGGAAAGCGATCCGTTCTATCATTCCGCGGCGTGGAAAGCGCTGCGGCAGGTGGCGCTGATGCGGGATGGGGGTATGTGCCAGGACTGCATGGACAGGATGCGGGCCGGGATCGGGATTGCGCCGAACCGGGCGACCCTGGTGCATCACATCATCCCGCGCAGCGAGCGCCCGGATCTGGAGCTGGATCTGGATAACCTGCGGGCGCTGTGCCCGGACTGCCATGAGAAGCAGCACCCGGAGCGGCGGAACAAGAAAAAGCGGAAAACGCTGGAAAGGATCAGCGCGCACGGGATGCGCGTCATTAAGGTTTAGGGACAGGAGGACAGGACAGGATGAACGGAGCCATGAAGCGCGAACACTTCAAACGGATCACGGATCCGGACGCGCGGAGGATGTACAACCGGCTGGTGACTGCCTGCGAGCAGCGGCAGGACGGGATGACGGATCCGGACCAGATGCTGGTAGCGGACGTTGCTTACGCGGAGCAGCTGAAGCAGATGCTGATTCAGGACGTGAAGGAGCGGGGGATCGGCCAGGAGCGGAGCAACGGCCGGCAGCGGTACTGGCAGGAGAACAAAAGCCCGGCCCAGATCCGGGCGCTGACGGAACAGCAGCGGCGGCACATGGCGGAGCTGCGGATCACACCGGGCGGACGGAAGGCGGCACCCGTGACGGTGGAAATTGACGATGAGTTCGACAAGTTCAACTGAGCAGGCCGCGGGGATCCGGACAGCACGTCCGGGGCCTGCGCGGGGAACGGTCCGGAACAGACGGCCGCGGGCCAACCAGCAGCGCAGACCCAAGCCGGTCCCGGTCAACCAGGACACGGAGACCGAAACCGGCACCGGGGTGGCCCGGTGTCTGCAGTACGTGGAGGACGTGCTGGAAGGGCGGAAGACGGTCTGCGAGAAAACCCGGATGGCGTGCCGCCGATTCCGGGAGGACCTGAAGCGGAGCCGGGAAGATCCCGGGTATCCGTGGGTGTTTGACGAGCGGAAAGCCGGGCGGCCGGTGGACTTCATGGAGCGGTTCCTGGTGCCGACGAAGGGCGATTACGACCGGATGGAGCTGATGGACTGGCAGTGCTTCATCGAGTGCAACCTGTACGGATGGGTGGACCGGGAAACCGGGCTGCGGCGATTCCGGGAGGCGCTGATCCTGGTGGGCACCGGGAACGGGAAAAGCACCATGATGGCCGGAAACGCCACGTTTCTGGCCTGCAAGGACGGGGAGCGGGGCGCGGATATCTATCTGCTGGCCAACAGCAAAGAGCAGGCCGGGATCGTGTTTGGGGAGTGCCGGGCACAGATCATGGCGTCGCCCTGGCTGGCGCCGCGGTTTCGGACGCTGCGAGACGGGGTTTACTACGACAAGGAAAACGCCCGGATCATGCACCGGTCAAGCGACAGCAAACGCCTGGACGGCCTGAACCCGCACGGGGCGATTTTCGACGAGATCCACGAGTATCGGGATTTCAAGCTGCTGAACATTTTCAAGCGGAAAACCGTAAAAAGGGCGCAGCCGCTGGTGATCTACATCACGACAATGGGAAACGTGATTGACGGGCCGCTGGCGTACTATTACGACCTGTTCACGGACGCGATGAACGGGAAACTGGCGCCGGATGTGGGCGACCGGATGTTCGCGTATATCGCGGAGCTGGATCCGGAGGACGATATCGACGACCCGGAAAACTGGATCAAGGCCAACCCGGGCCTGGGCACCACGCTGCACCTGGAGGAGCTGGAAAAGCAGTGGGCACGGTGCAAGGCAATCCCCAGCGAGCGGGCGGACTTCATCTGCAAGCAGCTGAACATCATGGTGAACGCCGACGACATGGCCTTTGTGCAGCCGGAGGTAATCCGGCGGAACGATGGGACCGTGGAGGAGGAAACGCTGCTTGGCCGGCGGTGCTACGGGGGCTTCGACCTTTCAAACCGGGAGGACTTTACCGGGGCGGCGCTGGAGTTTCCGCTGGATGACGGGCGGGTGTTCGTGATGCTGCACAGCTGGGTGCCGCAGCGGAAAGTGGATCTGGATCAGGAGAAGATTGACTACTACGGGCTGGCCATGAAGGGGTATCTGACGATCGTGCCGGGGGAATATGTGCAGCAGGAAGATGTACATGCCTGGTTTGTGGCGCAGTCGAAAAAGTACGAGATCGTGACGATCGGATACGATCCGGCGAACGCGACGCGGCTGCGGCAGATGCTGGAGAACGGCGGCGCGGATTATCCGGCGTTTGACTGCCAGGTGGTGCGGCAGGGGCCGATCACCCTGAACGACCCGATGAAAGACATCAAAGAGCTGCTGCTGGCCGGGCAGGTGGTGAGCAATAACGACCCGATGCTGGCCTGGTACACGGACAACGTGCGGATCAGCGGGGAACGGAGACACCTGGACAAGGAAAACTGGATGCCGATGAAACGGAACAAGTTCCGGAAAATTGACGGGTTCATGGCCTGGCTGGACGCGCACTGCGTAAAGATGCAGAAAGCGCCTGCCGGGGCTGAATACATTCCGCCGAATATCCGGGTGGTTGAGCTGGGCGGACGGCGCAGAAGGTAAAAAAGGAAGGTGAGAAAATGAGGTGGCCATTTCAGAGGCACAAGGCACAGGCGCGGGACAAACCCGTGATCCGGCCGCGGGAACTAACATGGATCACCCGGCCGCGGGCGGACCGGACGATCGAGGGCAACGAGGCGATTTACGCCGCGGTGAGCCGGATCAGCAACACGATGGCGTCCATGCCGATCCACCTCTACAAGGGATACGAGATCCAGGAGAACCATCCGCTGGAGCGGCTGGTGAGCCTGGAGCCGCACCCGAACTTCACGGCGTTCAGCTGGAAACAGACGATGGAAGTGCTGCTGAACACGGAGGGTACGGCCTACGCGCTGCGGGTGCTGAACAGCCTGGGCGAGCTGATGCGGCTGGACATCCTGAACCCGACGCGGGTGACGCCGAAAAAGGACCAGGACGGGAACATCTGGTACAGCGTGCGGATGGACGACGGGACGGAAGCCCTGGCGCCCGGATTCCTGGTGCTGTGCATCAAGCACATGAGCGCCAACGGCGTGAAGGGAATCCGGCCCATTGACGTGCTGCGGAACAGCCTGGACTACGACACGCAGGTGAAGGAAATGAGCCTGGACCAGCTGGACGGCGTAAACCACGGGATCATGCTGACGGTGCCGAACGTGGGCCTGAGCCAGGCCCAGAAGGACGAGGCTGTGAACCGGTTTCTGGAGACCTACGAGAAGAGCGGCCGGTCGGTGGTGATCCTGGAAGGCGGGATGACGGCGACGAACTTCGCCAACAGTTCCGTGGACGCGCAGGTGCTGAACGTGGAGCGGATTACCCGGAACCGGGTGGCCACGGTGTACAACCTGCCACCGCACCTGCTGGGGGATTACAGCGACACCAGCTTCGGCACGGCAGAGCAGCAGATGATGGAGTTTCTGCAGCTGACGATCGGGCCGAAGGTGCAGCAATGGGAAGAGGAACTGAACCGAAAACTGATTACGCCGCAGGAATACGCGGCGGGATACCGGTTCCGGTTTGACACCGCGTCGCTGACCCGGACGGATGTGAAAACCACGGCGGAGCGGAACCAGATGGCGATCCGGGGCGGATGGCGGAAGCCCAACGAAGTGCGGGCCGAGCTGGGCCTGCCGCCGGATCCGGTGGGCGACCTGCTGATGAGCAGCCGGGATCTGATCCCGCTTCGGATCGCGGTGGAACATCCGGAGCTGCTGCTGGGCAATTCTGCGGGAAAGGAGGAAGAGTCTGAATGACATTCTGGAACCTGAAGAGCGATTCCGCGGAACCGGAAGACGGGGTGCTGGACATTGACGGCGAGATTGTGGCGGAAGCCGGATGGTTTACGCCGGACGGTGCCTGCATCGCGCGGGACTTCCGGAAAGCGCTGGACCAGTATCGGAACGTGACGGTGCATATCAACAGCCCGGGCGGGGATGTGATGGCCGGCGCGGAGATCTACAGCGCGCTGAAGGAACACCGGCTGAACGGGAAGGGCAGCGTGACGGTGATCATCACGGCCCTGGCTGCCAGTGCCGCGTCGATCGTGGCCATGGCCGCGGACCGGATCCTGATGCACCCGGTGGCCTATATGATGATCCACAACCCGTGGACCTTTGCCATGGGGGACGCGAAGGAACTGCGGAAAGTCGCGAAGACCCTGGACGTGATCAGCGAAGGACTGATCGGCGCCTATGCCGTGCGGACCGGGAAAAGCCAGGACGAGCTGAAAAAGCTGCTGGAGGCGGAAACCTGGATGAGCGCGGCCACATGCGTGGAGGAAGGCTTCGCGGATGAGATCATCGGCGCGATGGGCGCGTCGGCTTCGGCCCTGCGGCCGGTGGCCATGAGCATGAAGGCCCACGGCGTGCAGGAGATCATCGGCCGGATGTCGGAAGAGACCGAACCGGACGAGCAGCTGACGCGGAACACCGAGCTGCCGGCACGGAGCCTGGGCCTGCCGACAGAACCGACAGAGCCGGATGCAATGGCAGCGAACGCGGTCCCGGATCCGGGACTGGAGGCAATCGCCGCGGAAGCGGCAAAGCGCCGGGAGATCATCCGGCGGGCAGAAATCATGGCCAGCGTGTACTGCTGACCGGGAGAGAAAAGCGTCCATGAGGGCGCTTTTATTTTGCAGACAAAAGAGGAGGAGAAAACAAATGAATCTGCAGGAAATCATGAACCAGATCACCACCCTGGGCGGCCAGATCAAGGCCGCGAACCAGAAGCTGGCCGCGGACGCCGGCAACACGGCTGTAGCCATGGACGAGCTGCAGCGGCAGCAGGACGCGATCGCCGAAATGAACGCCCGGATGAGCGCGCTGCAGGCGAGCTATGACGCCCTGAAGGATGGCCAGCAGGCCAACCTGACGCCCGCCGCGCAGCCCGCGGAGAGCCGCAGCCGGAAGGCGATGCGGGCCTCCAATGAGTACGCCCGGGCCTTCTGCTATGCCCTGCGGAACGGGCTGAACCCGAAGAACGCCTGGGGCAATGAAAACACCCGGATCCTGTATGACGCCCTGAGCGAGGGCGGCGGAAGCCCCGTCGGCACCGACGGCGGTTTCCTGGTGCCGGAAGACATTGACCACAGCATCCGCGAGCTTCGCCGGGAACTGAACCCGCTGGCGCCGCTGTTCAGCGAGGAAACTGTCACCGCGCCTACCGGCTGGCGCGTGATCGACACCGCGCCCACCAGCGGCTTCACGGCCGTGGACGAGATGGGCACCGTGCCCTCCGACGATCAGCCGGCTTTCGCGAAGGTCAGCTACAGCCTGGCCAAGTACGGCCTGATCCTGCCGATCAGCAATGAGCTGCTGAAGGATGAGGACGCCAGCCTGATGGCTTATATCAGCCGCTGGTTCGCGAAGAAGCTGGTGCTGACCGAGAACGGCATCCTGCTGACCCTGCTGAAGACCCTGGCGGCCTCCGCGCTGACCAGCGGCACCATCACGGCGGACAGCGCGATCAAGACGATCCTGAACAAGACGCTGGATCCCGCGATCAGCAGCAGCGCCGTGATCCTGACCAACCAGAGCGGTTTCGACGCCCTGGATCAGCTGGTGGACGACATGGGCCGCGGCCTGCTGCAGCCTGATCCCACCAACGCGACGGCGAAGCGGATGTACGGCCGCCGGGTTGTGGCGGTTTCCGACGCGCAGCTGCCCAACACCAGCAGCAAGGCGGAGTTCTTCATCGGCGACTTCAAGGAGTTCGCCACGATGTTCCGGAAGGAAGGCTTCGAAATGGCCAGCACCGACGTGGGCGGCAACGCCTGGGCGAAGGACATGACCGAAGTGCGCGGGATCGTGCGTCTGGGCGCGACGAAGTTCGACGCCAGTGCTGCGGTTCGTCGGCAGCTGACCCTGTAAGCAAGGAAACACAATACACAGGCGTCCGGGAAAAACCCGGGCGCCTGCTGCTTTACGACACAGAAAGAGGAGGAGAAAACCATGGCAAAATCTGCAATCGCGCAGGCTCTTGAAGAGCTGAAAGAAAAGCTGGTGGGCGCGTCGGTGACGGAGCTGCCCGAGGTCAGCGGAAGCGACAACGGGAAGGCCCTGATCGTTTCCGGCGGCAAGTGGGACAAGGGATCCATCCCGGCAGAACTTCCCGCGGTGTCCGGAAGTGACAACGGGAAGGCCCTGATCGTGTCCGAAGGCGCGTGGGCCGCCGGAGATCTTCCGGTGGAACTGCCCGCGGTTACGGACGCGGATGTAGGCAAGGTGCTGACCGTGGACGCGGAGGGACACTGGGTAGCCGCGGCACTGCCTGGAACCTGAGCCTACACGGGGAGGACAGGCCGATGAGGTTACTGGAACGGATCGAGCGGCTGGAGCATGATCTGCAGCGGCTGGATGCGGAAGTGGGGAAGCTGAAGGGGAAGGCGAAGACGGCGGACGCCGGCAAGACGGACGAGGCCGAAGCGCCGAAGGCTACCCGGACGCGGAAAACCACGAAACAGGGGTAAGGAGTGAAAACCATGGCCGAAACCATCATGGAGAAAGTACGGCGGTTTGCCGGGGCTGATCCGAGCGTAACCGATACCGTGCTGGAGATGTGTTACCGCGCGGCCGTGGAGTGGTACAAGGCAGCCGGGGTACCGGAA
>Ga0310786_10006145_pt1 | contig 16096 bp, 20 predicted proteins | sample AusTroGonzalo_MG_FD_203881 | JGI IMG/M metagenome (GOLD analysis project Ga0310786, IMG submission 203881) | Bovine rumen microbial communities from tropical cattle in Woodstock, Queensland, Australia - Gonzalo_03 (v2) (version 2) | ecosystem: Host-associated > Mammals > Digestive system >... | reverse complement strand
ATCCTCGATGCCTGCATGGTACCCGTTGATGTTCAGAAACGTTTGCCATGCCAGAACATACTCTCCCCTGCTGCCAACCTTCAGAACGGGTAACTGCTTCACATTCGCAGAACCGGCTGATTCTCCCGTCACTTCCGCATCCCATAAGTACAGCTTATACTTGTTGATGCAGGAGAGCAGGGTTTGCGTGTATGTGGGAGATGTGGCATAACCATCCTGCTGGACGTACTTGCAGGCAAGCTGATAGTCTTTCAACCCCCGGAGATTCTCATAACGTTTCAAACGATTGAACAGATCGGAGTGATCTGCGATGGACTCGCGCCATGACGGGTATGCTCGAAACGATGCAAGCACTCTCTGTGGCACTCCATTGTAGTACTCCGTAGTCCACATCTTCACAAACTGACCCTGATAGGTGCCTTTGATGCCGAACAGATTATTTGCTTTCTGTGTGAGTCCGCTGTTGCCCTTGTTACTCTCGATGAAGGCCTGCGCCGCAGTCAATGATGCCAATATGCCGCTTGCTTTCATGTCAGAGATGACAAACGGTTTCAGCTTCTCCAGAAATGATTCAGCCGTGTAGTCTGCCATAATCACACCACCTTATGCTTGATGTCTGCGAGATCGCTCTCGGTATCGCGCTGCTTCTCTTCCAGAAGCTTCAACTGCCCCTCGCAGATATACATGCGCTCCACGAGATTGTTGTGCTTCTCAACCTTCTTCTCGAGCTGATCTATCCGATATATTGTCTTCGAATGATTCAGCCAATTCGAAAGCGCCGTTCCTATAAGCGTTATTCCGCCCGTTATAAGCGCCACAATAATTGATTCGGTCATTTTTCCGCCCCTTTGTTGTAGATAGCCGTTGAAATGCCAAGAAGCGCCCCTAAAAAGCAGTCAATCGCCGTTAAAGTGCCGACGATTTCCTGTCCGTACGGCAATTGCGGCCATATCTGGCTCAACGCAAAATAAAGCGCCCCGATAGCCGGAAGCGCGATCTGTGCGATATATTTCAAAACGTCATAAACCTTGTTTGACATTTAGTCCTTCCCCCTTCTTTCGACGAATTCAATCCAATTCAGAACAAAAAGCACCGCTTCGCAAGCGCAAAGGATAATGATAAGTGTCATTTATGCCCCCTTAAAATTCAAAGTAGGTAAGGATTCGCACCTTACATGATATGCTTTAGTTTCCCGTGGTTCATTAGTCTGTACACAACCGCATATCGAAACCACAATCATACGTCTACCTATTCCGCCACTACTTTGTATTTATGCTCTTAACTTCATCAGCACCCTAATAAACCACCGTTCGATTTTACCGTTCGGTATGTGCTTTAATAGAAAGCAGATGAAATAGTCTAGTGCCATTTATGCCCCCTTCATTCCCTTCCAGATAGGAAGGGATTTTATTCTGCGTACCAATGAATATTATCGCAAGCGCCGTAATACGCATTTGCCGCAGATTTAAGCGTGATTGTGCCGCCGCTTATACTCATAACGCGAAAAGCAAAAGCGTTGCTTTGCGTACCGATTGCTAGCGGAACGCCACCATAACCAGCAGACCCATAAATGCAACAACAACCATAATTTGAAGAATCAACGTCTGCGTCATATTCAAGCACTTGTCTGTAAGATCTGTAACCGCTATATTTTGGAATAGCCATAAACATAAATCGCTTAACAGTTGTCAGACCCGTTTCGATTCTCATGTCTTGTCCGTCTGACGTTTCCGTCTGATAAACATTACTTGAATCATAGAAACCGTCGCCACTTACAGCGTTACCACTGCCCCCGCCTATTGCCATATTAGCCCGTATCCTAGCCATTTCTTGTGCCCTTTCCCCTTCCTTCACGGTGCGCCTTTTGGCCAAGACGCACCACTTTAAGAAGGTCTAAAATGCTTTACGCACGTCAACATTTTTCAGCCAACGCGCAATTTACTTGACGAACGTCAATTATTCTTCGTTCGGTTCCGGTGCTTCATAGGTATTGTCATAATCGCTCATGACTTTATTGCCATACATATCAAACAGCAGAACCATTGCAAAATCATTGCTTGCCTTTGTGATAGCAGCTTTGCGAGAGTGAAATGCGTTTTTAGCATCATACAGATTATTGTAGATGCCTACTGCCTTATACTCCCAGTTGCCGCTCTCTTTGTACCGATATGCCTCTGTTAAGAAATATTTTGTTTCCATATTATCTCTCCTCTCTGTAAGTGGTTTATGATCCAATGCGTACTAACTCAAAATTCATGTTCGCAGCGCCATTCACGAGTGTGAATGTGATGGTGCCCATGTCCCCGGATGTAACTGCGATTTGCACATTGCTATATCCAACCGGCGGACCGTTATAAGAAGTGCCGAGATCCGCAAACAGATCGTAGGCTTTCGTCAAGTCCACATTCTGGAATGCAACTGTCTGACCATCCGCAGAAGTACCAAGTCTTGCAACCTCGCCATCAAGTTTTCCTGATATAGCGCCTGCAACAGCAGTACCACTCTGTGCGTTAGCACTGGATGAATCGTATGTCTGATCTACGGTCGGAATAGTAGGCATATTCGCATTTGCCCATTTCGATCCGTTGTATTGCAGGATCTGATTCTGTTGCGGAGTGCTGATACTCACATCCCCGGTCAGATCAGCAAGCTCATCAGGCACACTCGGATTCGGCGGAGTCTTAAATATTACCGAACTGCCGCCCATTGTGAGCGAGTACTTCGAATTTGCGGAAAGATCCAAGTCAGAAGTGCCAGAACTTGTCGCAATGGAAGCAGAGTGCGTGTGATTACCTGCTGCAACCGTGGTGCCAGTTGTACCCATGTCAGCGCTGATGGTGCTTCCCGTAATATCAATACCATTGCCTGCGGTAAGAGCGCCCTGAATCCCAAGATCAGCCAGAGATTTATTACCTGACAACGTAGTGCCTGCGATCTGCGGCTTATTCGTCAGATCGTTATAATTTGACGTGCCACCGCCGCCACCGCCGGTCATGGTAAAGTCATAGCTCCATGTAGCAGTTGATGCGTTACCACCCGTCACACAATGGTACACGGCACCCTCTGTGGGATTCAGGTAGAAATCATTCGGGTTTGCGAGTGTGATTCCTGATCCACTAAATACCGTGGGATTCGGGTCTTTGCCACTAATCGCAGTGCCTCTGTACCACTTATTACCATCTGTGCCATCCGTACCGTCCTGACCATTTGTGACAGTAAACGTTGTGGTTGTGCCATCTGTGTAAGTGATAGTGTAAGTATCAACGAGTCCGGCAGTTGATGTCAGATCAATGCTGCTGATCCCCACACCTGCTGCACCGGGATCTCCCTTCAGCACACCCTGACTCTGCCAGAGATTTGTGCCAACGCATTTCCACAATTCCATGGTGCTTGTGTTCAAGTACAGAGAATCATCATAGAATCCAGTACTCGATGATGTCGGCCCGGTAACAGCCGTACCCGTTGTGAGTACCACTTCTGACACATCATTGATGATCTCAATGGCATCATGGATAGAGCCGCGCACGTCCTCACCATAGACAGCCGCCATAATGTCCGCTAAATAACTTGAAATATCAGCCATTTTCTACTCCCTTCATTTTTATGATAATCTGACAACACCCTCGACAGATCCATTTACATAGACACCGAGATATTTGTCACCGCCAGATTCTACTAAACCTAAACCAAGGCCATTCTTGTAAGTGACCGGCACTTCAAGGCCATTCTGATAAAACTTTCCAGCCGCATTGATGTTCATGCTTGAGCTGATGCTTCGCGTAACAGACATACTACCTTGCAGATTAAAAGCGCCATATCCGTTTGACGCACATTTCATATTGATATGACTGCTCGAGTAGAATTCCAGAGTGTCAACACCCGAAATGATGTTTTTCCATCCAACATAACCAAGGTTATTATCGCTACCGTCCACCCATTGCATCTGTGAGCCGGTAATTGTCGAACCGTTTATATCAATCGCGTTGATGGTGCCTGACTTGATCATGTCTGCGACTATTGAGCCATCCATTGTTGCAGCAGTCACAACATTCCATGGATCATTCTTTGTGGCTCTTGACAAGTAAGCAAGACCGCCGAGATTCCATCTCCAACACTTCGTTGCCTCGTTATAGTCCAGATTATTGGCAATTCGCAGCTCTGTGATCTGATTATCAGAATTCGTTTCGAGTGTCACATATCCGCCATTCTCGCCATTCAGGATCTCCAATGCATTATGCTTTGCCGCTTCGAGCAGACTATCACGCGAAGGCATACTGCGGACCGCCTCAACCGCCTCATTCGATTGCGATGTCAGAGTCCTATGGCTCTGGACGTGTCCTGATAACGTGATCTTGTTTTTATCGAGATTCTGTAAGTCACGTTTAATCTGCGTGAGATACAGCCACTGATCAACTGCAAACGGTTTCGCCACAATGTGAACAGAGTCACCAATATTAATCGCGCCCACATTCTCGATCTCTCCGAGATCAACCGCTTCCACTTCCATGGTGAGCTGCGGCTGACAGTACCGTGTCAGGTAAGCACTAGCAAGAGCATTCAGCTCATCCACATCAGAAACACCATCGAATATCACAGCCTTTGCGTGCCTGCCATAAGCAGTAACGCTTGCCGCATTCGTAATGGTAGTGCCCTGCACTCTGGCTGTATAATCTTCATATACCTGCGTGCCTTCGATTTCTGCACCGTACGGAGTCAGAACATTCGTGAGATTGCCATAATCTGACTCTTTCACATAATTCAGCAGATTATAGCCGTATTCGATGCTCTGTGTAGCCTGCACACCGTAATCCTGCAAGCGCACGATGTCGATGTACCTTGTTACCACTCCACCGCTCGTCACTCTGCGCACCCGGATGAATCCAGTGTCACCGCAGATGCAATTCCGCAGGGAATCTAAAATGCTCCAATCATACTCCGTAGTCCAATTACAATTTGATGTATCAACCTTATTTGTGATATATCCAACCGTAAATTGACGATCAGCAGAGCGATTCGCATTGTATGCGGTAATTGCTGCGGTAAATCTCTGTGCGTAGGTTTCTGTGGTAAGTCTGACGGGTGCCATGTACTCATCAGCGAGCCATGCCAGATCTTCCAAGCAGTAGACGTTTGCAATCTTTGCAAAGTCATAGGAGATGTCTTTGATCTCGCCTCTCCAGTACTCCTCGCCATTCTTCAGGATCGTGACGAGCTGACCTTGTGCAAGTGACGCATACAGAGGATTCGTAGGCGGACATTTGAATGAGAACTCTCCTGCCTGCCCCACATCCTCTGTGAGATCCGTGTTATATACCGCAAAGTCATCGTTTGCAGGATAATACAGTATTTTGCTACCCAAATTGATCTGATACATTACAGCGATCCACCCCTATAAACTACCTGAACAGTTGCGCTCCCGGTAAATGTTAATGTCACATCGTTATCTCCACCCACCAAGATGGACGGAATGACGTTTGTGCCAACCGCGAGCGGATATGTTGTGCCATCATAAGTCACCGTAAACGTACTGGATAACAAGTCTGAAACAACAATTTGCGGACACGTCAACATGTGGCCATGGTTTATTGTCACAGAACCGCTTCCAGAGATGACTTCGGCACCCGTTTGTGTGATGACACCCGTTTCAAAATTAAAAGGGTCCCAGAGCCATGGCTCCGAGGAATTATTCACGTCATATTTGTACGGATCAGCCATGGGCACTTCCAACGTCAGAGTGCCTAAATCTCTGAAACGGTCGAATTTTCTGACATACACCCGACCCTTCCAGTAATATCCTCTGTCATTGTCGAGAATCAGCCTGCATACCCTGCCATCAATGGTATTTCTGAAGTTAGAAATAACACCATCCCAATTAAGGCGCGGACGTACACCGCCCAATTCAAACGCGAGCTTGCGCTTTTTGTAGATCCTGCGACCGCTTACCGCTTCACTTGCATCGATCAGGCCATCGCGACCGGGCACAGTGATGTATGTGGTTTCCATTTCAGGATCACCGATGTAATTGTTATTACCGAGTGCAAGACCCCAATCTTCCAACGTGTGATACGTCTGCATGGTGTCTTCCACAATGATCGAGATACCGATACTCAAATTATCACTCATCTTCTACCGCCTCTGATCGCTATTGTACCGAGTGCTGCATTCATGTCAGGAGCAATGCCACCAACGAGCGCACCCGAATCAAGCACGAGTGTGTTGCCTGCTGCCAGATATGGCAGATATGTTTCAAGCAGTCCGATCACATTCGTGTCACCACCTGCGCTGGTCAGCGGTGTAACAGTAGCAGAGCCACCTGCGACCGTCAGGATCTCCGGGCCTGCTTCACCCACGAGCGCAGAATAACCGTTCGACACAACACCGCCTTCAGCTAAACCGCCTGCCCATTTTTCAGAGATTCGAGGTGTGAACAGCGGAATCCTGCTGATATCAAGCGAAGCAAGCTTGTTGAATATCTCAATGACCTGATTCAGTCTGCCTATTACAAGGTTTATTGATGCTGCAATAAATCCGACCATTTCATCAACATATCCGAATAGCGCAAGCTTCATGCCCTTGAGCATCCGATCCCAGTCACCCGTGATTAAGCCTGCCAATGTTTCAACAAGACCGTGCATGTGATTTATAAAGCCACGGAAGATTGTCTGCGTACTTTCGATGACAGTTGCAAACATTTCACCGAATGCTCCAGTTTTTTCGCGGATAAACTCTGTGCCGCTCTCAAAAAATCCTTTGATTTTCGCCCACGTCTGATCCCATGCAATAGCAAATTTATCAGCATGTTCGACTGCCATATATACTGCCGCCGCAAATGCCGCGATCCACGCGATGACAAGCGCTATCACACCGGCAGATGTGCCAATTGCTGCACCCAAATTACCGAATGCCTGCATGAGCGACCCGATTGCAGTTGTCAATTTGCCGACAATAATCAACAATGGTGACAGAACTGCTGTGAAAATCAGAATGGACCCCATTGCTTTTTTCGTACCGTCATCCATTCCGTTTAGCTTATCAACAAACCCTTGCGCTTTGCTTATCAGATCGGACAACGCAGGTGTAAGAGTATCTCCAATGGAAATTGCAAGCTCCTGAAGCTGCGACTTTAAGATTTCTGTTTGCCCTGCGGTATTATCAAGCATTGTGCCTGCCATTGCTTCAGCAGACCCTTGATATGTTTCAAGAATTTCAACTCCTGATGCCAGAGCCTCATTCAGAGGAATCACACCATCCTTTGTCCGGGCAAATGCCTGCGAAGAATTGTCAATCGCTTCTGTGAGCTTTTTGTAGTCTTCTTCTGATGCGTTTGCAATAGCAAGAAGACCCGACATGGCCCTGGTGCCGCCCAGCATTGCTGCCGCTCTTGCCTTTTCAGCTCCTGCTGCCCCAAATGCTTCTTTGTTTAATTCCTCAAGCGCTTCAGCATACTTTTTTTGCTTTATTGTGCCTTCCGCAAGCTGTTCATCTAACAACTCAACCCGGCGATCATATTCCTCAATGGGCATATTGATTTCGACAAACCCCTCGCGGATCTGGTCCATTATTTCCCGGAAGGAATACATGTGACCTGCTCCATCATCAATGGAAAGACCCAAGCGCTGCATAGCTGCTGCGGATTCCTTCGTGGGTTTTGCCATACGATTGAAGATATTCCGCAGGGAAGTACCTGCCATAGATGCCTTGATACCGCTATTAGCCATCAGACCAAGCGCAATTGCAATATCCTCTGCCGTATATCCGAGCGATCCCGCCACGGGAGCCACATATTTGAAGGACTCGCCCATCATAGCAACGTTCGTGTTCGCATTGGATGCGGCCGATGCCAGAATATCAGCAAATCTCGAGGAATCCTTTGCAGTAAGACCAAATGCCGTCAGAGCATCAGTCACAATATCAGAAGTAGTTGCAAGCTCTTCACCTGATGCCGCCGCAAGATTCATGATGCCACTAATACCTGACAGCATGTCTTCAGTCTTCCACCCGGCCATTGCCATATAATTCATGGCTTCTGCGGATTCTGTGGCTGTGAATTTTGTGGTCGCGCCCATCTCTCGTGCTTTTTCACGCAGAGCATCAAACTCATCGCCTGCTGCACCCGAGATAGCCGCTACTTTCGACATTGAAGCATCAAATTCGGCTGTTGTTTTGACAATACCGGTCAAAAGTCCTGCCGCAGCCGCTGAAACATACCGCAGGCTCTTCCCGGCATCCTCAATCTTGCCGCCGACTTCCTTCATCTTCTCGCCTGCTGCCGCGATCTTCTCAAATGCCTGATATGTCTTGTCTGCTTGCTTTTCGAGATTTTTAAGCTCGTTTTCACAGCTTGCAATCTCTCTGGTCAGCGCATCGTACTGTTCCTGACCTTTGCCGGTCTTCTCAAGCTCTTCGCCAACCTGCTTCTGCGCTTCCTTCAAAGCATCAAGCTTTGTTTTCGTTTCACCGATACGCTCACCCAGCAGGCGCTGTTTCTGTTCAAGCAATTCCGTGTTTTTCGGATCGAGCTTGAGCAGACGCTCAACGTCCTTCAATTGCTTCTGTGTAGCACTAATCTCTGAATTAACACTCTTCAGAGCCTTCGATAACCCAGTAGTGTCCGCTCCTAATTCTATTGTAATTCCACGAACTTTGGTTGATGCCATGTTATTCCCCTAAATTCAACTCACCACGGAAGAATGCAGCCATACTTCCTGCCGGTGCCTTCTTATCATATTTCTCGTGATCGTTTGCTCGTTCTGTAATCATGTCAAATACCATACCGACCGTCATCTCATCGAGATCCTCTGTGGATAGATTTAATTCTGAACAGCGCAGCATAAATATTGCTCCATTCGGCTCACGGTCACGAGGAGCTATTTTTTTTTAGATGTGGAAGTTTGTGCCGTGTTCATTGCCCACAAGTCCATGATCTGTGGCAAAATCTCGTAGATAGAAAACATGTCGAATGTGTCGAGCCATTCATCTGATGTGGTTTCCGGCATGTCAGGATTTGCGTGCTTTGCCATAACAAATGCTGTATCTTCAAAAATGCGAAGATCTACAACATCAAAATTATCTGCGTCATCCTTCTGTTTCTCGAATGCCGCTTTCAGCTTGTTCATGTCTGCAATCATATCGCGACCGATCAGGACACGATACAACCGCGGAGTGCGTGCCGTAGCACGAAATTTGATCTCACGATCACCGATCTTTACTGTTTTATCCATATCATCCACCTATCCATTTTTTAATGTTCTGTATCAGACCCGTTTCTGCTCTTTGCTCTACCGGCGCAATATGTGGAAATGCTCTGGTTCGACCGCCGTTTACCTTTGCGTGTCCTTTCTCGAGCAGATGCGCGAGCTGATAATGATCTTTGTTATGCACGATGGCATGAATACCCGATTTGAAGCGCTTGCTCTTCTCTTTTCGGATCGTCCACCCCTTGTTATACGCATCCCATGATCCGTACTGTTCTGCACCACTAGGATGAGCAGAATGGAGTGCCTTCACAACATCGTCTGCTGTTTCAAGCACCCCCTTCTCACAAGCCTCTTCTGTCACATCAACAAAATTGCTCATGTATTCCAGAATCTCTTTTGATAATTGCTCAACTTTGATCCTTTTGTTGCTCATCTCATAATCCCCTTACGGAGCGAAGTATACGTTGCTGTGCCATCCATTCTTCACGGAATCAGGTGTGGTAGCACTCGTCATAGCCATAACATCACCACTCTTGAGCGGAGCAGCAGAAACCGTCAGCGTCTGTGTGGTGGGTGTCTTCGTATCTTCAATGGTGTTCAATTCGCGACTCGGACGTGTAGCTGTGCAATTGTAAAGCACAAACTTCGTGCCGGTTGTGTCGCCTTCCTCTTCAAATGTCATTGCAAAGGACTTTGCTTCTTTTGAAGCATCCTCTGTGATGACTCCGTTTGTGTCTTTGGAATAACCAAAGATATTTTCATATACCTCATCAGGGATCAACGCAACAGAGAGATCGCCCTCGTAGCCGTTGTTTGCGGAACTCTGATAGTATACGATGTTGTCAGCATAGAACTTGTTGATGTCACCCTGCGCGGACATAGCCAGACTAACAGCACCCGGAACGTCAATAACCGTGCCATAGGTAGGTGTGCTGCTGACATAGGACGCGATAGGAAACAGATGCACGTTCTTGATACCGAATTTAACCTTATCAGCCATGATTCTTTCTCCTTATATTGATATGTTGTAAATGATTTCGTAGCAATTCTCCGAATCAAGCCACTCTTCGTACTTATCCCACGGAATGCCATTATCATCAAAGACCTTTTCGAGAGCCTTTTCTGTATTTTCGCTCTTCTTCGCGGTGTATAACTCGACATCAACGTTCTGGATGACCTTGTATGTCTTGTTGTCTGCCTCGAAATTATCCGTTTCTGTTGCCAGATAGCAAACAAACGGGAGCTTTGGTGCCTTCCCCACGGGCCATGCGCGATATGTGACCTTCGTAGCGAATGTGGAAACGGAAGAAATGGCATCACGCAAGTCTTTCAACGTGTTTATCATGCTTCTTCTCCCTTCTTCTCTGTCACATACAACTCAATGCGACCATCATCACGCATGTACGTTCTGTAAATGGTGTAAACCTTGTCATTGTATTCGAGAACTTCCTGCTCGTCATACTCTGACATCCACACCAAGAACCGAAATTCGGGTTTGAACCCTTGCAGTCCTGCTTCATAGAACTCGCTCATTGTCACGGAACTCACATAAGCAAACACCGTAGACTCTTCGCGTGTTTCGATCCACTCGCCCAGATCGTCCTGCGTGTATTCTGTTGTGATGAGAGTGATTTTCGCTGCCTGATTCATTGATTTACCACACTGTGTAATTCGTAGCCATACTCAACTGCGCTTTTTGCTCGTCATAAGACTTCTTAAATGCTTCCGATCTCTGGAGTGTGCCGTGCATCAGCTCAAACTGATAGCCACAATATGAGCAGACCGCCCGGATGATGGCAGGGTCAGTTGTTTCGATGACGGTCACATCAGGATCAACGTCACCGATGTTCAAATCGATGAATGCGGCCCCGATCAGATCCTCTAACTCATCGTCAAAATCTTCTGTTGAAATTAAAAGCGCAAGTTTTACCTTGTCAAGCATGGTGTGTTCCTCATTTCTTCGTTGTCTTCCGGGCAGGAGCCTTTGCAGGTGCCTTCTTTGTGGTGGCAGCAGGTGCTTTCACGGCTTTTTCTGCCACTTCAGCCTGCGGAAGTACAGCCTTTTCAATCTTCTCTGCGACATCTACCGCGCTTCCCACGGAAAGCAGGAAATCACGTTCAGCCGGGGAAACCTCAACGATCTCCCCGACCGAGTGAATGATACGCGCGTCGCGTAACAGTTTGACTTTCAAGATCAGCCAGAAACCTTCTTGATATTGCAGAAGCGACCGCAAGCCGTGAGTGCGTGTGCCGCATACTGTCTGCCAACGATCTTCACGAGATCCTTTTCAGCCTCGGACTTGTCATCGTAAACAACCTTGACACCTTCGCCTTCAGGATAGTTTACGGACTCACCCTTCAGATCGCCAACGATAGCATAAACTGCGCTAGCAGATGCGGAATCGTATGCAGGCAGGCTGTTGTTGAACAGAACCGGCAGGCCCTCGAACGGGTCCATAGCAAAACCTGCGGCCGCAGCAGCAGCCTTGAAGTTTGCGTATGTCAGTTTGTTCATGATAACAACCGGGTCAGTTGCTTCATCAGACAGATTTGCGAATGCAGTAGCGATAGCCGTAACAGACGGAGCGCTCGTAATCTGTGCAACGCAAGCAGCAACAGAAGTAGCAGAAGTAGAAGCATTCTTGATGTCTGTTACAACATCATCGGTCAGCTTCTTAACGATCTGGTAGATCAGCTCATCATAGACGTAACGAACGAGTGCCTCGCCACCCATAGCGATTGCTTCATCAGAAACTCTGATCCATTTCTTGATGTTAGCCGGAACCATCGTAACGATGCCGAGCTTCAGGGTCTCTTCTGCCGGTGCAGCAGCACCTTCTGTATGAGCGGATGCTCCAGTTGCAACTCTCTCGAAAGCAACTTTCAGGTTGCCGCGGATCTGCGTCTTTTTAACTCTGCGCAGGATCTCGTTCTTCTCCCATGCAGTGCGGATGATCTCATCAACAAGTGCAGGAACGGGAACAGAACCACCGTCAACGTTTTCGGTCAGCAGGGAACGAACCTCTGCGTCATTCTCGCTTACAAGATAGCGAGCAAATGCTTCCGTGTACTCTTTGGATGCACGGATCTCTTCGTTTGTTTTCATTTCTCTCTTCTCCTCTTCGATTTTCTGTACTACTTCGCCAACTTCGCCTGCTGCAACAGCCTTGCGAATTTCGACTTTCTGTGCTTCTTCTGCCGCTCTGGACTCAAGCTCATCCTTGATAGAGCGAACTTCGGTTTCGAGTGCGTCAAGATCAGCACCTTCTGCGTCAAGCTCAACTGCGATAGCGGCCTTGCGCTCTTCCAGCTGCTCAACTGTCATGTCTTTTAATTCCATGATTAAACCTCCATCAGAATTTTGATTTTATGCTTCTGAATTTCGCGCTTCTCTCGCTCCAGTCTCTCCGCTTTCTCTGCTTCAATCACTCCGTTGAAGTAGTCACGAGTAGATACACTCAATTCTGTGGTAGGATTCGCCGGGAAACTCACGGGTGATACATCAAACACCTTCGCGATTCTGTCAACGATCCTTGTATGTGTCGCGCGATCATAGTGATCTTCCGCAACCGTAAAAGCAAAGGACATCTTGGGATAGTTGCCGACCTTGATGTCTTCATACAGATCCCGTGCCTTCTGCGTTTTACTCAAATCTGCTCTGTTACCGAGTCCATGCTCATCAGTCCACAGCTCAACCGTGCCTGCGGATGTTCTGGCATAGACAGCGCCCTCGTGGTCAATTCTGAATACAACGTCAGACAGATCCGCATCATCGAATGCGTGAGGGTCTATCTGTTCGTAGTAATCAACACCATCCTCATCTGTGAACATGTGATACGGCTCAAACGTGGAAGCATAGCCTTTTACCTCGTAAGACGGTGCTTCCTCTTCCGTGTTAATGCGAAGCTCCATGCTTCTGTACTCTCTGTCATTCTTCATTGTTTATCTTCTCCTCATTGATCTTTTCATCCGCATTCCAGTACTCGCCACGGATGATTCGTGCATCACCACCATCGACCGGCGGCAGATTCCATATCTCTCTGACATCGTTGATGCTCATGATGCCACGATCCAGAAGCTGACTCGATACGTTCAGCTTGTCACGATCTGTCATGTACATCAGGCGATTTGCCAGAAGCTGCACAAGATTGCCCTGCGCTTGTTCCCTTAACGTGAACAGCATTTTTGTCATGACTTCCGAGAACTGAATGGCAAATGGCTCAATCGCGCCCTCGTAGAATGCTGACCATGCGTCACCGTAGGCCTTATTCTGAAGCACGTCCTCATTGACCATGAAATACTGATACACGTTCTTCTCAATCAGCTTCATCTCATCAGCCGCAATGGTATACGGTGTGGACTTGACCTGATTGATGTTTGTGTATGTGTTCGGAAAGAGCAGCAGACCGCCACCTTCTGCTTCCCGGCTGAAATTTTCCTCTGTGAAACGTTTGCGCTCTTTTGCCAGATCATCAGCCTTTGTGAAATTATTGACCTGCGCATAGAACCGATACGTTGCAGCGCTCTTGACTCCTTCCTGAATGCCCTGATTCTGTATGTGGATCAGATCCATGGTCGGGAATAGTGCGTGGTTGTTTTCCCCGAAGAAATCAGACTTATACTGGAACTTTGTCAGGATTCCGCAGTATTCAATCTCGATGGCTGCCTTTTCGTGCCATTGGAACTCATAAACCAAATACTGCGTGTTTCCGTACTGTACAATCTCTGTGTTGAACGGAAGCGGACAAAACACCCCTGATGGCTCACCGTACTTGTCATACACCGGGATTATGAATGCTGTGTTGTGTACATCGAGTATCGTTGATACTCTGTACAGAAACTGACTCCACGTCTGGAACTGATTCGGCGCTTTCATGAGCTTGCTGTGAAGCGCAGGCCTTGCGGAGCCTTCAATGTCGAACCTCAATTTGCTGACATGCACCGCACGAGCATTGATCGCCGCCCGAATCAGCTCTGATTCATAGATATTTCCACCCCATGACGTGAAACGTGGTGTGTAACCGTTGAACATCTCGAACTTCTGCTCGTTTGCAATCTTCTGAATGTCTTTTTTCGGTCTGTTTTTCAGAAAAACATCAAATAATCCCATGATTAACCCCTATTTGCTAGTTGATCGCCTAATTCGGCATACCATTTCTGCCGCACACAGAACGCATCAGCCAGAGCTGCACATCCATCAATGTGTGCATTTGCATTTATTTTGATAAGCCGACCGCGCCCACGTTCGGCATTCATTTTGATCGCAGAATTGAGCAGATGGACCTTCAGCAGATCATTGTCACCGCAATGAACTCTGCCATCCTTCATGAGTCCTTCCATCTCCTGCAATACTCCCCAGAGATTGTCACCTTGATACACGTCATCAGTCTGACAGCCATACGATTCGAGATCCTGAATCAGATATTGTGCGGAGTATCGGTCATAACCAACTTTGAGCGGCAAAATCTCGAACTGCTCGATCATGCCAACTATCCATTCATAGCAGTCATGGTAGTCCACGAAATTCTCGCCAGACTCTGCGAGAAGACCCCTCTGAATGTATATGTTGTACGGAAGGCCATCTCGCATGGTAGCTTCTTCGATCTTCTCCGCAGGCAGCCAGAACTTTGCGAACACATACAGCTCGCCATTCTTTTCAATAACAAGTGTTGCGCATGTCAAGTCTGTGGTCTGCGACAAGTCAATGCCTGCAACCGCATAACTGGAGCGAAAGTCTTCCAAATGCAGCGGATCTCCGAAGCACTTATTTACCGTCACGGTGTCGAGCCATGCCAGAGAGCTGTTTTGTTTGATGTTGCAATACTTACACAGAAACTCTGCCTTTTTCGACAGCGAGCCTTCTGCGATGGCGATCTCCTCGATCATAAAATCAACAGAAACAGAAACACCCAGATTCGGCAGGCTCTTCTGAAGCTCTTGTATGTCATTCCACTTCTCGATGTCATCGATCATGTAAATGAACGGGAGCAGCTTCTTTTCCTTACTTTCGCCCAATAAAAAACGAGTGGATCGTTTCACCATCTCGTCATAAATAGAGTCATTCACATAGCCTGATGTTGTACATGACAGAAGTATAGGCTCTTCACGAGCGCCCATGCCTGACTTGAACACCTCATACTGCTTCAGGCCATCATCGCCCTTCCATGCGGCGATTTCGTCACAGATACAGAGAGAAGGATTAAAGCCATCACTCGACTTGACTGCGAAGGCCACCTTCTTCACTTGCGAATTTGTGGACTGTATAAAGAGATCCGACTGCCGCAGTTTGGGAAGATCCGAATCATCTTCCATCTTCTTATTATGCGCATCTCGCGCAGACAGCCGCTCCTTCATCTCCTGATATTCAGGATCTAAAAAAACCATCTGCCATATGTTGCTGTATATGATCGATGCCTGATCGAGTTTCGGAGCTATTGTATAAACCTTCGCACCATAACCACCATCGACCATCCAGATGTATTTTGCAATCGCTGATGCCAGAAGCGACTTTCCATTCTTCCTGCCGACAACGAGCAGTACTTCCCGAAACTGCCGCAAGCCATCTTTGTCAACGATTCCAAACAGACACGAGATCAGGGCCTTCTGCCACAGCTCAAGTTTGAGCAGACCTGGTGCCAGTTTGCCTTCTGTGTGAAAGCAATGGGATTCTATCCACTCAACAGCCTTGTTTGCCTTCTTTTTATCATAAAAGAAGTCCTTATTCTCAAGACCGTTGACGATATAATCCATCAGAAGCAAGATCCACTTGCCCACAACGATTGTACCGTCTTTTATCTTCTGATAATATGCGTAAATCCAGTTATCTTTTTGCATAAGCATCACAAATGCGCTATTTTCGGCCTTTTTCGAGTACTCTCTCGCATTTCTCGATGCCTATG
>Ga0310786_10006144_pt1 | contig 16103 bp, 14 predicted proteins | sample AusTroGonzalo_MG_FD_203881 | JGI IMG/M metagenome (GOLD analysis project Ga0310786, IMG submission 203881) | Bovine rumen microbial communities from tropical cattle in Woodstock, Queensland, Australia - Gonzalo_03 (v2) (version 2) | ecosystem: Host-associated > Mammals > Digestive system >... | reverse complement strand
CAACGGAGGCTGTTTTACCATGCAAAACAGCCTCCGTTGCAGTGTAACTCAGGCTCCGTTACAACCTAAACGAATATTCGATTGAGTTCTAAATCTTTACACTTTTCGAGCCAATTTCGTAAGCCTCTCATTTTCAATGATTTACGAATATGCTCATATTTCGCCTGTACGCACAGAAAAAAAATTTGGCTCAGAATTTTTAAATCTCAGAGGCGCTATTGTCAGAAAAGTTCAAAAAGACAACGTGCTATGACAACAGGCGGCGCGAGAAATAACGAACGGGATACCATACTGACAGGAAGCCAACGGCCAGTACGGTGAAGAAGATGATGACAACGTCCAGGGGGTGAACGCTGACAGGATAGGCATTGATGACAAAAGAGCCCTCGCTGCTGCCCAAAGAGATGATGCCGTAGGTCTGCTGAATCCAGCAGAGTAAGAGTCCCACGGCGATGCCTAAAATGGCTCCTATGGCCGAAATGAGTCGGCCCTCAAAGAGGAAAATCTGTGTTATCTGATGATCGCTGGCACCCAGGTTGCGCAGCGTCACCACATCGTCCTTCTTGTCGATGATGAGCATGGACAGCGAGCCAATGATGTTGAAGCAGGCCACCATGAGGATAAAGGTCAGGAAGATATAGGCGATGAGTTTTTCGATTTTCATGATACGGAAGGTGTCGTCCTGCTGCTCATAGCGGTCCATCACGCGATACTTATCGCCAGCCACAGCCTTCATGCGCTCCTTCACAGCCTCGAAGTCGCACCCCTGCTTCAGGCGCAGCTCCAACGACGATATCATGCCCTGCTGGTCGAACAGGCGACGGGCAAAGCTGATGCTTGTGAGCACGTAGTTACGGTCGTATTTCGACTGCTGCACCTCGAACACGACACCAGGCGAGAAGAGCATATCCTCGATGAAGCCATCGGTGGGGTCGCTCATGTCCAACTGTCCTTCGCGTCGTGGGGCGTAGATCTTCAGTGGCATAGGGTAGTAGTAGCCCATGCCAAGGGCGTCGATGAGATGGCGCCCAGGGATGCCATAGTGCACATCGGCCAGGTGAAGCTCGTATGCGCCATCGCCCTGCAGAATCTCACGGATATGCGTAAGAGAGTCGAAGTTGTCCTCCACACCCTTGAGGTGGATCATGGCCTGGCGACCGTTATAGACGGCCATGGCCTGGTCCTCCACGCATTCTGTGGCCACATAGACCTCAGGCATCGACTTGATCTCAGTGAGGATGGGGTCGTCGGCAGGTGCCGTCTTACCCTCAACGGGCACCACCTTGATCTGTGGGTCGAAGGCTGTGAAGAACGTAGCCACCAGGTCGCTGAAGCCATTGAACACACTCAGCGTGACCACCAGGGCCATGGTGGCCACAGCCACACCCAGTACTGAGATGCCGCTGATGACGTTGATGGCGTTGGTCGACTTCTTTGAGAAGAGGTATCTGCGCGCTATGTAGAATGGGAAGTTCAAGGGTCTGGCGTTTTTCTTTCTACTCTTTCTGCCCTTTTATTTTTTCAGGAGCTCGTCAATGTGCTCGATGTAGTCCAGCGAGTCGTCGATGAAGAAGCGCAACTCAGGCACGATACGCAACTGATGGCGTACGCGCTGACCCAGTGCGAAACGAATCTGCTGACTGTTCTTCTCGATGTTCTGCAGCAACTCCTCGCCCTTCTCAGAGGGGAAGATGCTCAGATAGGCCGTGCAGATGCTGAGGTCGGGCGAGATCTTGGCTCTTGTCACACTCACCATCACGCCATGCATGGCACGTGTCTGTTCCTGAAAAATCACGCTCAGTTCCTTCTGCAGCAAGCGTGCTATTTTGTTCTGTCTTGTTTCTTGCATATATCTTTATTTCTTTCTGATTAGTGTCAATCCGTCGCGCAGTGGCAGAATCACCTGTTCCACCCTCGTGTCCTGCGCTATGTGGTCGTTAAAGCGGCGTATGCCTTGCGTCTGATGGTCGCGATCGTAGGCCGGGTCTGTCACATGGCCGTCCCACAGCGTGTTGTCGGCCAGGATGAAGCCACCAGGACGTAGCAGTTTCAGCACCATCTCGTAGGTCTCGACATAGGTGCGCTTGTCGCCATCCACAAAAGCCATGTCGAACGTCACGCCCAACTTTTGCGCCTCAGTGATGGCATCGCCGATGATGAACGCTATCTTGTCGGCCACAGGCGACTGCTCTATCCAAGGACGGGTGAAGTCCTCCTGCTCGTCGTTAATCTCGAAGGTATAGACCTTGCCGCCTTCCTCCAGTCCCTCGGCCATGCAGAGAGCGCTATAGCCACTGAAGGTGCCCACCTCCAAGATGTTCTTGGGCTTAATCATCTGCACCAGCATCTTCAGGAGTCGGCCTTGCAGGTGTCCACTGGCCATGCGTCCATGAAGCATATAGATGTTCGTGGCGCGCCAAAGACGATACAGATAGTCGGGCTCTGGCTCTATGTGTTGCAGGATATATTCGTCTACCGTCATTTTCCTGCCAGCAGTGCCTCTATTGCCAGACGATAAGAATCCAGTCCGAAACCACAGATAACGCCTTTGCAGGCAGCCGATATCAGGGAATTGTGGCGAAACTCCTCGCGCTGGTGTACGTTCGAGATGTGAACCTCGATAACGGGACTTTTCAGCGAACGGATGCAGTCGTGCAAAGCCACAGACGTATGGGTGTAGGCACCAGCATTGAGCACAATGCCATCGTACTTAAAGCCCACTTCCTGCATCTTGTTAATCAGCTCGCCCTCGATGTTGCTCTGATAGTAGTCTATCTGCACATCAGGGTATTTGGCCTGCAACTGGGGCAGAAAAGCCTCGAACGACTCGCTGCCATAGATGCCTGGCTCGCGAACGCCAAGCAGGTTTAAGTTGGGTCCGTTAATAATCTGAATCTTCATTGTCGTGCGTGTTACTTCGGTGCAAAGTTACGAATTTATTTATTAACACACAAATATTTCTGTAACTAACAATCAATCAGGGCTATTTCGGTTCTACGTGTACAGCAATATGGGTGTCGTTGCCATAGTGCTGGCGCAGCAGGTCTTCCACCTCGGAGGCCTTGTCGTGAGCCTCGCACAGGGTGATGTTGCCATCCATCAGGATATGCAGTTCGATGGCATAGTGATTGCCAATGCGACGTGTGCGCAGGTCGTGGGGCTCGCAGACGCCATCGACAGAGGCTGCCAACTGCAGAATCTCCGTCTCAACCTCATCGGGCAGCGATTGCTCCATCAGGTCGCCAATGCCGTCGCGCAGCAGGAAGATGGCCACCTTGATGATGAACAGGCCCACCACGACAGAGGCGATGGGGTCGAGCACGGTCCATCGCTGTCCCAGGAAGATGGCGCCACCAATGCCGATGGCCGTACCTATAGACGAGAGAGCATCGCTGCGATGATGCCAGGCGTTGGCCTCGACGGCCTGCGACTGCAGTTTGCGTGCCTCGATCATCGAATAGCGATAGACGCCCTCCTTGAGGACAACTGACAGCAGGGCTGCCCAGAGGGCCAGCATGCCTGGCGCCTCTAACTCCTGGCCGTTCATCCAGTCGATAATCTTCATGAGTCCGCCATAGACAATGCCGATGGCTACGGCCAGCAGGGCCAGTCCGATGATGGTCATGGCCAGCGTCTCGTACTTGCCATGACCATAGTCGTGCGACTTGTCCTTGGGTTTGCCGCTGATATGCACAAAGACAATCACAATGACATCGGTCACGAAGTCGCTCAGCGAGTGGACGGCATCGGCCACCATGGCAGCACTATGTCCCAGGATGCCTGCCACAAACTTGAACAGCAGCAGAATCACGTTGACCACGCCGCCAACCATCGTTACCTTGTATATCTCTTTGTTTCTTTCCATATCGAGCGCAAAGATACACATTTTTTTCTTTGACAATGGTCTTATTTCTAGTTTTTTTCTATGAAAGATATTTTTACTTATATTTTTCTTGCTCATCTCAATTATTGTCAGTATCTTTGCGGCTGTAAACTTAACTTAATTAACAACAATGACAAACAACCCCTTTACCAAAAAACAATCTTGCATATCAAGATTCTTTTTGCTCATGTCCTTAACATGTGTATCACTCGTTTCTTGCGATAGTGATAACGACGAGAATGTGGATGCTCCTAAGCGTCTCACTGAAATGAATTATGAAGAAACCAGTCTTGACGATGGTAGTCAAGAGTTAAATCATTTGCGAATCTCATACGATTCTGAAGGCAGGGTCGTTAAAATGATTAGCAATAGGCAATCAGAAAGATCCAATACTCTTTCAGAATATACCTATCAATATGGTGAAAAGTTTATAGTCCTGCAAGTGATTAGGGAAGAGGAGAGATCTTATGGAGGGACTAGGTTAGAAATAGAACGCCAAAAGTTTGTTCTTGATAATGGACTGATTGTTAGTGATACGATTAGGGATGGAAGATATGTGGAAATATGGTCTTTCTCGTATGATGATGAGAAAAGGATTAAATTAGCCACGTATAAAACGAGTAATCGAACATATGAATATAATTATGTTTGGGAAGACGGTAACATCATGAAAATACAGGCCAAAGGAGACACGTGTAATTATACGTATACAACATTGCCCTGGAAAAAAGGATTCATAGGTTCTTATGGAAGTCATTTGAATGCTTTCTTGTGGGATGCTGGCTATTTTGGCAAGTGTCCTTTGAATCTTCCTGCTGAATTTACTAAAAAGGACGGTCATTATACCATGCGTTTTTCGTATGAGTATACAGTAACTGATGGATTGATAACGATGCTTAAAGAAGATCGTTTGGATTCTGAATATGGTCAAAGTACAACCGTAGCTACGATGAAGTGGGAATAAAGAAGAAACATGGTATAATAAACTTAAGAAGATGAAAAGGAATAGTATTTTTTATCTGTTGGCCATCGTGATGGTTACTGTCTTTTCTGCAGGACTCTTTTCTTGCGACAGTGATAATGAAGAATCAAACACAGATGGTTCTAAACGACTTGCAAGACTTGTCAAAGAATATATAGATACAGATGGCGTTGGCAAAAACCGTGGCAATGTGAGTTTTTCGTATGATTCGGAAGGAAGAGTCGTAAGCTTCGTTAATAATATCCAGGACAATAATTATTCAGATTTCATTGAAAGTCGTTATCAGTATGGTGATGATTTCATATTTAACGAGGAAATAGAAGACGTGAATACGGGTTATACTCAGTGGCTTTCTATAGAAAGACATAAATATAGTATCGAGAATGGCTTGATTGTGTCTGATTCTACAATCAGAAATGATGAGTCAGATATGAGGGTGTTAACCTATACTTATGATGACGAAGATAGGCTGGTTGCCATAACTACAAAGAGCTATGGGAGATCTGGTTATACAACTGAATTTGTATGGGAAGACGGAAACCTTAGAAAGATGAATGATGGTGACTATAGTTTCACATATGATTACACAACATTGCCTTGGAAAAAGGGCATAGCAACAACCTTTGGATTCGTATTGGATGCTTTCCTATGGGATGCTGGCTATTTTGGAAAGAGATCTAAGAATCTGCCTTATGGATATAGGTATAGAGGCAATTATAACTTTGACTCTGGATATTATTCATACGAATATGGCTTCTCTAACGGTCTTGTCTCAGAAATAATTGAAAAGCACGAAACAAATGATGGAAGTATTTATAAGTTTGTTTCAACGCTGATGTGGGAATAATAATAATGCCAAAGCTGTCTCCTTATTCTGACAGCTTTGGCCAATTGTCTGACGTCCAGGTGATCTTGCGCTGAACAAGGAGGGCAGCACCATCGCGCTTGGTAGAGTAGCCATGGCAGATGAAGATGTCGCCATCAGCAAAATGATAGGCGGCGCAATGGCCGGCAGCCTCATATTCTTTTTTGTCGCCCTCAAGGATGAGGGTGCCACCACCCTGCGACATGTCTTTGCCGTTGCGGTCGAGATAAGGACCTTCCACGTGCTTCGAGCGGCCCACAGCCACGCGATAGTTGCTCTTGGCACCACGACAGCAGTAGTCCCACGACACAAAGAGATAGTAATAGTCGCCATGCTTCATGATGAACGGTGCCTCGATGGCATTGCGTCCAGCATGTTTTGAAGTGGGATTAGGCTCAGCGTTCAGCGTATCGCGCAAGGCCAGTCGACGGGCAATGGTGACAGGTTTCGTGGCCATGTGCATGGTGTTGTCCAGACGTGCCAGTTGGATGCCGTCCCAGAACGAACCCCAGGTCATCCAGGCCGTTCCCTCCTCATCGACGATGAAGTTAGGATCGATGGCGTTCCAGTTGTCGCGCCCTTCACGCGAGCAGACAATAGGACCGCAGTCAGTCCACGGTCCACTCAGTCTGTCGGCACTCATCAGTCCGATGGCGCTGGTGTTCTTGCCAAACGTTGAGCAGGAATAAGCCAACCACCACTTGCCGTCCTTGCGAATGATGTCGGGCGCCCACACATGAGAGCGAAAACCAGGAACGGAGTCGCGCGTCCACTGTGGTATGTTCTTGATGAAAGGTGTTCTGTTCACTTCCCATGTCCTGCGGTCTGTACTGGTGGCCCAACTGATGCCCATGCCTGTGGATAGGAGATAGTAGGTGCCATCCTCGTAGGCCATCACGGGGTCGTGGGTCATCAACGTATCGGTTTGGAAAGCTTTGCCAGACAGCATGGCCGTCAGCAAGAGGGTTGTTAGCAATATTCTTTTCATTGTTTTTTTTGAATAGTTTCAGTTTCGGGCTCAAAGGTACAAAAAAAACGTGAATCCATCGCCATGGACTCACGTTTTTTTGAAGAAACCTGATAAATAATATCGAATGAATCTTCGTAGGAAATCTATAAAAGAAAATGTAATATCTTACAGGGGATAGTCCTCGAAGGCATAGAGCACCGTTGAGAGGTAGCGCTCACCCGTATCGGGCAGCAGCACCACAATCTTCTTGCCCTTGTTTTCAGGACGCTTGGCCACCTGGATGGCAGCGTAGAGGGCAGCACCTGCCGAGATGCCCACCAGCAGACCTTCCTGCTGAGCAATCTCGCGACCAGTACGGATGGCATCGTCGTTCTCAACATCAAAGACCTCGTCGATGACGTCTGAGTTGTAGGTCTTGGGGATGAAGCCTGCACCAATGCCCTGAATCTTATGAGGACCACTCTGACCACCGTTCAGCACAGGGCTCGACTTGGGCTCTACAGCGATAATCTGGATGTTGGGGTTTTGCTCCTTCAGATACTTACCTGTGCCACTGATGGTGCCGCCAGTACCCACACCGCCAATGAAGATGTCCACCTGACCGTCTGTGTCGCGCCAGATCTCAGGGCCCGTCGTGGCATAGTGCTTGGCAGGGTTGGCACCGTTCTCAAACTGCTGCAGGATGACTGCGCCAGGGATAGAGTCGCGCAACTCCTCGGCAGCGCGGATGGCACCAGGCATGCCGTCTTTTCCAGAGGTGAGGCGAACCTCGGCACCATAGGCCTTTACGAGGTTTCTGCGCTCCACGCTCATGGTCTCGGGCATGGTAAGGATAAGGTGGTAGCCCTTAACGGCGCTGACCAGTGCCAGTCCTACGCCCGTATTTCCGCTGGTGGGTTCGATGATGGTGGCACCAGGCTTCAAGATGCCCTTCTGCTCTGCATCCTCGATCATGGCCAGTGCGATACGGTCCTTCACGCTACCGCCAGGATTAAAGAACTCTACTTTGGCAATAACAGGAGTGTCAAGACCCTTTGCCTTTGAATACTTGTTGAGCTCTAAGAGTGGGGTGTTGCCGACGAGCTCGGTCAGCTGCTTTGCAATTTTACTCATAACCTTATCCTTTTTAAATACCTTTATTATCTCTTATGTCTTTTATGTCTTTCCGACGGTGCAAAGATACGGCGATTTTTTGGCTCCCACAATACCCATGCTGTGTTATTTGCATACCATAAATATGGTATTTGTGCTGTTTTTGCCCCTTTTTGCCCGTTTTTCGCTGCTTTCTTCGTACCTTTGCAATAGAGAAATGACACTATCAGCATGGCAATACGCGTGACATATAAGTGGACCAGAGGACTGTCGATGCGCATCGTGAAGAATGGCGATGTGCACGTTACGGCGCCCATCGGACTGCCAAAGCGTGCAGTTGAGGAGTTTATTGCGAGTCATCGCGACTGGATTACTGCTGCCCGTGCCAAGACTGCCGAGCGTCAGCAGCAACGGGCCGACTTCTACGCCCAGTTGCCGCTGTCCACCCAAAAGCAGCGCAAGGAGGCCGTGGCGCGTCTGGAGACTATCGTTAAGCCGATGGTGGCGCATCATGCCATGGTGATGAACGTTGAGCCGTCGGCCATCACCTATCGTAAGATGGTATCGCGTTGGGGCATGTGCAATGTGCATAACCACACGTTATGCTTTTCTCTTTATCTGCTCCTGCTGCCCCAGTGGTGCATAGAACATGTGGTGGTTCATGAGCTGTGTCACCTCTTGGAACCCAGTCATAACGCACGCTTCCATGCTTTGATGGATCGTTACTTTCCTCGCTGGCGGGAGGCGAGAAAGGAAACTTCTAAAATGTTTTGAAACGCCGAAGAAGACCTTCGGATCACTGTATATCCTTGTCAACCATTGCTGCCACGCACGAGTCAGACCATACGTTCTCGGCCGTCTCCACCATATCGATAATGGTATAGATGGGCAGGATGATGCCGAGTACAGCAACGGGAGCACTGATGCCCGACATCAGTGAGAGGGTGAGGAAATAGCAGCCCATGGGTACACCAGCATTTCCCACTGCCGAGATGACAGAGATAAGCGTCCATAGGATAACGGTGTCGAATGTGATGGGATCGCCACCTTGCTGCATCACGAAGAGCGAGGTGACAAGGATGAAGGCTGCACAGCCATTCATGTTGATGGTGGTGCAGATGGGGAGCACGAAGCGGGCAATATGTTTCTTGATGCCCAGACGGTTCTCTGCTGTTTCCATTGTTACGGGCAGCGTGGCGGCACTACTCTTGGTAAAGAGCGCCATGAGCACAGCGGGCATCATCTTACCTAATACACGAATGGGGTTCAATCCTCGGATTACCAGGAACAGCGGTAGTACTATGAAGAATTGAATGACGTTGCCACCCAGTACCACCAGTACGTATTTGCCGATACTGTCGGCCACGACACCAGCGGACACTTGTGCTGACAACTGCGCCGCAAAGGCTACAATGCCCAATGGCAGTGTCCAGATGAGCCAGCGAATGAGCAGGAAGAGCAGTTCCTGCAATCCTTGTAGTCCCTTTGTTACCACCGCCTTGTTTTCTGAATCGGGCAACTTCGACAGTCCGATGCCAATGGCGAAGGCCAGCAAGAGCAACGAGAGCACATTGCCATCGAATAGGGGTTTGATGATATTATTAGGGATGATGCTGATAATATGGTCAAGATAGGATGTTTGAGGACTGACGGCTGATGTCTGTAAGTCGTCGACGAGGGTATCTAAGGGAAGATTGCCTGGCGCCACTACTATATAAAGTACGGCTCCTACTGCCGCTGCGGCGAACGTGGTGAGGAGGGTATAGGTGAGTGTACGGCCAAAGATGCGACCAGAACCGTTCGAGCCAAAGGTGGCGAAGGTGGTGATGACGGCCAGCACGATGGTGGGCACGGCCAACAACTGAAACAGACGGGTATAGATGGTGGCCACGAAGTTCATCACCTCGTTGAGCCACGCAATGCCCAACAGTCCTAATATAGCACCCACAACGAGTGCTGCAATCCAAATTATTGTTTTCTTCATATTATAATTCAAACGAAAGATTCACGTATATATTGCGTCCCTTCTGGGGAATATGGCACCAGTCGGCATAGGTGGCATAGTACTTGTCGAAGAGGTTTTCAACGCCGGCACGGAGAATGAAGTGATGCCAGGCATAGTTTGCCGATAGGTTGACGATGGTCCAGGCGGCCGTTTCCGTCTCACCGTACTTTTGGCCATACTTAGCCTGACGGGTGTGTCCTTTCACCTCTGCCTGCACGCTCAGGGGACCAGTAGCATAGCTCAGGCGCGACTGATAGGTGAACGGTGCAATGAGTGGCAGGCGGTCGCCCTCATTGTCGCGGCCAATGCTGTAGGCGCCCTTTGCGCTCCAGCGGAGTCCCTTTACAGGGCACCACTCGGCCGTGAGCGAGGCATTGGCAATGGTTGCATGGTCAATATTTCCATATACCTTTACGCCCTCGGCACCAACGGTCATTGCACTCAGACGATTCTCGAACTGACCGATGATATAGTTCGAGAAGAAGAAGGCATTGGCATCGAGGCCAATTGAAAGTTGAGAGTTCAGAGTTGAAAGTTGATAGCTGCTATTCAACTCAATGGCACTCTCGTTCTTCAGTCGTGGATTGCCGATGTAGTCGTACTGATCGAACGTGTTGTTCAGATAATAGCCGTAGGCCTCTGTCACAGTGGGGGCGCGACTGCCCCAGCCGGCACCAATTGAGAGTTGAGAGTTATGAATTGATAATTGATAATTGGCGGCAACGCGACCAGTTGTTTGGTGATACTGCTGCTTCATGCCGAGGAAGAAGACACTCAGGGCATGGTAGCCTTCCTCGTTGTTCAGTCGCTGATGCTGCCACGAGAGCTTGCCAGAGAGATGGAGCGACGAAGCATCCGTGAGTCGGATATTGTCCGTCAGGGCAGCACCCACATTCAGTGTGCCTACATCGGGCCACGTCACCATATACATGGGCGCTGCACCACCAGGATACATGGTCATGTCGGCAAACAGACGGTTGTAGTAGCTGTCGAGGTTCAGTTGTGTCTGGTGGCGGCCGAAGCTGCCCGTCAACAGTGAGTAGGCTCCTGCCGTCCAACTTTCACCAGGCATGTCCATGTGAATCTGCACATCGGGGCGAGTGGTATCGTCCATCACGTGGGTGATATGGTTGTAGTATCCTTTGGTCTCCCACGATTCCAACTTCGAATCCTCAAACAGGTGCTTGAAGGCCAGCGAGGTGATGAAAGCCTCGGCCTTCGCCACGTCCATGTTTAATGCAGGATAGCCTACATCGGAGGCTCGGTCGTAGATAAATGTTGCCTCCAGAGCATCCTTTTCAGCCAACCGGAAGCCGCTATTTACGAAAGCATTTACCTTTTGAAACTTTGAGAAATCCACCTTCTTGTTGCCACCAGCCTTATAGTTGTCGGCATGGCGATAGAAGGCACCGCCGTTGACGTAGAAACTCTGCGATGAGTGCGAGGCATCGGCACCATAGACTTGCACGTTGCCGTTAGTCTCATAACCTGCTTGCGAACTTAGTAGAAAGGCATCAGTGCCAAACCCTGCCTTACGCAGTTTCAGGTCAAGTGCACCGCCGATGTTGCCCGTGGCCTGAGGGTTGCCGTTCAGTCCGCTGTTCAGACTGATGCTCTGCAGATTGCCGCTCTCCACGTAACTGGTCACAGGGTCCATCTTGTCTGTGCAGGCATAGAAGATCTTCATGCCGTCGATGGTGGTGGAAAGACGCTCTGTCTGCATATTGTTTACAGTGGGTTCCCAGGCATACGAGCCACGGCGTACCAGTTCCACATGCGATAGCTCCTGCAGATGCTCGTCGATGGTGGCCACCTGTCCTTTTACAGAGCGTTTGCTGCCCTGTCCGCGTGATACGACCACCACCTCGTCCAGATTCTGCGACGAGGTGGCGATGGTGTCCGTTTGAAATGGTATAATAAGCAAAAGTAGTCCTATCATAATGTTACATCCCAATAAAGTGAACTTAGTTCTCCGCCGCCGGCTACGACGTCGCCTTCACTGTTCTTCACCGTGAGATGGATGCGCCAGAGACCCGTCATCGTCAGGTTGATAGTGCCCGCATAGCTGCCGTCGGCCTGTTTTGTGAGCGATGTGTTGTCGACCGATGTGTGGTTGTCCATGTCGGGCATGCGTGGGTCGATGTCGATGGTGAAGGTCTCCTCTGCCAACGCGTAGGGAACGGTGGCCTTTTCGCTCTTCTTAGAGATGTAGGCGGTGATGGTATTTCTGCCAGTCTTGAAATCGAGGGGATTCACCAGCGAGAGATAATATGTGGCATCGCCAACCTTGAATGACTTCAGCCAAGCTTGTCCGTCGGGCAGAGCATTGACGATGATATCCTTCTTCTCGATGCCTCCTGTCTTACCCAACACCAGTGCGTCGTAAGACAGTGTCCATGAGCCTGCCTCGCTGGTGTTCATCAGGAACGATACCCACGTACGCTTCACGGCCAGATAATCCTTGTTGAAACTTACTGCGGCAGGACCAACAGGTGTGCTATGATACATATCCATCTTCACCATGTGCATCAGTGGCGTGAGGCCCGTGATGTCGAAGTTCTTGATGTAGTTGCCCGTGGCTTTCTTGGTGGCCACGAAGAAGATCTCGTTGTAACCATTGTGGAAGCTGCCCGTCTGGGTGTAGGCAAAAACGTTGTATTTACCATCAATCACCGTCGACAGCTCAGGCACAATCTTTACTGTTTGCAGGAAGTTGTACACTTGCAAAGCCTCCTCGGCCGAGCAGCAGTCGATATCATCAGTTATCGTAATGCCAGGAATCTCAATACCTGCTTCTACACCATCATCATTACTGTTGCAGGCAGTCAGTGCTGCAACGATCAGAACCAGAAACAATCCTTTTACTTTCTTCATAATCCTTACCTTTTAAAAATTAAACATTCACTATATCTTTTCGACAATGCAAAGGTACGGCGTTTTCCGTAGTCTCACAATCCCATGTCTGCGGCATTTGCATACCATGAATGGGGTATTTGAACATAAAAAAGAGAGAACTGACAATGGTCAGTCCTCTCCTTTTTAGGTCTATGTGTAGTTTAATAGCCAGGGTTCTGGGCAATGCCAAGGTTCTCGCCACTCAGACCAGAGGGGATGGGCTGGCGGTAGTGCTTACCACGGACGTTGTTGTACTTGGCCTTGAGGTGATTGTGCACCTTGGTGAAGTAAGCTTCCTGGTCGGCAGTGAAGGTCTGCTTCTCTTTCCAATCGTCGGCGAAGTGCTTGTAGTTCTTCACCTGTTGCACGCTGCTGATGAGGTTCTTCCAACGGTAGCTGTTCAGCACTGAGAATTGCTCATAGGTAAACTCGTAGTCCCACTCGCGCTTGATCTGGTCTAAGGTGGGCGCACTGACCTCAGCGATGCCGGCACGACGGCGCAATTGGTTGAATGGTTCGGCAGCTTCCTGATTGCGTCCCAACTGTACGAGGGCCTCAGCCTTGGTGAGCAGCACCTCAGCGTAGCGAATCTCGATGCGGTCAACGCTGTTCTGCTTGATTTCCAAGTTCTCAGAATTCTCATAGCTCTGATCCACGCCCTTGCCGTTGATAGGGGTATAAATGGGCGAGTAATAGTGGTGTGTGAGACCGGTCTCAGGGTTCTTTAGCTCAATCAGGTAGGTCTCAGCCAATCGTTTGTCGTTGGGCTGCTCGCGCTTCCAGTCGTCGTAGAGGTTGTCATCGGCCACCTCGGTGTGGTTCTGCTTATAACCGTTGCCGTTCTCACCGTTCAGGAAGGGATAGGTCCATGAGCAGTGTGTCTGGTGGTTGCCCTGAGCATCCAGCTTGTCACCGTCGTGGGCAATGGTAAAGAGGTGCTCGTTGGTGTTACGCTTGTTACTCTCGTATTCGCGTCCGAAGAGTTTCGAGAAGTCGGGGTCGAGGGCCAGACGACCGCTCTTGATAACCTTGTCGGCATACTCAACAGCCTTCTTCAGACGGTCGTCGTTCTTAGTAAAGACGGGGTCGGTCTGTGTATCGGCGATGGCAGCTACCTCTGCAGCCGACAGGGGGTTGTCGCCCCATACCAAGTAGGCACGGGCCAGCAGAGCTTGGGCGGCCTGCTTTGAGGGCACACGGGGGTCACCACTATAGTCGAGCAGCAGATTCTCGGCATCGGTCAGGTCTTTGACAATCTGTGCAAAGACGTTGTCAATGCTCTGGCGTTCGGTGGTTGAACCGCCTTCCTCTGTGAACACAGGGATTTCACCCCACAACTGTGTCAGTTTCAGATAAGCCAGGGCGCGCAGGAACTTGGCCTTACCCACGGCGGCGTTGTAACCCGACTGTGTCACCTTGTTCAACTTCAGCGAATTGGTGATGGTGGTGATGGCCTCGTTGTCCTGGGCAATACCCAGCAGCAGATGGTTGAAGATTTTCACCTGATACCAGGTGGTGGGCTCCTGTTCGAAACGGCTGTTCAGCGGACCTTCCTTACTCTCAGCGCCCTCAAACGAGATGAGCTTGTTGGAGTTCAGTTCGATGATGAACGAGAACGAAGAACTGAGGGGCTGCCAGTGGCTATACACACCGTTGACGAGAGAGAGCGCCGAAGCATCATTGTTCACTACGTTCGTTTCGTCTATCTGGTTGCCGCCTGTATCATTTGCATTGTCGTCATTGTCACTTGAGCAAGACGTAAAGCCCGTTGCTGTTGCTACTGCCACGAGGGCTGCGAAAAGTAATTGTTTCTTTTTCATACTGAAATTCTCCTTTTACCTTTAATTAATACTATATTTGTTTCAATCATTTTGCGTTGTGAATGAATCACGATGCAAAGGTAGTGGGTTTCTGGAAGGTACACAATCGCCTTTTCATGGCATTTCGCATACCAAACCATTGGTAATCGTTGTTTATAACGTCACGTTCACGCCGAAAGTAAAGGTGCGAGAGGCTGGATAAGCACCTGAGTCGGTGCCGCTGCTCACCTCAGGATCGTAGCCCTTGTAGGGGGTGATGGTGAAAAGATTGGTGGCGGTGGCATAGAGGCGCACACTTTCCACTTTTAAACTATGAACTTTGAATTGTGAACTGTGAACTGTATAACCGACGGTGAGGTTGCGCAGCTTCAGATAGCTGGCGTTCTGCACATAGCGACTGTCGATGTAGTCGAAAGGACGGACGGTAGTGGCTTGGGGCAGCGTGTTACCGCCGTTCAGAGGCGTCCATGAGTCCTTGACCGTAGCCAGCACGTTGTAAGAATCGTTCGTCTGTTCCAGGCAACGCTGCAGGGCATTATATAGTTTGTTGCCATGACTGCCTGCGAACGATGCCGAGAGGTCGAAATCGTGGTAGCGCAGTTGGGTACTGAAGCCATAGACGAGGTCGGGCTGGATGCTGCCGAGGACAACGCGGTCGTTACCGTCAATCTTATTGTCGTTATTAGTGTCGGCAAACTTCAGATCGCCAGGCTGGGGCGTCTGACCGTTGATGGTAGGGAGTTTTGAGACATCCTCTCCCTGTTGCACGATGCCTGTGAACTGCAGACCATAGAAAGCGCCGAGTGACTCACCGCGACGCAGGATCTGCTGTTTGTCGCTGCCCTGAATCACGTCGTTCGTTGTGCCCATATCGGTAATCTCGTTTTTGTTGTAGGCGGCGTTGGCACTGATGCTCCAGTTCAGATTCTTGCGCTGCAGGAGGTTCGCGGTGACAGAGAGTTCAACACCCTTGTTCACTACGTTGCCTACATTCTGCAACTGGGTGGTGACGCCAGACGAAAAGCCCATGGGCACCACTAGAAGCAGGTCGCTGGTCTTTTTGTAGTAGGCGTCGAACACCACGCTCACGCGGTCTTTCCACAAGCCGAGGTCGAAGCCGAGGTTATACGAGGCGGTGGTCTCCCACTTCAGATTGTCGTTTGCCGTGTTCTGCTTGGCATAGCTGCTGGAACCGCCATACGAGCCGGTGGCGTAAGACGTAGAGAAGGCGTAGTCGGGAATCTCCTGATTGCCCACCAGACCGCCCGAGAGGCGCAGCTTTAGGGAGGTGAGAAAGTGAGAGGGTGAGGAAATGAGGGGTGAGAAGAACGGCTCCTTGTCGACGTTCCACGACAGACCCAGTGAGGGGAAGTAGCCCCAGCGGTGGTCCTTAGAGAAGCGGCTGGAGTTGTCGGCACGGAAGGTGGCAGTAGCGTTATAGCGGTCGAGCAATGTGTAGTTCACGCGGGCAATAATCGAGTTAAGCGTCGATTCCGATATGCCTGTCTGCGGTGTGTAAATACCAGAGCCATCGCCAAGGTTGTACTGCTTCAGCATCTCGTTGGTAAAGTGGTTGGTGCGGATGTTGCTA
>Ga0310786_10006142_pt1 | contig 16107 bp, 9 predicted proteins | sample AusTroGonzalo_MG_FD_203881 | JGI IMG/M metagenome (GOLD analysis project Ga0310786, IMG submission 203881) | Bovine rumen microbial communities from tropical cattle in Woodstock, Queensland, Australia - Gonzalo_03 (v2) (version 2) | ecosystem: Host-associated > Mammals > Digestive system >... | reverse complement strand
CGTGGCCCGCGCTTTCGTTAAGGATCCGCCGCTCTATGTGCTCGACGAGCCGCTGCACGGCCTGGACGAGGAGCAGCGCCGCCACGTCAAGGCCCTGCTGGACCGCTTCTGCGGCGCCCCCGGCAAGACCCTGCTCATGGTCACGCACTACCCGGAAGAATACCCCGCCTGCATCGACCACAGCCTTACGCTGTGAGCAGCGGGCCCGGTCGGCCGGACTCCTATCTCTCGAGGATAAAGATGGTAAAGCTCAAAGCAGGCACCTGAGCCTCAAGGGTCTTGCCCGATCCGGTGAATGCGGCCTCGACCGGGACGATCGCACAAGGCGCGTCCAGCGTGTTGTCGGCATACAGGTCGTCGCTTTTGAGGACGATTCTCCTGACAGCCTTCAGCCCGGGGTCCTTTTTCTTCAAGCCTTTGAAATTAAGGCAGATGGACTGCTCCTCTTCCGAGGTGTTGGCCACCTTGACATAGACCTTGTTCCCGTCCTTCACGGCGCTGGCGAACAGGCCGCACTGGCCATCGACGCCCTCGACGGGACTCCCGCCCATGGTGAGCGTGAGGACGTTCTCGCCCTTGTATTCGCCGTAGAGCTGCTGTACGTGCCAGCTGACCGTCCGCATCGAGCGGAGGTTGTCGTACCAGATGAGGTCCGGACGCCACTGCCAGCCCTCGACATGCGCGAAGAGGGGAGCGTAGGTGGCCATGTGGACGATGTCTGCGTTGCGCTCGAGGCCGGTCATGAACGCAGCCTCAAGCAGGGAAGCGTAGAAATGGTTCCACTTTTTCCCGATGGCGTGGCAGGCATACTCCCCGGCAAAGACCTTGGGACCCTTGCGGTCATAGTTGTCATAGCGGGATCCCTGGGAGAGGAACCAGTTGTAGGGGCGATAGAAGTGCTCGTCCACGAGATCAGCCCCGAGCCGTTTCATTTCGGGCCACAGGTAGTCGAACTGCTTTCCTTCGGAGTCGGGGCCGGACGAACCGACGATCTTGATCTCGGGATGCGCTTTGCGGATGGCATCCACGAAGGGGGCGAGATGGTCGGGATAGAGCTGGTCCCACTGCTCGTTGCCGATTCCGATGTATTTCATGTTGAACGGCGCCGGATGGCCCATCTCGGCGCGGAGTGCACCCCACTTGGTGTCGGTGCCGCCATTGGCGAATTCGATGAGGTCGAGCGCGTCCTGGATGTAAGGCTGGAGCTCCTCGACGGGCACATGGGCCTTGGGATCGTCATTCTGGAACTGGCAGGCCAGGCCGCAGCTGAGGATGGGGAGCGGCTCCGAGCCGATGAGCTCGCTGAGGAGGAAGAACTCGTAGAATCCAAGTCCGTAGCTCTGGAAATAGTCCGGGAAGAAACGGTGGGGGAAGGTGTACTCCCAGCGGTTTTCGTTGATCGGACGGTTCTCGGCCGGGCCCACGCTGTTCTTCCAGTTGTAGCGTGTCTCGAGGTCCGTGCCCTCCACGATGCATCCGCCCGGGAAGCGGAAGATGCCGGGCTTGAGGTCTGCCAGGGCCTGGGCGAGGTCGCGGCGATAGATGCCCTTGAGGGCATCACCGGGCATCAGGGAGACGTGCTCGAGATCCACTGTTGCGCGCGGAGCGTCCAGGAAAATGCGGAGAACCGCCTTGGGATCGGTCACTTCGGGTTTGAGTTCGGCTTCGTATTTCTTCCACTCGGCGCCTGATATCTTGACGGTCCGCTGGACGAAGAACTGGTTCTCGCCTGACGAAGCCGTGTTGACCAGCTCGACGCGGATGGCGCCGTCACCGCCGTCCGGAACCCTGGCCCAGATGCTGAAGCGGTAGGTCTTTCCCGCCTCCACGCCGATGCCGAAGAAGCCTTCATTGTCCAGGCCGGTCTGCTTGTGGGCGTGGCCGGGGTCCTTCAGACGCGCGTAGTGCGGACAACGGTCGAAGGGACCGTCGTCGCGGATCTCGACGTTTCCGAATGCTTTCCAGCCCTGAAGGGCGTACGGAAACTCGAAAGAGCGGTTTTTTACCAGCTCGGCATAGAGCCCGCCGTCCGCGGCGTAGTTGATGTCTTCGAAAAAGATGCCGTACATGGTCGGCTGGATGGGCGCTCCGACTTTTTTCAGGTCGATGTCGAAAGCGTTGGTTTGTGCGCTGAGCGTGAGTGCCGAGAAGGCGGATGCGAGCGCAAGAAGGGTCTTGAGTGCTTTCATATATGTGTTTTTATGTGAAATCGATTCATTATTCGGCAAATATAGCTATGTTTGTATAATAATTAGTGGACAAATGATGCGTATGGGTGGAAAATCGACCATACTGGTATGCCTTCTTTCGCTGTCTTTTGCGACAGCCGTACCGGCCGTGGCTGCCATCGATAATCCTTTCTACGGGAACTACCGCGCCCGTTTCATCACGATGGAGGACGGCCTGTCCGGCAACTTCGTTGATGACTTGCTCATGGACAGTTCCGGCTTCATCTGGGTCGGCACTTCGGGGAGCGGACTGTGCCGGTATGACGGTTATGGATTCCTCACATTCTCGACCAACACCGCCGTCGGGCTCAAGAACAATTTTATCCGCAAACTGGCCGAAGACCGCTGGCACCGCCTGTGGATAGCATCCGAAGGCGGCATAGACGTGCTCGACCTGGATACCTGCCATTTGTATGACTTGAGCGGAACGCCCCTGGCGCCGTACCTGAACGATCTCTGTCCCTTCCTGACCGTCGATGCGACCGGGTGCATATGGGTCAAGTCCGGGGCGCGGCTGCTTCGGGTCAGTTTTGACAAGAAAGGCAATATCGCGTCCGTGGATACTTTCGCGGATGAACATCTGTCTCCGCAGACCGTCGTTTTCCAGGATGTCGAGGGCGACGGTTCCGTCTGGGTCGGGATGGCCGGCCGGGTCCGGAAGATCGTTCCTTCGCCGGAGGGCCTCAGGGAGATGCCCGTACTGGAGGGATTCTCCTATCGGGAAGATGCGTATCTGTCTGACTTCCAGATGAAAGAGGGTGAGGTGTGGGTGTCCACTAGCGACGGTCTGTTCCGCTGCTCGCCGGACGGGAAAAGGTGGAAGCATTATGCGTACGACGCCTCCGATCCGGGCTCTTTGTCGCAGAACTTCATTACGGGACTGGCGATTTCCCCGAACAAGCGCCTCATCGCCGCCTCCCTGAAGGGTTTCAATGTTTTCGATCCTATCGGGGACAGCTTCGTCCGGGTCAGTTCGGACGCTTTCCCGGATCTGCTGGACAGCGATTTCATCAATTGTATCAAAGTCTATGGGGATGAGATCTGGCTCGGAACGGAAAGCGCCGGCCTGGTGCATCTCTACCCGGGCCGCATGGCGGTCAGCAATGTCGTGCATGACCCCCGAGACCCCCGCTCGATCGCGGCAAATCCTGTCAATTCCATCTATGAAGACGCCGAAGGGCGTATCTGGCTGGGCAATGTCGAAGGCGGGCTGAGCATTTCCGAACCCGGGATGGATGGTTTCCACCATCTGACGGTGCGCAATTCCGGCCTGAGCCATAATTCTGTCAGTGCCATCTGTGCGGACGACCGGGGACGGATGTGGATTGGCACCTGGGGCGGCGGCGTCGTGATCCTCTCCGGGGATCCTCCGTTTCTGATCGAAGACAGGCTGACGGCCGGGTCCGATTCCAATGAGTGGCTGAGCTATGTGGGCGCCTTGATGATGGATACGGCCAACGAGCTGATGTGGATCTCCACCAACATGGGCATCTATTATTACGATTTGCGGACCGCAGAAGTGCATCCTGCGCTCCGAGAGCAGACATACGGGTGCATAGGTGCCTGTATAGACGCGTCGGGCCGTCTCTGGATGGGCAGCCAGGAGGGGGTGTTTGTCTTCGACCTGCGGCACCGGGATCCGGCCGCGGCTGACTGCGCTTTCCCGGTAGTCAATTACAGATACAAGCTGGACCATCCGGAGTCCGGGGCAGTGGAAAAAATATATAGTATCTGCCGGGCCTCGGATGGCTCCGTATGGCTTGGGAGCTACGGCAATGGCATTTACCACGCTACGGCAAGGGATGACGGCAGCTTCTCCTTCATCAATTACGGCAGCGACGACGGACTGGTCAATGACGGCGTCAAGTGCATCCTGGAGGATGCCGACGGCCGCCTGTGGGTATCAACCGAGAATGGGCTGTCACGGTTCTCTCCCAAGACGGGACGTTTCGTGTCCTATTCGGTCCGGGACGGTCTGCAGTCCGCCCAGTTTTATTGGAATGCAGCTCTGCGCTCGTCGTCCGGGCTGCTGTATTTCGGCAGTGTCGCCGGACTCTCGATCGTCGACCCGCTCTATCGCGCCCCGGATATCTCCCTGTCGCGCCTGCACTTTACCCGCATTACAGTCGGGGACCATCTAGACCTTTCGGGCGCCCCGGCGAAGCTCCGTCTCCATGAGCGTGACCGCGCGATCGGCTTCGAGTTCTCTGCCTTGACGTTCGGTCCGGCATCTTCCGTCAGGTATTCCGTGTGCCTGGAAGGGCAGGACGATGACTGGACAACCCTTCCTCCTGGGCGTAACTTCCTAAGCTACACTTCGATGAGGAAAGGGCGTTATGTCCTGCGCATCAAGGCCACGGATGAGTCCGGGGAGACGGAGTCGGTCTGTGAACTGCCGATCCGGGTGGCTCCGTATTTCTACCATTCCTGGGTGTTCTTCCTGCTGCTGGGTGTCCAGATAATCTTCGGCGTGATGGTGTGGCAGGATTGGAAGATGAGGTCTCTGATGCGCCAGCGGGCGGAGTTGCTGACGACCGTGGAAGAGCGTACCCGCGAGATCAACCACCAGAAAAAGCTCCTGGAGGAGAAGGCGGATGAACTGTCCCGACAGAACAGGATCCTTACCCGCCAGAATGAGGAACTCGCCGGGCACAGGATCCTCTCGCAGCAGGAGTCCCGTCCTGTCGAGAGCCGGGATGAGAAGTTTATCTCCAAGGCCATCGAGACGATACGCGAAATGTACAAGGATCCGGAGCTGGACGTGCCCGCCTTCTGTGCGGCGATGGGGATGAGCAAGACCCTGCTCAACAACCGCATGCAGGAGACCCTCGGCCAGTCCACCGGCCAGTTCATCAGGACCTACCGGCTCTCCATCGCCCGGGAGATGCTGATCAACAACAACGAAACGCACAGCATGAATATCTCCGAGATTGCCTACGAAGTCGGCTTCAACGATCCCAAATATTTCACGCGCTGTTTCTCCAAGGAATTCGGTTTTGCCCCTAGTGCCCAGCCGTAATACTTGTGTCCAAAAATCCACCTATTAGGTTTTTTTGTGCACTAAGGCTTATTATATTCTGCCTACCTTTGCTTCGTGACCCATTTGATTATGATACTAAAGCGAGGGCTGGCTGCCTTAATAACCTTTTTAGCCGCTTCATCGATCTATGCAGGAGCGCAGGCTCCCGAGTGGCCTACGGACTACCCGCAGGTGCATGACCCTGTCGTCGCCTGGTGCGACGGAACCTGGTATCTGTTCGCCACCGGCTTCGGTGTGGATATCCTCAGTTCGCGGGATCTTGTGACCTGGGATTATGCCGGACGGGTGTTCGAACAGGCTCCCCGGTGGGCCGTTGAGTCCGTTCCCGGGTACAACGGGCACACCTGGGCTCCGGACATCCTGTTCCGCGACGGGCTATACTACTTATATTATTCCTGTTCTTCTTTCGGGAAAAACACTTCCGCCATCGGTGTCGCGACCAACCGGACGCTCGACCCTTCGTCGCCTGATTACAAGTGGGAAGACCATGGCTGCGTGGTCCGTTCCATCGCCGGCCGCGACCTGTGGAACGCCATCGATCCGAATGTCGTCATTGACGAAGAGGGGACCGGCTGGCTCAGTTTCGGCTCCTTCTGGGGCGGCATCAAGCTCGTTCGCCTGGATGCATCGCTGACCAGGCTGGCGGAGCCCCAGGAATGGTACCCGCTCTGCCGCAGGCCGGAAGGAACCGCCGAGGACACCTCTCTGACCGACGACGCCATCACGGCGGATCCCCGCGGAACCGACTTCGATCCGGGCAATGGTGCCGTCGAGGCTCCTTTCATCGTGCATCACGGAGGCTATTACTATCTCTTTGTTTCCTATGACCTTTGCTGCCGGGGAGCCAAGAGCACTTATAAAGTGGTTTGCGGGCGCGCGAAGGAAGTGACCGGTCCGTACGTGGACGCCGCCGGCGTCCCGCTCATGCAGGGCGGCGGCACGGTCGTCCTGGCCGGCAATGAGCGCTATCCCGGTGTGGGACACTGTGCGGTCGTGCGGAAGGACGGCGGCGAGATGATGCTTTGCCATGCCTATGACCGCGACTTTGGATACGGCTCCAGGCTACTGGTGCGTCCGGTGAACTGGACCCCCGAAGGCTGGCCTGAGATTATACTTTGACACTCATACCAATCACATATCACTAATTCTAAAAAAAATGAAAACCCTACCTTTGATGCTGAGAGCGCTTAGCGCAGTAGCTGCCGCAGCGGCAGTGTCGATGGGTTGTACCGGGCTCGAGCCTTATTCCGTGAATGCTCCGGCGGATCTTGAAGACAAGATCGCAGAGTATGAGGCGGAGAAGAAGAAAAGCCAGACGGACGACTACACCGAGATCACCATCACCAAAGCCATCGTCGGCGCCGAGGACAACTCCTCAGCGTGGTGGACAGAATTCAGCCAGTACTTCATGGTCCCTTCCGGCAAGAAACTGGTTATCGAGTTCGAGAACTTCGGCTCAGGAGCCAACAACTGGAACAACTGGAATGCCTGCGTCGCTACGCCCAAGGAACGGGGCGCAGACGGGTATTCCGAGTACTTTGTCATCCGTTCCGATGCGTATGGATGGGGCAATGCCGATTATGACGGCGCCCTGATTGAGTTTGACTATGGCGGACAGGAGGTGAACTGGGACGAATTCCGCCAGAAGATGCAGGGCGCGTATGTCACCATGTCCCTGGATCATGCACGCGCCGGATACGCTTTCTTCGAAGCGGTGAGCGTCGCCACCGACGGTTTTACCATTACCGAGAAATACAACCAGAAGGTCTCGGCCGTCGAAGATGTCGAGCTCTTCCTCATCTGTGACGCCAGCCATTTCAACGTCAAGAAGGCCTACCTGGTGCCCTCCGAGATCGGTGAAATTGCCGATGAAGACGCCGCTTCCATCGTGGTGACCGGACTTCCCACGTCTGTGGAGGTCGGCACGCCTGTCGAGGATATCTTCACCGCCGCCGTCGCGACCGTCACCTTCACGGACAACTCCTCTTCCGAGGTTTCCCTCGAGGATGTCACCTTCACCGTTGACGAGGACTTCACCGCCACGCCCGGCAAGAAGACCCTGGTCTATTCCTACAGCAAGACCAAGCAGGGCGCCTTCGGCAAGTCCGTTGCCGGGTTCGCCGAGATCGAGGTGACCAAACCGGTCGTCAGCCTCACGGTTACGACCCCTCCTGTCTTCGACAAGTATTATTTCTTTGAGAATACCTCCCTTGCTTTCCGTCCCGCCGGAATGAAAGTGACTGCCAAGTATGACGACGGCACGACCGGTGAAATGTCTCTGTCGAACCTCACGTTCTCCGATATCGTGCTGACGCCGGGTTCCCAGGATGTCACGGTCTCCTACAAGGATGTGTCCACGTCCGTCTCCATCCATCTTGTCAAAGGTGCGTATGCGGTCGGTCTCCCCGACTTCTCCAATGCCTGGTGGACAACGTTCACGCCCGACTTCGTCATTGCGCCGGGTGAGAGCAAGGTCTTCGAGATGGATCTCTACTCGGACAATCTTGAGAATTATCACAGCCCCTGCACGATTCTCCGCAATGCGGCGCTGGAAGAATACGTCGTCGTCCGCGAAGACCACTTCGGATGGGGCGGTTCCTATGAGGCCTGTGTCAAAGAGAGCAACTGGAACTGGAACTACTTCGCCGCCCGCCTCAACGGCTCTCACGTCGTGATCACGGTCACCAACAACGGTGATAATACCGCCGACATCCGCTATGCCGTTACGGACAGCGAAGGGGAGGCACACTTCCAGAACTATCTCGGTATCGTGGTCGACAGTGCCGACCTCCAGGTGGCCCTCGTGACCGAAGAGTCCTATCTCGTTTTTGCCGAATAACCTAAAGACACCTATCTATATGAAACATATACTTTCAACCATCGCAATCTGCAGCATCCTGGCTGTCGCCCCTGCATTCATGGGCGAGCAGACCGGCATGACTGTCCGGGCGCAGGAGCAAGTGACTGTCAGTGGCGTCGTCGTGGACGAGACCGGAGAACCCGCATTGGGCGCCGGCGTCGTCGTGAAGGGCACTACGCTCGGTACCGTCGTCGATATGGACGGTAATTTCTCCCTGCGCGTCCCCGTGGGTTCCGTTGTCCAGTTCGTCTCCGTCGGTTTTACGACCGTCGAGATGACGGTCAAGCAGGCCGGAAGCCTCGGCACCATCACCCTGCAGACCGATAAGACCCTCCTGGAACAGGTGGTCGTCATCGGTTACGGTTCCCAGAAGAAGGTTGACCTGACCGGCTCCGTCGCCATCGTCGATGCCGAGGAGATGAAGAAGGTCTCCCATTCCAATATTTCTTCCATGCTCGAGGGTAAGGTCGCCGGCGTTCAGATCACCTCCGACGGCCAGCCCGGTGCCGATCCGGCGGTCCGCATCCGCGGCCTCGGCAGCTTCGGCGACACCGCTCCGCTCTACGTCATCGACGGTGTCCCCATGGGTACCACCATCCGCGATTTCTCTCCGAACGACATCGAGACCATCCAGATCCTCAAGGATGCGTCTGCGGCGGCCATCTATGGTTCGCGCGCGGCGAACGGTGTCGTTATCATTACCACCAAGGGCGGCAAGAAGAACCAGCCTGTGCGAGTCGATTATTCTGGTTATGTTGGGGTTGACGCGATTCGAAAGAACGTCTATCGGGTCATGGATGCTGACCAGTACGGCCGGTTTGTACGCATGGCGTTCGCCAACAGCGGTCTTGCCGTCCCTGCGGGGTATGATCCTTCCAGCGAGAAGTACGTCAACCCGACGCAGGTCAATACGGACTGGTTCAAGGAGATGTTCAAGCCCGGTATCCGCCAGAACCACAACGTCAATTTCTCCGGCGGTGGCGAGAACAATACCTACAACATCGCCCTCGACTACTTCAGCCAGCGTGGCACCATGGTGGGCGCCGGTCCCAACTACGACCGTTTCACGGCCCGTGTCAACAATACCCTGGACGTCAAGTTCCTGAAGTTCCGCACGGGCGTCGTCTATTCGCACAGCTCCCAGGACAGCATGTCCCTGTCGAATGCCAACGAGTACGTGCAGGGTCTGTACGGCACGCAGTACCCGGTGATGGCTTCCGCCCTGCTGATGCCCCCGAGCATCAAGGCCTATGATCCCGACACCTGGTTCCTGGACCGCACCGTTTCCGCCGCTTCCGAGTACCATTACGACTCCTGGGGTTTCGGCACCTACTACGATGATGTCCACGGCGACATCCGTATGACCAACCCGCTGCTGTATAACAATCTCCTGGAGCGCAATACCATCGTGGACCGCATCGTGGCCACCGGATCCGTCACTGCGGACCTGCTTGACATGATCGGCCACAAGAGCGAGAACCATAAGTTCGAGTACAATCTGAACCTCTCCTACAGCCGTACCTATGCCAAGGATTTCACGTTCGTTCCCTCTTTCATCCAGAGCACGACCAACTACCTGTCCAAGAGCAATGAGCGTCTGAGCGAGGGCTACCGCAGCTTCAGCGACTTCCTCGTGGAGAACTACCTGACTTACGACGGGAAGTTCGGCAAGCATCACCTCAACGCCGTGGCCGGTATGACTTTCGAGCGCGAGCGCTACCATACCCTCTCCGGCTGGGGCAACAACCTTCCGGAACCGTATTACCTCCAGGTCGGCAACGCCGCCGAGCGCGACGCCTCCTCCTATGAGAGCGAGCATGTGCTGGCTTCCTACATCGGCCGTCTGAGCTACGACTATGACGGACGCTATCTCCTGCAGGCCACGGTCCGCCGCGACGGTTCGAGCCGCCTGTCCTCCACTGACCGTTGGGACTGGTTCCCTTCGTTCTCCATCGGATGGCGCATCGACAAGGAACCGTTCTTCCAGGTCGACCGCAATCTCGTCAGCCTGCTCAAACTGCGCGCCAGTTACGGTATCCTCGGTAACGAGAACATCGGAGAGTACCAGTATATGGACACGATGGCCCGCGGCAACTATACCTATAGTTTCGGTGGAAACAAGGTCACCGGTTCCTCCATCTCCAACTATGTCAATACCGCCATCCGCTGGGAGAAGAAGAAGACCCTGGATATCGGTCTCGACTATGCCATGTTCGGCGGAGCGCTCGAGCTGAATATCGACTACTATAACGCGCTGTCCGAGGACCTGCTCTACAGCGTTCCCGTTCCTGCCGAGGCTGGTGCCACCAACGAGAGCGTGATCATGAACGCCGCTTCGATGCGCAACACCGGCCTGGAACTCTCGGCTTCCTACCGTAACTACAAGAATGACTTCAAGTATGAGATCTCCGGCAACCTGACGCTTCCCAGGAACACCGTCGTGTCCCTCGGACCTTCCGGCGAAGCCCGCAACGACGCCTTCACCCGGACCGAGATCGGAGCCGAGGTGGGCCGCTTCTACGGCTATGTGTATGAAGGTATTTTCCAGAATCAGGAGCAGATCGACAGCCGTGTGAACGACAAGGGCAACTACGTCGTCCAGAACGGCGCCCAGCCCGGAGACGTGGCCTACAAGGACATCAACAACGACGGCCAGATCACGGCCGACGACCAGGACTTCATCGGCAGCGGCATGCCCAAGGTGCAGTTCGGCCTCAGCGCGCGCTTCGAGTACAAGGGCTTCGACCTGAGCATCTCCACCTTCGGAGCCGCGGGTTACCAGCTCCTCGACTTCGTCGACATGACCCTGCGCAGCTCCTACGGCATGACCAACCGCAGTGTGGACCTGCTGAATGCGTGGACCGTGGATAATCCGAGCACGACCGTGCCCCGTGTCTACTACAAGTCCACCGGTACGATCACCAACGACATGTTCAGCTCCCGTTATCTGCAGAACGGTTCTTACTGGAAGATCGCCAACGTCGAGCTCGGATACAACTTCCCTGAGTCTCTCTTCAGCGAGAAGAGCTTTATCCGCGGCGCACGCATCTATGTCTCCGGCCAGAACCTGTACACCTTCAGCCTGTACAGAGGCTACAATATCGACTTTGCCGGCGGTGCCTTTACGCCCGGTTACAACTATTGCTCTTACCCGGCTCCGATCACGGGAATGCTCGGTGTAAAACTCTCATTCTAAGGTGTCAAACTCAAAATGAACAAGATCATGAAAAAGACATTATATGTTCTGGCTGCCTTTGCGGTAATCGCTTCCATGGCTTCCTGTGAGTCTGCCCTCGAAGTGAAGAATGTCAACAACCAGACGACATACGACTTCGGCAAGACCGAGGCCGACCTGCAGGAAGCGCTTGTTGCCTGCTACAACCGAATCCGCCTGGAAGGTACCTTCGCCCGTGTCGGCTACACGCTCGACGCAGTCCGCGGCGATGAGGTGTGGAACGCCTCGCAGCAGTGGTATCTCCCTTACGACAACCTCAATTCCTCCGGCCAGATCGATATCGGCGACCAGTGGCCCTGGCGTGACAATTTCCATGTGGTGAACCGTTGCAACCTCGTGCTTTCCCGGATCGCAGAAAACAACATGACCGGTACTTCCATCGACAGGATCAAGGGTCAGGCCCTGTTCCTCCGTTCGCTGGCATACTACACCCTGGCCACGTACTATCAGGAGGTTCCTCTCTTCACGGATTACGCCCAGTACTCGTCCATCGAGTCGATGTACGCCGAGAACGTCCCGCAGGACACGATCCTCGACCAGATCGAGGGAGACCTCACGACTGCGATGACGCTGCTTCCGAGCCGCGATGAGGGCGGCGAGTGGGCCAAGGGCCGCGCCACCAGCGGTGCAGCGGCCGGCTATTACGCCCGTACGCTGATGTTCCGCCACAAGTATGCCGAGGCCCTTGCGGTCCTCAAGGACATCATCGGCGGCAAGTACGGCCATTATGAACTGATGGCAGACTACGGTGACAATTTCCGTGAGGGTGCTGCTTATGAGAACAATGCCGAAAGCCTCTTCGAGGTTCAGTTCCTGGACTATGGCATGGGTGGCGCCGACGAGGAGTGGACTCCTGTCAACATCAGTTCGAACGCCACGCAGGGCCACGCCGTCGAGTCCAACTATGCTCCGCAGCCCCTGGGCAGCTGGGGTGACCTCGCGGCTTCTGCCTGGCTGTACAACCTGTTCAAGGCTGAGAGCTGCACCGACGGAACGCTCGATCCGAGACTCTATTGGACCATCCTCAGCTACGAGCCTGAGTACAGCGCCTACACCGGAGCGAAGACTGCCGCGTATCCCGGCGGCGACCCCCGCAGCAACATCGTTTACCAGCAGGAGATCACCGCAACGCCCCGCTGCAACAACACGCAGGGCGGCCTCGCCATCGCGAAGTTCACCAACGCCCGCAACAACATCTACCAGAGCATTACCACCGGTCTGCATTGCGGCATCAACATCCGCCTGATGCGCTACAGCGACGTCCTGCTGCGTGCGGCGGAGTGTGAGAATGAGATCAACGGTCCTACCCAGCAGGCCATCGACTGGATCAACCAGGTCCGGACCCGTGTCGGCCTCGCCGGTCTGGAACTGGCGGATTTCAGCACCGCCGACAGGCTCTTCGAGCAGATCGCCAACGTCGAGCGTCCGAAGGAGTTCGGTTGCGAAAACGGCCGTGGCATCGACCTGATCCGCTGGGGCTTCTTCTATGACAGCGACCGCCTGGCCCAGATCAGCCAGCACAGCTGTTATATGCTCGATACCGGGGATGGATCGCCGGTCTCCACTCAGGAGCTCACGACGGCGACCGCTTCCGACTATTCTTACAAGTACTTCACTGCCGGCCACGAGTATTTCCCTATTTATCAGGGTATCCGGAATGCCAACAAGAATATCCACGGCAACTCCGCCAATACCAATACCGACAACAGCCAGGAGTGGCTCTCGCGGTATGGCAAGGTGCATCCGGTGGTGCATTTCAAGTAAGTTTTGAATTTTTAGTACATTTGTGGAGATGGGGGACCGCCCCATCTCCACAATAATTTAGGAATGATATGCTGTTTTCCGGCAAATTACGTTATCTCCTCCTGGTGGCCGCGGCCGCTGTCATGACCGCCTGTGGCGATCCGGCTGCGCCCGGGGGCATCAACACCGGTGGTGACACGCCTTCCGGCGGCGGGACGAGTCCGGCGGAAGAGAATCCTTATACCCCCATCGAGCCTGTGTCGACCGGCACTTGGAGCGGCACGGCTGCCATTCCGCCCGTCACGGACGGAAAGACTGTACCGTCCTATTCTGATGACTACCGGCCCATCGCCCCCTGGTCCCAGAAGGATAAATGGAACCTGGCGAACGTACACGATCCTTCGATTGCGTATTATGGCGGGTACTATTACATGTTCAATACGGATGCTTCGTACGGCAACGCCCATCTGGAATCCCCTGATCATGCGCATTTCCCCGGCAAGCGCTCGAAGGACCTGGTCAACTGGTCGTACGTCCCGGGTCCGTTCACCAATGCCCCGGACTGGGTATATACCCGGCTGAACGAGATCCGCAAGCGCATGGGCCTGGATGTCATCGGCCGCGCCAACATCTCCTACGGATTCTGGGCGCCGGTCATCCGTACGGTCAAGGTCGGCGGCGTCGAGAAGCTGCGGATGTACTACTGCATCGTCATCGACAACTACATCAAGTCCGGCAAGAAGACGACGGAGCCGTTCGACGGCAGCTGGACGGAACGCGCGTTCATCGGAATGGCCGAGACCACTTCTCCGGAGACGGGCAACTGGACCGACTACGGTTTCGTGACCTGCTCTTCGTCCGACAAGGGAAAGAGCGGCTGGACGCGGGCGTCTGCCGCCACATGGGACGACGCCTATTTCTATTATAATGCCATCGACCCCACCTATATCGTGGCCGACGGGAAGCATTATCTGATCTACGGTTCCTGGCACAGCGGTTTTGCGTTGCTGGAGCTGGACCCTTCCACGGGAATGCCGCTCAAGGACCTGGGCGACCCCTGGGCGGACAAACTCTCTGACCTGACCAAGCGTTTCGGCCCGCGGGTAGGTGCCCGCAACACGACCCGCTGGCAGGGGAGCGAGGCGCCGGAGATCGTCTTCAAGGATGGATACTATTATCTGTTCATGGCTTATGACGGGCTGGATGTCCCTTACAATACACGGGTTGTGCGCGCCGAGAGTATCGAGGGCCCTTATTTCGACATCACGGGACGCAACTTCACCTATGCGGCGGGAGACTGTTATCCGATCGTGACGCATCCCTACAAGTTCAGCAAAGGTTTCGGCTGGGTCGGGTTTTCCCATTGTGCGGTTTTCCGTCAGGAAGGCACCGGCGACTGGTTCTACGCCTCCCAGGCGCGGCTTCCGGAATCGGCTGGCGGCAATGCCCCGAATGCCGTGATGATGGGGCATGTGCGGCGTATTGTGTGGTGCCCGGCTTCTGCGGATGACTTGACCGACCTGTGGCCGATCGCGCTCCCGGAGCGCTATGCCGGTCTGTCGGATCAGTCTCCGGTCAAGGCGGAAGAGATTGCAGGCACCTGGGAGCATATCAACCTCAAGTACGATTACGGCAAGCAGGATGTCGCTTCCAACCTCGTGCTCAAAGCCGACGGCAGTATGTCGGGTGCTATGTCCGGTACGTGGACGTTCGATGCGGACAGGCAGTACCTGACCCTGCAGAAGACCGGCTCCAAGGCGGTCGTCCTGGCCGTCGCCCGCGAAGCCGACTGGGAGGCATCTCCCCGGGTGTCCACCATCGTCTATGCCGGGACGGAGAAGTCCCTCAATGCCACCTGGTGGGGCAAGAAGGTGTCAGACTGATCGGGTGTGCCGCCTGCATCGACCACAGTTTGAGATTATAATCATAGACAGATATGTTTGACGTAACGCTTATTTCCGATGTGACGGAGGGTGGGGTGCGCAAGGCTTCGTTCCAGACTTGCGACGCCGTGTGCTCCAGCCAGATCGATATCGAATTGGACGGTGAGACCATCCGCAGCGTCCGCTACACGGGCGGCTGCCACGGCAATACGCAGGGCGTCGGTGCCCTGGCCGTCGGGATGGACCGCAAGGACGTGATCGCGCGCCTGGCGGGCATCAACTGCAAGGGCCGCGGCACCAGCTGCCCCGACCAGCTTGCGCGAGCTCTCGAGATGCTGTAGATAAATTCATGAATATTCTTCTGAATCAGATGCTTGCAAATGCCGACCCCGCTCAGGTGGCCGGCCTGTCCCGCTTCTTCAAGACCGGGCCGGGCCAGTACGGCGAGGGCGACCGGTTCCTGGGGATCAAGGTGCCCGTGACGCGGGCGGTCGTCAAGGACTGCTGGCGGCAGGTCGGCTTCCCGGAGCTGGAGGAATGCATCGCCAGCGAGTACCACGAGGTGCGCCTCGCGGCGCTGCTGGCGCTGGTGGAGGTGTTCCGGCACGCGAAAAGATGCCCGGTCACAGCCGGGCATGACGTGAGGCAGCAGTGCGTCGATTTCTACATCGCACACACCGACCGCATCAACAACTGGGACCTGGTGGACCTGAGCTGCTACCCGCTCCTGGGCGAATGGCTGCTGGACAAGGACCGCACGCTCCTTTACGAGCTGGCGCGCCACGGAAAAACCCTCTGGGAGCAGCGTATCGGCATGGTGAGCACCATGACCTTCATCCGTCACGGGCAAATCGAGGACACCTTCGCCATTGCCGACATCCTGCTGCACCACCCGCACGACCTGATCCACAAGGCCGTCGGCTGGCTCCTCCGCGAAGCGGGAAAGCGCGACAAGGCGGCGCTGGAGGCCTACCTCCGGCAGGCGGCAGCGGGCGAATCGACGCCCCGCTACCGCACGATGCCGCGCACGATGCTGCGCTACGCCATCGAGAAATTCCCCGAAGAAGAGCGGAAATCCTATCTGAACGCGACTATCGCATGACCCGGTCGCCGGGCGT
>Ga0310786_10006141_pt1 | contig 16107 bp, 27 predicted proteins | sample AusTroGonzalo_MG_FD_203881 | JGI IMG/M metagenome (GOLD analysis project Ga0310786, IMG submission 203881) | Bovine rumen microbial communities from tropical cattle in Woodstock, Queensland, Australia - Gonzalo_03 (v2) (version 2) | ecosystem: Host-associated > Mammals > Digestive system >... | reverse complement strand
TACAGAACGCTTGCAGCCTTCAAGCTGGGCGTAGAACCCTGAGCAGCAGTGATGGTGAGCTTGCCATTGCTGTAGGTACATGCAGTAGCACCGTTGAGGACGGAAGTAGCACCGGTAGCGATGAGCGTACCGTAACGGTCGGTAACGTCCATACCGCCATTGTGCTCTACCAGGATCCAGTCACCAGGAGTGGAAGTCTCAATCATATCGACTTCTACGAGACCGTTCAACTCGTCGATTGGATTGAAGTCCAACTGAACGTAGTCGAAGTTCTCGATAGCCTTGCGTGCGTCTTCGAGGCACAGAGACACCGTCATCGAAGCTTTTGCGCTTGATGTGGGGTGAGGAACTACCGTGCAATACACGGTGCTCATAGGAATACCGCCAAGAGCGTCGCCACCATTGTTGACACCGATAAGCATGTTGTTATCGTCCAAGTAGTAGGCGTCGAACTTCTTGTTCATGTTCTTAGTGATACTTGCTGCCAAGTTATCATAGAACTTGTCGAGAGTAAAGGTGTCAGTTTGAGCGCTGATACCAGTCACTCCGTTGCCACCATAGCCGATAGCGCTCACCTGAGGCTCGCCACCGCTCTTCGCATACTCGACAACAGTCTTTATGGGATAGATACGGTTGGGAACGTCAGCGTGGCACTTCTGCTCGAAGTCACCAGGAGAGAACGTGGTACCAAGAGTCTTGCCGTGCTCAACGAGGATAATCGCTTTGATATGACCGAAGTCAATCGGGCAAGCGCTCACACCGGTTTCGAGGGTAACACCCTCGCAGGTTCGAATGTTTCTCATTGTCTTTTACAATTTATATTTTTAACAGTGATTGCTAAATCGCTTATGTTTATGGCATCTATGGGCTCACTGACTGCTTCACCTGATGCGGTGTAAGCTCCATACTTGCCATAGCTGTAGTTCTCGGAATAGACATGGGGATAACTGCCGTCGTAATTGCACCACAATCGGGCGTCTCGCTTCAGTGCAGCCATGAAAGCGTTGTAGATAGGACGCAGGACATTCTCGAAGGAATACTCCTTGCGCTCGTCGTTGTTCCATTCTGTGCGGCTGCTGCATGCGATGAGGAGCGACACCTTAGCCTCAGAAGCGAAGTCTGCAAGCCCTCTCTTCTCCCTTACAGGAGTGAACAGGGCTATAAGAGGAAGCTTCTCAACGTTCGACACCTTGCTGTACTCGTCCAACTGGTCCTTGATATACTGAGCGTCACCGAACATATAGGTTATGTACGGCTTCACCTCGTACATCTGTCCGTTAATGCTCGATGTCATGTGAACAGTAGTGTTCCCAGACAGAGAGGCTACGATTTCACCAAGAATGTCTATGATGTTAGGCTGCTGCATCGCTCTACAGATTGAAGTTGTTAATGTACGTCAGCAGGTCAGTATCAATCGTAACACCTTCCACACTCAGCAACTCGGCTTCACTTGCGAAGTAACGAAGCTCGTCAGCCATGTGGTTCCAAGTCTGCACACCTTTGTCAAGAGGGCTAACATAGGAATTCGCACACTTCAACTGGACGAGTCCCGTTATAGTGGGCTGCACGTTCATGTCACGAAGCATGTAGAAGAAAACGTAGTCGGCAAACGGCTCCTTTAGCAGAGAGATGAGGCGTTCCAGCCTTTCGTTTGGTTCTGCGACCTCTTCTGCCTGGTTCTCGCTACCTTCCTGCGTCTCTTCCTCAACGGCTGCTCTGTGCTCAACACGGGAGTAGGCGTCTATCTCGTCACACAACGGCTTGCCGACTGCCTTCCTGAGGAACTCGGACTGCAACAGCTCTATATAGCCATTGATACGACCTGCGACGGCAATGTTATTTGCTGTCTTCTGAGGCACTGCAGCGTTCTCGATCTGTCGAGGGCCGCTTGTGAAAGATGTTACATCGATAATCATGTCTTACTTCTTTGAAATGTTCTTACCTTTGGTGTCGAGAACCTCTTCAACGTCCTTTGTGTCCTCGATGAGTACTTCGGTCGTATCGAAGCCCTCGACATCTTTGGTATCTACTAACTCGACGTTCTTAACGTCAAGCATTTCGGGAGTCTTACTCGCCACCGTTGCCGTCGCCACCTTCGCCAGGCGTCTCTGTGTTGTCACCAGGCGTCTCTGTGTTGTCGCCACCTTCGCCACCGTTGTCGTTGCCACCTTCACCACCGCTGCCTTGTCCGGCAAGCTGTGCGGTGAGTGCTTCAACCTGTGCAGCCAAAGCTTCGACTTGTCCCTGCAGGGTTTCGAACTGCTCAACGGTCACGTTCTCCACGTTGTCGTCAGCAGCGGTGATAGTCACCTTACCCTTGCGGACACGGACACGGTTTTCCTGCTTGATGTGGTCAACAGTGCGGTCGTCTCCCTTGACAAGAACTTTCTTAGTCATGGCTCTACACGTTTAGGACTTGGTGATAGCGGTGATGAGGCTTGCGATGTTGCCGTAAGCGAAAGCCCAAGGCATGTAGATCGGGAAGATAACCTCTTCCTGAGCCATAAGCACAACCTGGTTCTTCAGCTTAGTGGTAACGTCATCTGCCCATTCGAGGCTCAGAGAGGTGTAGTCAACGAGCTGTGCGCCGTTAACGAAGTCACCGAGCAGGTAGTCACCAGCAGGAATGTTGGTGCTCTCTACGATGGGCTTGCCTGCGATGTAGTTCACACCGTTCACGTTCTCGATGAGGTCGAGGTTGCGACCGAGAGAGTCCTTCTCGCTTGCAATGCTGTTGACGGTGATGGGGTTCAGAACGATGCAGTTCGCGGAGAACTGTGCATAGCTCATTACAGCGAAAGCTGTCTTGATGGCGTCACCGCTATTGGGCAGGTCAACGCTCTTGAACGCGCCATGCTTAACGGTGTAAGTCATGGAAGCCTTGCCAGTCTCGGTGCCGGTGTAAGCAGCGCCAGAGATGAGCAGCTTCTTGTCGGTCAGCTTCTTCACGGGGAAGGTGCTGTTGAGGCTGGTGTTAACAACAGCGTTGGCGAAGGTAATCGTCATGCCGTCGATAATCTTGTCGTCGGGGTTCTTCAGCTCGACAACGCAGTCTGCACCGTCGTTGTAGCTGCTTACACTCTCGATGCAACCAGCAGCACCGGTAGTGATAGAAGTACCGATGAAGCCTTCTACAGAGCCTACGCCAGTCGTGCCGACGATACCCTGCAGGTTCTCACCGTTGCCATCGCCGAACAATACCTGGAAGTCCTCTGCCATGAGAACAGCTTCGGGAAGCATGTTCAGGATGAACGAGCGGATGTAAACGCGGCTCTTGAGCATGCGCTTCGAAATCTTGATGTGGGTACCGACACGCTTGGTGGGAGCTGTAATCTCCTTCACCTTGAATGCGGACTCGGGGAGAGAACCGTTCTCAGCTACGAACTCGGCGTTGCGGTCGAACTCATAGACCTGAGCATAGGTGAGCTGCGGGAACTCGGGGTCGCCCTGCAGTGTGGCAATCACGTTGCGCATGTGCAGCTTCTTGTTGGAAACTGCGGAAACGACCTTGTCGGTCTGCTGAGAGATGAGGACGTCACCAGTGTAGTTAGAAGCCATGCTGACTTCCTTGAGAGAAAATCCGTCGAAAGCGCCGGACTTGGTGCTCAGACCATTAACGAAGTCCTTGAACTTCTCGCTGTCGAGCATCTTTCCAATCTTCTCGTCGAACTTGTTGATGACTTCCATGGAGAGGCCCTTTGTCTGGAGCTTCTTCACGGTCTCGCCAAGTTGCTTAACCTGCTCAACGAGGTCTTCGTTGTCCTTGATGACCTGAGCGAACTTCTCAGCGTCATAGGACTTGAGCTGGTCGTTAATGGCGGTGAACTTTTGCTCAACCTCTTCGGGAGAGAGTTCACCTTCACGGCTCTTGTTGATAACATCACACATCATCTGAGCGATGTTGTTCATGAAAGACTTCTGCTCTTCGGGCAGATTGTCCATCTTCAGTGCCAAATCGGCAACTGTCACAAATTGCTTTTTCATGTCTTTGGAAATTGATTTAGTTAAAAACTTCATTCAGTTTCGCAAAGTCGGGCAAAGTGCTTTCAGCGGCTTTTTCCTTCACGACCTCCTCCTGGGAGCTCTGCTCGCCTTCCTTCTGAGTGTCCACTGACGGCTCAGGGCTTGCAGCAGGTGTGGTCGTAGTACTTTCTTCCTGAATTATGGTATTTGTCTTATAGACTCTACTGTAGCATTTCGGGCAACGGACATAAGACATAATGTCCGTGAGGCTCTTCACTTCAAACTCTGGCTTGCCACTCTTGGCCAGTACGATGTCGAGAACGGCGTTCACCTGTTCGCGGATTTCAGGAGCAAGCTTCTCCATCTCTTCGCGGACAATGCCTTCCGTTATCCATCGCTGGTATTCTGCGGCAAGGTCAATTACTTGTTGACTGAAAGTACGCTCTGGCATACTGTCGTAGTCAAACTGGTGCCCACAGCAGGGGCACGTTACTATCTTGCCTCCGTTGAGGCTCTTCAATAATAGGTTCAGTTCCATGTCATAAGCTTTTAGACGTTCGTCGGTATAGCCGTGTTCCAGGAACGCTTTGCGGATAAACTCTACAGCCTCCTGCACTTGGTCGCGGGTCGCTGACTTAATGCCTACAAGGAAAGTCTGTGGGTTGCTGCCCCAGTGGGTCAGCGTGCTGTACTCGTACATCTTCCACTCCAGTACCTTGCGCTGGTCCTTGTCATCTCGCTTCATGGCTTGAACACCAATAGAGTGCTCAAGCGTCCTTCCGTTCTCTGCAAACAGCTTATAGTCGGCAAGAATGTCACGACACATCTGCTTCTCCAGGTTCAACTGACCTGTCATGATAAGGTTTCCACCTTCTTCCTTTCCCTCAATGGGGACGCCGAGCAGCTGGTCTGTGCGGTGGTTCAGGAACCAACGCATTCTGCCGATGTTCTCTTTCAGGGTCTTCTTGAACGACCCAGGCATTGAAATGTCATCTTGCGAGTCCTTGACACCGATACCGTTTACCGCAACGGTAACGATACCCTTCTCCCCATCGACATCAGTTGCCTTCGTTTTGTACTGCAGGCGCTTGATTTCTTCTTTCATCTTCAATCTCACTTTTGATGTTAAAAACTCTGTTTATAAACGCTATTTCTTCGGAGGTCATGTTGAACATAACCTTATCGAATACTTCTGGATATTCTTCTGATACAAGTTTCTCCTCGCAAATCTGGGCACGCCAGTCGTTAATGGTGATGAGGCCGTTCTGGAACTGCATCTTGCAGCGCTCGTTCAGCAGCTTCTTCACCTCTTCTGCATCTTTCAGTCCGTCCTGCAGACAATCCACGTCCTTGAAGCAGCAGTCAAGATAGAAGCCGTCCTCCTCGAGACCGAGGAATGAGGTCAAGTCCTGACAGAAGCGCTTCGTCATCGGGATAATCTGAGAGGAATACACTGCCTTCTCTGCAGTGGACTGGTTACTGAACGTGCTCTGGTCCTTACGCGGTACCAGCACACTCGGTATGCCGTAAGCTCCGGCAATGGTAATGGCGTCCTGCAACGTCTCGTCGAATGGCTGTAGTTCCGATATGGAGAGATTGGTGCGCACGAATTCAATTGGCACATCACTGATGCCGTAGGGCATCTTGTCGCCAACAACACCATACTTGCCATTATGCTGGCTGATGATGTTCTCCTTCTCCTTCTCTGTAAGTGCAACAGTGCCGGTAGCATCGCTTTTCTTGGAAACGATGAAACCGAGACCGCCCTGTCTCACATAGATAAGGTTTCGTGCCTGGTATACGGCTATGACGTTGCTGATAGACTTCTGCTGGCTCTGCAGCCTGCTCTTGCTCATCATGAAGCGAGAGTCGTTGTAGAAGGAAGGCTTTCCGTCTCTGTCATGCCATATCTCGTTCGGATCGATGTCCCTGTGCGATGAAAGACCGATGTTCAGACGATATGCCTTGACAAGGTCTTCCTTATCAGCCAACCCGAATAGCTGCGATAAATCTCTGTTTGGTACAACCTCCATGTATTCCGCTGGAAGTTCCCAGAAATTATCACACCAACGCCAACGTCTGTCTGCATTCGCACCTTCGCCCATAGCAGCACGCAGGAAGGCATTTCCAGTCGCCAGCTTATAGACGAAGTGCAGATACACAAGTTCCCTGAACTTCATCAGACAGTTAGGCTGGTCGAGGAACTTATTGAACTCCCTGCGGTAATATACAATGCTGTCGTCCTTCACACGCTTCACCTCAAACGTGGCACCTGCGATGCGACTTGCAATGAAGTTGATTGGGAAGAAAACTTCCGGAACAGTCTCAAACAACTGCAGGTAATTCTCTCCGCAGAAGTACGGCAAGACATTCAGCTCGAACCACAGGGGAGAGTTTCTCTCGATGACATTTCCGTTCATATCAACGAGCCTCACTTCTTCGATATTCGCAGACTTGGTGACCTCGCCTGCGTTCTCTCGCTTGGTTGTGAACCAGTTTTTTATGTTTTCTCGTATATTCATTGTCGTAACTTTGGCGCAAAGGTAAGTAAAAATCAAATACGATTTTCAAAATGCAAAAATCTTGATTTCAGTTCAGCTTCACTACATACTGGATAAAACCACTCAAAATCGCGCTCGCTTCCTTGTTCTGGCTATCCTTGTTATAGTCAAACAGAGCTGTGATGAATTTTCCGTATTCTATATTTTCGTTTGCTTCATGTTCGTTAAACTTGATGAGACTTCTCACATAATCGGTAGTGGCCGCTATTCGAGTATCGACATTCGGCACCTCCTTCAGAACCCTGATATCGGCATCGCTTGACTCCCTCATCATGCGAACGAAGGTGAAGTATGCGTCGCTGCATTCTATTACGATGCTGTCTGCCTGACGTTCAAGGATTGCCCCCTTCATGCTGTCTGTAGATACATTATCGCTATATACAATGTCAACGATGTGCCAGAGCTCGCCACACTTCTTGCCGTAGAGTAATAGGAACTTGCCGTCAACGTTCGGCATAACGTAGCAGAGAGAGTCGCTGTACTCGCATTTTGTCTCAGGATTGTAGAATGTAACGAAGCCGTCACGGGCATAGAGGTTGCGCTTACGCTTGTTGCTGAATGCAATGAACTCTTCACGCATCAGGTCACACACCACATAACGGAACGTGTCGGAGAAGTGTCCGTGCTCCTCATATGTCTGCATCGTCATCTTATTCTTGACACGTGTCTTGAGAATACCACCGTTTGCGTCCTTCTGAACAGACTGGTAGTCCTCCATAGAGATGCGACACTTGTCACCTATGGTAATTGATAGACCAGGAATGCTGCCCTCGAATATGGCGTTGATGAACTCGCCTGACATGCTGACACTCGGATTTGTAGATGCTATCATGTCCTCAACCTCGATGCCTCTTTCATTGAGTGACGAGATAAACAGGTCATGGAAAGAACGCTTCTCATCGTCGATATTGTTTGCAGACTTTGTGCTTGCGTCGCCATGCAGACACACCTTGCCGGTATAGTTCCACTTGTGCAACCTCTCTGCAACAAGTCGTGCAGATCTGCGCACGGTGTTGTTCGGGTTCTCTGCTGCAGTCTCATGGAACTGCCACAGATGCTTTCCGTCCTCGAAGTCTATCTGCCAGTATGAGATAGTGATATACGGCAATACGTTCGAGTCCACTGAAATATGAATAGGCAGCTTCTCGTTGAACTCTACCTTATCCATGTGCTTGCCCTTGTTGAAGCTTCCAAAGAACTCGCTACCCGTACGCAGTATTCCCCACTCGCCAAGAGCATACACGTTGTAATAGTCGGGGTCTTCAAGCCTGTCCTTCTCGAAGTCGGCAATACACTGCTCGTCATAGAAGCCGTACTTCCCATTTGGCGAACCTACAACCCAGAAATTGTTGAGATAGGTGCTTTGAATGACAATGGTATCAGATGGATGCTCTTCTATTTCGCCAGTGCGGGCATTGAGAACACTTTTCGGCTCATTCATCAAGAGCCTCTTTACCTTCGTGAGTTCTTCTGGTATCTTCTTGCCACCGATATACACCTCCATAGGTATCTCGTGAAGCTTCTCCTTGTCGAGATAGTCCTTCTTTATCCAGTGTGACTCGCTGATTGGGTTGAATGTCATTATTATCTGCTGGCCGAGCTTACCGCGCAGACGCTTTCTAATCTGCTTGAAGTCCTGAAGCTCAAACTCGCTGAATTCCTCAAGCTGCACTCTCTTGTAGTTGGATATGCCCTTAATCTTCTCAGGGTCATCGAGGCCGGAGAAGTCAATACGGGCGCCATTGTAGATACACCTGATGCTGTTCTGTGTGAAGCGAAAGTAACTGCGTATTCCGAGACCTTCAGCAGCGACCTTGTAATCTTCATAGATAGTCTTCAGGATACTCGCACCAACCTTACGCATGACAAGCGTGTTCTCGCCATCGTAGAGAGTCTGTATGAGAATGGACTGAGCGCAGCTGTAACTCTTCCCTGACGAGGAGCCGCCATACAATACGAGAAAACGGATAGTAATGTCATTGAAGTACTGCAGACAATAAAATCCGTTCGGGTTAAGCTTCTTATAGTTGACTACCATGCGCTACTCGTCTTTATAATCATCATCGAAGCCTATTCTTAACTCGTGCGACACCTTGCCACTTATATCTATCTGCGTAGGTGGGTTCCAACCATTCCAGGCACCAAGCAAACGTGCCGCCTCAGTCTTGCCGTTGAACTCATACGACACAACGCCTCTGTTGTTCTTGATTGACTTCAAGGCATTGCGTATCCGCTTGGGCATCTGAGTAGGAGTTTTTACACGAACCTTCTCAGTCTTTTCGTCAACGACATACAACTCTCCTGGATCTACGCTAACGATATCCATGAGGACACGCTCAACCTTATGCCTGTCAATACGACTCCTGGCTTCCTCTTCGCGCTGTATCTCCTCTATCCTTGCCCTAATCTTATCCTCTGCTAAAAGCAGACAAGCTTTTGAGTGGATTGTTGAGGCTTTCATGCCACTTGAACGATAAGCCTTCCTGTATGCTTCTGACGCAAAACCATACTCAATGTAGTAGCGACAGAAGGCTTCCTGTTTTGGTGTGAGGGAGTCTTCTGCAATGGTGTTCTTCTGTATTCGTTTCTTTTCTGCCATGTGTTTTTCAGTTGTTATAGATGCCAACGATGCAAGTAACCTGCTCCTTGTTGAGGAACAGGTTTCGTGTTGCGGTCAATGTTGTACCGGTTGTTATGATGTCGTCAAAGATGATGACATTCCTTTCTGGTATCTCTCTCAAGAGGAAGAACTCTGGGTTGAGTCTGTCTTTCGTTATGCACTGGACGGCACCTTTGTAAAATGGAATGTGTTTTGTCTCGGAGATTAACCCGCTCACGAACTCGGACAGATGAAATCCTTCGAAGTGCCTGCGTCTCGGAGTCGTCACGATGCACCAGTCTTCCATAGAGAGGAAAAGACGGTCGATGAGGCTGCACGCACTCGCTGCCATCACACGAGCATGTTCCTCGCTCTGCTTGATGGTGTCAAAATCGACGCCTTCCTTGCTACGCTTGTAGAGTGAGTAGAACAGGAAGTCATGCTTGACGTGCATACGCAAAGCTTCCGTGAAGTCACACTTTAGGCATTTCTGCTTCCTGATGTGCTCCACGGACTCCTGGTCCCATTCGTCCATATAAACTATACTGCTCCGCTTTCTCATGATGTGCATCGCTATCGAGGCTAAGGACTGGTGTCCGAGATTGTGAGGCTGACATTTTCGAAGAAGAGTCCTTTGACGTGGTTTCAGCTCATCACAATGTTTGGTCGAACTCCAGTGCTTGCCTTGCAGTAGTCCATTCTGCTGCAAAGGTACGACATAAAGTGATACATTTCTCGGATTTGAAAAATCTTGAGTTCTGTATCAGAGCCGCTTCAATGCTTCTATGAATGCTTGTTTCGTTTTATACACTTTTTCCCCGATGCGGTAGTGAGTATATGTCCGTCCGAATTTTTTGCAAGGGACATGGTCACATATTCCGAACCTTCCGCACTCACTGACATAGCATGTGATATGCTCATGCTCGAGACTCATGTGACTCTGCCACTTGAACTTTATGGCCTTAATCTCATTGTCCGTCATGGCTACTCCCTTTGCATCTTGGAGAGCTCGACGTTTATCAGCTCATAACGCTTCTCGATCCGTTCGAGCATTTCGCTAATACCGACGAGCTTACCGCCTACATCATCGACATCGCTGGCAACCTTCTTGATTTCGGTACCGATGTTGTCAGCTTCGGCGTATGCTTTGTACCTGTCCACTCCGAGCACGAAGGCAAAAAGCTCCTTCAGATTGTCGGGAATACATTCGACCTTGAACCTCTCATAGCCGTAATGGTCGTTGCGCTCCTCGATTTGCTCAAGAATTTCTCTCTCTGACTTTCCTTTCTCCAGGAAAGCCTCAAACGAACGTACACTCTTTATCGTGCCGTCCTTGTAGTAACTGATAACTATTTTCATGTGTTGTTGGGTTTGTAATCTTCGAATAAGTCAAGTTGTCTTACAGGTTCTCTGTAGTCTCTGTGTTCGCTCATGTACCAGGAGCGCAAGGCATCGGCAATCCTGTTGCGCTCTGCCTGGGGGACATTGTACCTGTCGGCATCGCTGTTCGCCCTGAGAGCCGCTTCGAGGCTGCCTCTGATATGCCTGTCGTCCATGAATACGCTGTACTCCGTGAAGATGCGGTTGCTATGCTTGGCGTCACTGGCCTCTCCTTCTGTCTGGTACCGCCAGCAGACGTTGTGCTGGGCAGAGAGGAAAGAACGGTTCATGCGATGGTGGTCTGCGACTCCTTCTTCATTCTCATAGATGACGGATATACCTTCCCGCTTGCGTATCTTCCCGAGCTTTGCCCAGCCGTAGAACACACGGAGCCTGCTCTTGGCTGCCTTCTGCATACCTGGAGAGTGCCTGAGTGCAAGCCTCTCCAGCTGGTCGTTAAGAATGGTGTTCATCTTAGTCCTTTCTTGCTGCCTTTTGCAAGAATGCGTCCATCTGCTCCTGCGTCACCTCAAAGATAACCTTTATCCCCTGAGGCTTCTTCTTTACTTTGTACTCGACCTCGAAAGGGTGTACCCGCAGCAAATCGGCAAGTTGCTGAATTGTCTGCTCTCTTTGTTGTTCTGGTGTCATATTATTTTCCTTTTAATGCTTTAATTGTGTCCTTGATTTCTTCTTTCAGTTCTTCAGAGCCACACTCCTTGAGAGAGTCTTTAATGGTGTCTCTCACAAACCTAATTACTTCTCCTAAAATTCCCATATTATTCTCCTTTCTGTGCTTTAAGTCCAAGTTCAAAGAAATATCTTGCTGTATATTCAACATCTTTTTTAATTAGTTCGATGTCAGTTGTCGGGAACTTTATATCTAAGCAATCGTTTATATGTTGCTGTATTTCTTTCTCCAAGTCCACCTCTTTTGCTTCAAGAGTATCGAGGAAAGAAAGAATTTCTCTATCTTCATCATATTTATATTCGGCAATAGAGCCTACACCTCTTTTTACGTAGTACCGATAATGCAAATCTCTTCTTCTCTCTATCTCCGTCACTATTTTATCTTTGTCAATCAGTTTCATAACTATAACTTTTTAAGTTGTTCTAATAATTCCTTTGATGCCTTATATTGCCAAGAACCTTCATAGGTTGAATAAACTTGCCATTCAAGTGCAGCTATTTGTTCTCCACTTGGTTCCCATTGAGACTGTAACTTTCTGGATTTTAGTTTGTTTTCAAGCCATCGTGATATAATATTTGCATCCCATTTATCTGTAGTTTGATACTTTGCTAAAGCATTCTTACAAACAAGTAGGTATTGTTCATCCTCTTCACTCCAAGCAGGTTTTGGTTCAACCTTATCAGCATACTTCTGTTCACCTTGCTTTTCAAGATAAGCAACAATTTTATTCCTATCTTTTTTAGCAATCTCATCATTTAACTCATTAAAGTAACGAATAAGCCATTTCCTTGTCTTCTCATCCTCACTCTCTTTGAGTTCTGGAATAAGAGTTTCAAGTACTTCTTTTTCTTCTTCATCTAATAAGTCCCATTCACGAATCTTTTGTATTGCTTCTTCTTTTGTCATAATTATTCCTCCTTGATGATGTTACATTGTTGCAATCAGACGGTCATTAGCAGAAGCGCTATAATGGAAATGGCAGCGCACGTGAAGAATGCTGTTTTCCACATTATCACTCTATAGCGAAGCCCTGCCATCTTTGGAATGCTGTCATAGACTTCCTTCTGGAGTGCCCTTATGGTTTCTCCGTCTTCCTTAATCTGGTCCATCGCTCCTTCGAGGGAACTCCTCGACGACACTGCCAGGCTCTTGAACTCTATTGCTTCGACTTTAGATGCGTTCACTTCCACTTGCAATGCGTCTGCTTTCAACATCAACTCCTTGTTCTTTGCGCTGATCTCAAGCACTGTCTTCGATGCCTTCTGGAGCTGAGTCATAATGTCAGCCTTGGTGTCTCCATATTCGGCTTGCTTGCGCAGGGTGTCTGCTGCAAACTCAAGGGCTTCGATGAATGTCCTGAGCTCGGAGTCGCCACCGAGACAGATAGCTACTCCGTCGGGAGGAAGAAAGTCTATCTCAATGTCTGTGCTTGCTGCGTTATGCAAGAGGAAGAATGTCCTACCTCCATGCCCACTGTCACCACCTTTGAAACCTGTTGTTCCAGCTTCTACATAGAGGCTGTTTGCGTCAATGATTTCTTTCCTGAGTATTGGAACCTCAATACCATTCACAACTTTCGTGGAGCGCTTAACTCCTTCTTCTAATTTTTTCATAGTGTTACTTGTTTAGGGCTTATTTATTCAGTCTCTCTTCAAGTCTTGCCAGCTTACGCTCCTTCTCTGCCTCGAACTCTTCAATGCCGAAGAAACAAGCCATCTGCTCAACCATGATGTGAACGTCGGCAAGTTCGGTTAGTATGTCAGCCTTTGAAGCTCTTCCTCGTCTCAGCTTGGCGAAGGCGTTAAGCATCTCTCCGCATTCCTCTACGAGCATCCATTCCTGGGCGACTATTCCATACTGGCCAATAGCCTTGAAGTAAATTTCTACATTCTTCTTTTCCATAGTGTTACTTGTTTAGGGTTTATAATTTGGTTTTGTTCATACATTCATTCTTCGCTTTGCTCTTCAAAATTCCTAAGGCATTTTAGTCTGAGAGCTTCAGCCTTCTCTGCACACCACCTAATGTCTGCTTTCTTTTCTTCGCTGAGTTTTGAAACTGCACAAGACAACTCGAACAAGTCTTCCTTTGCCTTGAGGAATTTTACCTTGTACTTTGCTATTTCTTCATTCAAGCGCTTCTTCTCTTCTTTGTATTTTTTGAGTTCAGAACCAGCGTCTTTGTATTCGCCAGGTTGGGAGTCACTGGTATATATCATCTGCACAACTTTCTTGTAAGTGCGCTTATACCCTTCTCTGCGACCTTCAATGTAAACAGTACTTTCAGTGATATTGTGTTCTGCAATGTCAATGGAACGCTCGTTAACAAACGTGCATCCAAATTCAGTTTCTAAGATTATCATGATTTACCTCCTTCATTTAGGAATTCTTCTTTGAATACACCAATCTTACCTTTGATGTAACCCTTCTGGTAGGCAACATCTTTACTCATCTCGCCGACAAGGTTTGATAGCGTTTGGGACGTTCCACTGGAACCAAAGTTGAAATACTGCGTCGGCTGATCGACGAGACTGTCATACGTCTTGCCTAATAAGTCTTCTGCTTTCTGCAGATGCTCGACTGCCTTCTCCAGTCGTTTGATGTCTGTCTGTTTCATGTTTGACTTGTGTTTGTTGGTTATTTTATCTGTGACTTGTTGCAGATGAGAGCAGGACCGACAATGTAGTCGCCCTTGAACAGTCTGCCTCTAAAGTATGCAATCGCAGTGGCATCTTTGTTGTGTGGGAGGTTCTTTAACTTGCCCTCCTCGTCAACCACCATCAACTCGCCTCTGCCCATGTGTAGGATTTGAACATGCCCGCCTACGAAGCCCTGCAGCTCCTCAAGCGAGAAATCTGTGCCGTTCTTTGGGTTCACCTCTTGCTTCTCACCGTCCGGCTTGATGAGAAAGGGTTGGTAACTTTTCTTCATAGTGCTTGGGTTTATAGTCCGATAATTGTCTTCTTGTTGCCCTTGACGTGCATGCAGTACACTTGGTCTGTCGATGTCTCTATGAAGCGCGTCGCAGCGTCAGGCGACTGCGCGGCATAACAGGGAATGTAGTTCCCGAGAAAATCTTTCTTGAATAGGTAATACATCTGTGCTTATTTAGTGGTTTGTTTAGTTCTAACTAAACCAGTGCCACTATGAGGCAGCACTGGTCGTTGTTTAGAATTCAAATGTCAGCTGGACTGGAGCTTTCTCCTTTGGATAATATCCACAGCCTCCACGTCTGTCGAGGTTGACTTGCTCCCCATCGGGGTCAACTTGCGCTCTGCCGTGGAGTCCACAGAAGAAATGCCCGTCTGCCAGTGTCTCGTACTTCCTGTCGAAGTAGTCATAGTTGAGGTTTTTGCACCTCCAGCATCTCATCTTCATGGCTAACAGTCCATGTAAGAGAGGGGCGGCTTTTGCCACCCCCCTCATGTTAAACATCGTCGAATAGTGTCGGCTGTCTGCCAGGAACAAGCTCGTCAAACAGTCCAGGTATGCGAGGCTGCAAGGCTTCATACTCGTCTCTGAAGAATTCTTCCTTTGTCCTGCCTCGCTTCTTGCCCTTTCGGGTGTGAACGTCGAAGGTGTACTCAGGTATGGGAATTGGATATCGACGGACATCTTCAAGCCATTTCTCGACATCTATCATTTCCTTGTCATAAATGAAGTTCTGCAGGTGGTCGGCATCTCTGCACTTGTCAGCACTGCAGAGAAGCAGTACAGCCTTGCTTACAAAGATGCGTCCTTTCGGCTGGTCGCTTGTCTTGTTGACAAGCTCGTGACCTTGCCACAGGGCCTCAATCTCCTTCGTCAATACTCCGTGACAGTCCTCTGCGCTGATCGTGAACAGCCGCTTCCAGACGTAATCTCTGTAGCCGCTCGACCAAAGCTCGATTGCAAAGTAACCTGCTACGGCAGCATCGTTTCTCCTGATAGCCTTCTGCATGGCGGAACTGACCTCGTAGAAGTCATATCCTCTCTGTGTCCGTATTATCATACCGCAACCTCCTCTGTTATACCACGCTTTACGAGCCTCCTCGTGCGCGGGTCTTCAAGTTGGTCACAGATGGCAATACGTTTGCCGGCTCGTATGAGTCTCGGCAGGTAGGTATCGAGCGCATGATGAGGGAAAGCGGCAAGGCAATGTCCGTCGTCTTGCTTCGTGAGCACAATGCCGACCAACTTAGCGCACTCCTTTGCGTCGTTCTTGTAGGCTTCATAGAAGTCTCCGCACCTGAACAGCAATAGTGCGTCTGGGTGCATCTTCTTCAGTTCGTGAAACTGTTTCAGCATTTCTTCTGTCATAGTGATAGCGTTTAGGGTTCAACTTCTTCTCCGTCCTCGATAATGTAGCAATCGTTTTCGATGTCGATGAGGTCTATGATGTCGAACTCGTAGTTCTTGAGGTCATAGCGTGACTCATAGTGCCGGTTCCCGTAATCGTCTGTGATGTAGTCACGGACAAGTCGGAAGTCTGCCTTAATTCGCACACGTGCATCATATTCGACATCTTCCTCAAAGCAGATGTTCGTCTCCACATCGACGTGTTCACGGGTTGGCACTTCACTCTCCAGGTACTCCAATACTTCATTATCAAGCACGTTCTTAATTCTGTCTAACTTGTTCATAGTCATGTGTTTTTGTTGTTTCTTTTAGTACTGTAAAGTTAGCCATTTTTTATGAATTTATGAAACGAAAACTTCACCATTTTATCACCTTAACTTTTGCTAACGTTTTCAAAATGGGAAGGTTGCGGAAATGTTGTACTGGACCTTCTGACGCGTCTTGCCTTTGCCGTTGTTCGTCTGTCCCTTCAGGCGTATGGCGCTGCCGAAGTTCTTTCTGATGAACAGAATGCTCCTGCGCTCCTCTTCCTGGTTCCTGATGCCTGCAAGACCTCCGGAGTTGACGAACGTGTCCTT
>Ga0310786_10006139_pt1 | contig 16109 bp, 23 predicted proteins | sample AusTroGonzalo_MG_FD_203881 | JGI IMG/M metagenome (GOLD analysis project Ga0310786, IMG submission 203881) | Bovine rumen microbial communities from tropical cattle in Woodstock, Queensland, Australia - Gonzalo_03 (v2) (version 2) | ecosystem: Host-associated > Mammals > Digestive system >... | reverse complement strand
CTCATGTATTAAAACTTGATAGTCCTACAGATAAATTTAATCGCTATATCAACACGGCACTTAAATTTCAATATGTAATTCCAAAATTGAATGCACTTAGCGAAGTTATCTTCAGTCAAAACCAGCAAAGCGAAGCTTTGAGAAAAGAAATTGCAAGCCTTTTTGGTGAAGAACTTTTAAACGCTTTGCGTAAAGATTTCCAGTTCAACTTAGGTGTTATGCCCTATGAGGAGTTAGACGCTGTAGGAAAAATAGTACATGAAGTATTTAATAACTATATTGCGTCTGTATTGTTTAAACCTCTTATTATAGCAAAACAAGCTATCGGTATGATAAACTATTCAGACGGGATTCCTTGGCTTGAGTTTGTTCCTGATTTATTAGAAGGCTTATTATTGCACCCATTTAAGACTTGGCAAACAATGATGTCTCTCCCTTCGGTAAGGAACAGATTCGTTGGCGATTTGCCTATGGCTCTTACTCAAGAGAAATCTTTTTCTACTACTTGGCTTCCACAAATACTTGGATTGAAAGGAAAAACAGGCGGTAAAATAACTTCTTTGTTAAACAAAGCAAAAACAGGCTCTACATACCCTACTCGTCTTGGTGATGCCATGGCGGTTGTATTTGGTGGATATGCTTTTATGAAAGCAAGAGAACGCCAACTTATGCAGAATCCTGATTTCAAAAATCTTTCCAAGGAAGAACAACAACGCATTTTGGAAGATGAATTGATTGTTCAAACTGAGGTTACTCAGCAGAGTGGTTTAGGGTCAACGAAAGGAGGATTGCAACGGTCTGAAGGAGGGGGGACTTTCGAAACTGCCGCTAAGCGTGCAGCTATGGTATTCTCTTCTGCGAACGTACAATTTGCGCGTAAGTTAAGAGAAGGGCTTTATGAATATAAAAACGGAAATATAACAAAATCTGATTTAGCTAAGCGTTTCTTGATTTATTCGTTATTGAATCCTTGGTTATATTTTGCAATTGGTAGTCTGGGAACAATTCGACACATGTTACAGCGAATGTTAAACAATGATGACAGATGGAAAGACGAATTGTATTTAACTGTTTTCCGGCCTATTTTAGATAACTTCTTTGCTATGGGCGGTATGATGGGTGAAGTTCCTATGGGTTTTGCCGATATGTTTGCGGAGAAAGCAGGTCAAAAAACTTATGGTACTACAGATATAAACATGACTCCTTTCTTCTTGCGTGATATTAGCAAAAAGATGGGTAAGAAACGCAAAGACAAAGAAGATTGGCTTGATATGTTTTTATCGTTAGCTCAAGCTGGAACGCCAGTTCCTTTAGAAGTATCAAAGAAGATGATAAAGAGCATGGTAAATACGCTTGGCGGAGAAGAACCTGCAATTAACTTTTTAATTATGATTGGGTATTCCGAGCGGCAAGCTAAACTTATTGTAAAAGGATAATGATTTTTTCTTTACAAAAAAATAAAAAAATGGTAAAAGAGTTTAGGGGTTTAAAATGACAATAGCAAATACAAATGTAAAAAGCGTTTATAATGCGAACGGGGTCACTAGAGAGTGGAACTTAGGTTTCGCATATAATTCTAGCATGAGTGGTCTTAGCATTGTAGTAAAACATACTGATGGAACTTCTACTACAGTAACGACTAACTATGAATTAGACGGTGATGTTTTAATTTATCCTACTGTCGAAAGCGAGTTAGACCCTTTGCCAGTTGGTGATGTTATTGTCATTTCCCGCGTAACACCTCTTACACAAAACATTAACTTGGTGCAACAAGGCCCTTTAGACGCTGAGACTTTAGAGGGCGGATATGATAAATTGACGATGGAAGTACAAGAAGTAAAACAAGCAACCGCAGAAAATATAGATAATATAAACATTGTTGCTGATAACATTTTAAGTGTAAATACGGTTTCATCTAATATATCTAATGTAAACACAGTATCTACAAGCATTTCTGATGTAAATGATGTCGCTTCGATTAAAAATGATATTAGTGTTGTTTCTTCAAATTCTACAAATATTTCCAATGTATCTTCCAATATCACAACGATAAATTCAGTTGCGAATGATTTAGCAAATATAGATGCGGTAGCAAACGATTTAGCTAATATTGACGCAGCTCCTACTCATGCAGCAAACGCATCTTCGAGTGCTTCGAGCGCAGCTACAAGCGAATCAAATGCTCAAAAGTGGGCCGAAGGATTAGATTCTGAAGTTTCTCCTTTGGGCGGAGAGCATTCTGCAAAAGGATGGGCTGGAGTGGCTGAAGAAATAGTAGAAAGTATAGGCTCCGTTTTACATTACAAAGGTAGTGTTGCCACTTATCAAGATTTACCAACAACCGGACAAGAATTAGGAGATATGTATAATATTATTTCAGACGGTTCTAACTATGTATGGATGGGAACTGGATGGGATTTGATTTCAGGAATAGTCGATTTGAGTGCATATCGTACTTCTGCTGCTCAAGATGTAATAGATTCCGGCAAACAAGCTACGTTAATATCAGGAACAAACATTAAAACAGTAAACAATATTTCGTTGTTGGGAAGCGGAAACATAGATATTGATTCACTACCTGCACAAAGTGGCCAAAGCGGTAAATTTCTTACCACCAATGGAACAAGCGCGAGTTGGGAAGAAGTAGATGCTCTGCCAGCCCAGACAGGTCAGCAAGGAAGATATTTGACAACAAACGGCACAAATGCGAGTTGGGCGGATGCTGCTTTCAGTTTTCCGTTGTTTTACCATACTTTCGCTGACCATCTATTTAACAATGCAAGTTGGCTACGAGCCGATACGTTCTCTTGGCAAAGTGGTGCGGTATATGTTTCTGCTTACAACCATTTAGTAGATGATATTGATGGGATTACTTCTGAGACAGAAACAGTTGCAGGCACTACAATTACTTTTAAACGCGCTACTGACGGACATAAGATTGTAGATACAACACAAGTTTCTAATGTGGAAGCAATTTATACCGCAACAGGTGTCGCGTGGTATTACATTTTAGACACGACAAATCAGCGTTTTAAATTGCCAAGAAAAAACCTTGCCAAGGAAATTTACGAAGTACATCCGGAAGTTTTGGATTGGGAAAATAAGATTACTTGGGGTGCTAATTCTGTCGCACCCAGTTCCGGCTTGGTAGTTTTTGGGGGCCAAGGTTCAGACCAACAAGTCTATTTGCGCTTTATCCCGTCTGGAGAAACGACGACATACAGTATTGACTGCGGTTATAATAATGATGCTGGGCTGTCCGGAACATTTGTTCTTAATGCAGGAGATAGGGCTTGGAGTTCCAACGGATGCGGGGGCTATTTTGTTCCGTTTAAGGAGAACCTCACCAGAGCCGAAGATTATTATTTGACAAGATACTTATACTTCTACGTCGGCAACACTGTACAAGACCAAACGACAATTGACGTAGGGGAAATTACTGAAGCATTAAATGATAAAGCAGAAAATGATTTAAGTAATCTAACAAACATAGGAAAGCAAGCGATTGTAACAAATGCTATTCCAGATTATGAGAATGGTGTTACAGTAAACGCAGTAACTGCAGGGACTTGGACACAAGTTGCCAAAGATAGTTTTGTTATTGTAAGAGCAAACGACCCGTTTATGGCTGATAATTATTTGTATGTTTCCCCAGATAATGGAACTACAAAATACACAGTAGGGTGGTGGTATAACGATATTAACTCCGCTACAAAAGGCTCGTCTTGGTCGTTTTTCGTGCCGAAAGGCTGGTATTTTACAAGCGAAGTAGAAAACCCTTACTCGGCATACATTTATCCATTAAAAGGAGCGCAATAATGATTTTCTATAAAGAAAATGAACAACATAAAGTGCTAATGCACACGAGTTCTTTTAAGACAGCACAAGATTATGGCTTGGAGTTGTCTTGCGAAGATGATGGTTTAGAGAAGGCTTGGGATGGTTCTTTGTGGGTAAAAGGATACGCCCCAGAAGAACCTGAAGAACATAAGAAACAAGTCAGACGTCAAAAACTTATTGAGGAACTAGATGAAATAGATTTAAAAACAATTCGGCCTTTGAGAGCGAAGCAGGCTGGTACTGCTACGGAAGATGACTTAAATAAACTTGCCGAATTGGAAGAACTTGCCGGAATAAAAAGGCAAGAACTAAAGGAGTTACAAGATGCCGCTTAAAAAAGGTAAATCTGCTAAGACAGTATCTGGCAATATAAAAGAATTGAAACGTGCGGGATATCCGCAAAAACAAGCCGTCGCTATTGCGTTAAACCAAAAGCGGCGTAGTAAATAATTTAAGGAGAGAGAAATGGCAAATGAAAATACAGTAGAAGTTTTACAAGACGGACAATTAGCAATCGCGACAGTTGCACAATCTGGAACGATTATTTCTGGTCGTGGCGACGAAACTGTAGTCGCTTTAGTTTCAACTGATGAAGGGAATCAACTTGCGTTAAAGACGGTTAATGTAGGAGAAGGTGGCGGTAGCGGAAGTGTGCCTACTTTGACTTGGTTTACTGGTAAAACGGGACAGTCCATTGATACGGATATAGCCACTCTACCTACTTCCCCGCTTGTGAAAGTGTACAAGAACGGTGGTCTTTTGCAACAGGGAGAAAAAGGTGGCGATATTTGGTATGTTGGAGGAAGTGGTAAAAATATAACTTCTATCAATCCTGCTCCTCTTACTGCCGCAAGCACTTGGAAATTTCAAACAGTTGTTGACTGGGAAACGACTGGGAGCGGAAGTAGCCCTACTGTTTTGGGGATGAAAGGAATTAGCGACAACAAGGCTCCTGCGCTTATTAAAGACGGTAGCACAATGGGGATGTATCTATCATCTAACGGTTCTAGTTGGGATATCGCTTCCGCAAGCGAATCCTCCTTTGTTCCGCAAGATGGAAAAATTTACGAAATTGAAATGGGTTATGACGGTGAAAAGTATTATTTAGATGCTAAAGAAGAAGGTGCGGCTAATTTTACTAGATACCAAAGCAAAACAAGTTCGGCAAAAGTATATTGCTCCGTGCCGTTTATGTTGCTAAATACTGGCTACCCAGGAAGTTATCACAACGCCAGCGCAATTAACTTATCTAAAACAAAATTCATCATTGATGACGAAGTTTGGTTTGACGGTAGCAAGGAATATATTAAGAGATATACCAACCCACTTTTAACTGCTAATGGAACTGCGGGTGGCGACTCTTATGCCGCATACGCTTCTTTGGAAAGCAGCCCTTATTATGTTTGGCAAGCCTTTGACGGCGATACAACTACGTCAGAAAACTGTTGGTACTCGGGAGCAAACCCGACTTTCCCTGTTGATTTGACGTATTATTATCCGCAAGCCGTAACTGTAACAAGCATTGATATTACAAACGAAGTTGCTACTCCGGTTAGTATTAAAGACGCTATTATACAAGGCTCAAACGACGGTACTAACTTTGATGACTTGGCTACTATCCAAAACGTTAGCACATACGGTGAAACAACTAATTTCCCCGTAAGCACGACAAATAAATACAAATATATTCGTTTGCATATCTTGTCCTCTTGGCCTTATTCTAGCGAAGGCGAAGGAGTGTCCGTGCAAGAAGTAACTATTCACACAGCAGAAGGCGTAGATGAAGCCACTTATACAAACAATGGTTGTACGTTGAAAATAGATGGCGACTACTCTGTCAGCGGCGAAGATTTGCTATTTTCTACCGCACTAATTGCCACGGATAAAGTATGCGTGGAGACTTATTAGTTTATAAAAAGTCCTTGACAAACTGTTGAAAAAGGGTTAATATAAGACTATGGAAGAATTGATACCGTGGATTAAAGGAATTTCTATCGCTGCTGCCTTGGGTTACTTCTTGTGGTGGAAAACAACCCTTCACAAAGAAATTGTAAAACCATCAATGGATAGCATTAACACTCGTATTGATTTCTTGGAAAGCCGTGTAGAAAAGACAGAAGAACTATACGACAGAATACAAGATAATCTTGAGAGAAAGATAGATAGACTTCAAGAAGCGGTATCAAATCTTACCAAAGAGGTTGCCGAATTGACAGGGCAACTAAAGGCACTCCAAAAATGATTTCAAAAGACAAGATTATAGAGTACCAGTTGATTAACGAAAAAGCGCGCTATGAGGCGATTAAGGCCATTACTGCGTGTTTTAAGAGTATTGTCATAACCCTTTTTCTTTGCGTTACTGTTATTGTTTGCGCTTATATGTATTTTGTAGTGCCAGTAGAAGAATCTGAAGTATATGCTGATAACGGAACGCAGATAGTAGCAGAAAGTTCTATCGGGAGGGATAATATCAATGGCAGGTAGAATCCGTAAGGTGCGCCGCCGTGGTGGCGGTAGTAGGCCGAGAAGATGAAGATTTCACCCGAAATCAAACGATACAAACAAACCGTCAGTAATCTAAACGCACAAGAGTTACTGGCGGTTTTGAATAATAGCAGACTATCAAAAGACGAAAGGTTTGCTGTAGAACTTATTGATTTATACGGCAAGTCTATTAAAGAAACTTCTTACACAATGAACGCCGATATGCGACAAGTCAATAGATGGTTGCATAGAGGCAGAAGTAAAATCCTCAAGCAAGTCCTTAAGTTGTCCTAAAATCTTCCTAATAGGGTCCTATCTAACGGACCCTCTTTTTTTGTCTAATACAGTATCTTAACTAAGGAGATACTGTATGAATCAGTTTCAATACACAATGTTATGCTCGGTGGAAAACGAGAAAATCTACCAAGTGGACCAGTTCGGTCGCAAGGAAATCGGTGTGATTATGAAACATTATACCGATACGATGGAACTACTGAAAAAGTTTCAAGAGAAGTCCGAGCAGTATAAAAAAATGCTGGAAGATGCCGGTATTCTAAAGAAAGAAAAGACCGTACAAGAGGTGCAAGAAGAACAAACTGCGATGATTAAAGAGTTGATGGCTCAAGTACAGGCTCTTAAAGCGGAGGTAAAGTATGGGGAACATCCTGCTAAATCTGATAAAGCCGATGCTGAATAACAAACAACGGCAGTTACTTGAAAGCGGTCTTGCTCAAATTAAACAGTATCAGCAAACGCACCAAATAAATAACCGACAAGATGTACTGCGCGCCTTGCAGCATTTCGGGGTTACAAACGATTTCTTATCTAATACGGGAGGGCTTGCTAAAAATCCCGTTGTACAAAAAATAGCCTCTGTCTGTGGTGTTGACGTAGGTAAGATACAAGAAGATATCCGTAGCCTTATAGGCGGTACGACTACCGAACAAAACTCGGCGGCTGACCCACTACAAGTCTATCGCGATGCTTTGTCTAAACTAAAATAAAGAGGATAAAAATAATATGGAAGAAAGTAAAAGTGGAATTAGTCCGACAGGGTTGGTAATCTTGTTGGTTCTGTTGTTCTTATTTATGCGCCAAGGTGGCCTGTTTGGTGGTGGCTTTGGTTGGGGTAACGGCGGTTTCCCTGGTTTCGGTGGTTCTTGGGGTCCTTGGGCTTTGAACGGTGCTGCCGGAGACATCGGGTTCCAAAACTATCGTGCTACCTGCGATGCGGAAAAGACCGAGATGATGAACTTTGCTGATATTCAGCACCAAATCTCTACCACTTCTGCCGCTACGCAAGCATCTATCTATGCCGATGGTAATGCCACTCGTGCTATGATTAACGAAAAGACTATCCAAGAATTACGCGATAGACTTTCCGATGCTCAACGCGAAAACTTGACCTTGTCTAACCAACTCTTTGTGAAAGACCAAATTGCGCCCATTACGGCTCAATTAACGTCTATCCAAAGCAATATGTTAGTACGCCCTAATGTGACCGGAGTGGGGGCTGTTTGCCCGAACGCCGGTATCATTAACGGTTTAGGTTTAGGTGGTTGTGGTTGCGGTTCTACCGTGATTGCCTAGTTAAGATAGGGGGAGCCTAAAAACTCCCCCAACTATGGAGATAAATATGTGTAATTGTAATAGAAATTCTTGTCAACTAATTGTATCAACGTCTATTGAACTTAACGGTACTACAAGCCTTCGCATTGAAATACCGTCAACGACTTTTAATAATGGGGAAACCTTTGGCTTATATCTTGCACAAGGGATTCCTTCTACCGGAACTCCGCTGCCTGTTGAAATACTGATGGCTGGCAGTGCCTATCCCTTGGAAAAACCGTGTGGGAATTATGTAATGAGCGACCAGTTAAGAACACAACGTTCGTATGCAGTAAGAGTGGGTACGAATCCGAACCATTTTGTTATCCGCTGTCCGAACTTGTTAGCAGGAACTTTGTTTGTTCCGCCTCAACTAATACCTGCCGCTACTGCCGATACAACGGAGGGTTAATATGAACTTTTCATTTCTAGCAGGTGTTGTTAGCGCGTGGATGGCTTTTACCCCAGAGGGAAAAAAGTTCAGCAATAACATAACCAGCAAATGCTTGAGTTATATTAGAGAAAACTATTTAATGGAGAAGAAAAATGGAGATTAAAGAATTATATCATTATATGATAAACGGAACCGAAGAACAGAACGACCAAGCAATCGGTGTGTTGTCTGAAATAATGCACGAATTGCAGAAGAAGTATCCTGATTACTATCGGAAATATGATAAGCGGTTAGAAGAAATCTACCGCCACGGCTCTATGTCTGAAGCGGAAGGGAAAGCCATTGTCGCACAAATGAAGAACAAAGACGGCTCTGTCGGCGAGCATTGGTCTTTAGCGCAAGTGCAATCGTATATGGGTTCGCACCCTGAATACTTGGATATCAATCCGGTTTGTTTCTATGTGGCTATTAATATGATGTATAGCGACTATTACCAACCGACACGGACAACTGATACCTATGCGGCATTGGCTAAAGACTTCTTAACAGACAAAGATGCTCCGAGCGACAAACTCAAAAGATACTTTGAGGCTATGCACGAAAAATAATGTTGCATTTATTAGAAAAATAATTCTATAATGTAGGTACCGAAGAAAGACGAAATGTCTTTGCGACCCTGCCAGTAGGGGGCGAAATATACTGGCACTCATTTATGCAACTGACACCGCATTTTTCGTTTGAAGAACTTACGACAACTACAAACAACGATTACTTAAAACGGAATCGTGAAGCGGCTATGCTCATACCTGACAAAATGTACAAACTTGCTTTGTTTGCTGAACAGGTACGAGCATTTCTTAATGTTCCTATGACGATAACTTCAGCCTTTCGGTATGGTGATTTGAACGAGGCGGTAGGCGGTAGCGCAACCAGCCAACACACTTCGGCACAAGCGATTGATTTTGTTCCAAAGAAGATGACAGTTGAGCAAGCCTATGAACTGTTGCGTAAATCTCCGTTGGTGTACGGACAACTGATTGTAGAACAATCCGGTGGGAAACAATGGGTACACGTCGGGATGGGATACAAACGTGAGAATTTGCGGTACATCAATGGGAAATACACAAAACAAGGAGATTAGTTATGGAATTTATTACAAACGCTTGGACTTGGATTAAAGCACATTGGAACGAATTTGTGCAAATTATTGGTTACTTGGTAGGTGTCGCAACGATTATTGTTCGTCTGACGAAATCTTCCAAAGACGATGAGTTTTTGGGAAAACTGAAAAAAGTATTGGTTTATTTCAGTTTGGTAAACGAAGATGGTTCGTCTTGTATTGAGAAAAAAGAAGAAAAGAAATGATGGAAAGTGTACTTATTGTTTTAATTCTTTGTATCTGCTTGGTCTTGGTTTCTATTTTCTATGGAATATCAAAAGAGCAAGCAAGAAAATATAAAAATGACTTGCTAACGGGTGAAAAAATTGATAAGATTATATCTGATAATAGTAATATCTCTGATGATGAGTGGCACACTTGGTTGCAGAACCGCCACAATTAACAAGAGTAACTATTGCAAAATGCAACTAGATTATACCGACAAGGCATTGGTAAATGTTAATGGATATAATCGCACAATGATAAAAAGTCAATATGACTTTTGCCATTGACTTCCACAAGCACACCCGCCTAGTGTCCTCCTGAATAGCACAACAATGGCAAAAAACCCCTCCGTTATGGAGGGGTATTTTTTTATTCCTGTGGAGAATATATGTTTACCCATACTCCCCGCGTTGGTGTTCCTGCAACCCTTTGCAAATCTCGCTGGAACCCTTTTTGGTTTAAGATTTGCAACACAGCGTTTTTCCCATATCGACCTTTTATCTGATTGATGTCGCACCATGCGTTGTATTGGCTCATTATCAGATTATAACTGACGAATGTGGCTCCGCCGCCATCTTTTCTGTCTGCTGGCTGATATCCACGAGATATTAGGAACTCGCCAAAAGTATCAAGTTCTTCCTTTCTTGCGTCTAAGTAAGACTTCATGCTTGAAGGAATCGGCAATCTCTTTCCACGAGATTTCATAGAATACCATGTTCTCGCGCCCAAACAAAGCCAGAAGAAAATTCCTTCTTTATCCTTTAATAAGTTGTCTTTTAGGTTAATATCTACATTATCCAACTTGCTATAAGGGAACGAGAAAGTGCGGAACCTACCCCATACTGCTTCGTCGGTTGCGTCAATGTTGATTTCGTTGTTAGAGGTTAGCCACATTTTAAATTTAACCTTTGCTTGGAATGGGTCTTTGTACTTAAAAGCACATTTAATAGTATCTCTACCAGTAAGGTTTTTAATCTTCGCGGAATCGAGATAAGTGTCTCTGTCTGTTTCTGAAGATACAACGAACCGTTTGTTAATAAGAGAAGCTATTTCAAAATTCTGCGAGTCACTTACATATCTCTTTTGCAATAATGCAGTCATTTGAATTGTGCTTCCAAGAGGCCCGATAATCTCGTTAATTGTGTTAATAAACGTAGATTTTCCAGAGCGCGTTTTACCATAAATATAGAATAAACATTCTTCGTTTGTTTCTCCGGTGATAGAATAACCAGCCGCTAGTTGTAACAATTCCAACTGATACACTCCGCCTTCGTTCTTATCAGCATTTTCTAAAGACTCGCGCAAAAACTTATTCCATCTCGTCATGTCGGCATCTGGATTGTAGTTCACATCTAATACATAATCAAAGAAGAACGCGGGACTATGTTTGTATAATTCCAGCGTTTTCAAATCAATTACGCCGTTCTTGCAGTTAATAAGGTTTGGCTGTTCATTAAACTGCGACAAAGGCTTAATCACCTTACGCTTCATAAAAGACATAATATCGTCTACATTTTTCTTCGTAACCTTGAAAAGTGCGGCTGAGTTTTTAAACGCTTCTTCGTTTGCTAATTTGCGTAACTCTTCTACCACCAAATCAGATACGATAGCGTCTGCATTTTCCGTATGCCAGTATCCGTCATCTTCATATACCGCCCATGACTTTTCAGGAATATACGCAAGATTCTTATGCTGGTATAAGATGTAATCAGCCACACCAGCTTGGTCGTAGTTCTTTAGAGTCGGAGTTTCTTTGATATTAAAAGTTACCTGTAAATCGGTATAACTAGCTTCCCTTGGGCTTCTGCGATACACAGAGTGGCAAGTTGCCATGGCTTCTCTGTCAGTAAAATCTGGGTCAGCCATTCTGATTACAAACTCACGCGCCATTTCTTCTGCTATGTTAGACGGAATAATGTTATCTCTCATTTGGCACAGCATTTCCATTAGCACCTGATTACGCATTCCTTTTACGGCTTTTGGCAGATATTTAGAAAGCAGATATTTTGCCAAAGATTCTGCACGCATATTCGTTTGTGGAATACGCTCAATATCCTCTTTGCCTTTCTCTGATTTATACGGGAATAGAGATTCCTTCAGCCACTCTGGTGCTCTGAGAATCTTCTTATCATTGATATATTCGTAAGAGTTCCCGTTTATTGTAGACGGCGGGATAAGAACATATCCCCCATCAGCTTTTACATCTATCCCCCCGAACTTCCCCCCGTTGATGAGTGTGCGAACACCTGGTTCCATTTCAAAATAGTAGTGCATACCACCCGACGGTGTTTTCACCGCAAGAGTATCAGGGAAATCTTTGTGGTCTCCGATAAGGGCAAAGAAAGATTCTTCCCCTTTCGCCCCGTTCTTTACGTCGATATCTAATACCCAGCAACCACTTGCGGTTCCTGTTCTCAACGCCCAGTTACTATTGCTGTACATTCTTTCCCACGAAGCTATCTCCTCTTCGTTAGATGTAGCAACATAAAAACCTCTTTGATTTTCTTTGTTGCGTAAAAACGGATACGGCTTCTTATCGTTAGCCTGTACCGGAAATACACTCCATATAGTCTCTCTTCTAATCTTCATCTGTTCCTCCCACAATCGTTTCTAACTCAGTATCAGAATAACCTTCCGCTTTATGCACTATATCCTGAAATTCTTGCAAAGAGTGCGCCACTCCAGCAACCCCGCCACACGCCAAAATGCGGTCTAATTTTTGTTTTTGCAACGGAGTAGGGTGTTTGCCTGGCTGTTTCATTTCAATCGCAACAAACACGCCATCATGGCAAATAATAATATCTGGGTCTCCAACGCTTGTTATCTGGTCGTTCTTCCTAATATAATTTTTCGGATATGTTCTCCGATACCAGTTAATACAGTTCCTTTGGATTGTTGATTCTAGCATTTGTATTGTCCTCCAATTCTTTTAAATAAAGATAGTAATGATATAGCCTAGCACAAGTAGCTATAACATGAAACAGTTCTAGTTTTGCTTGTTCATTGTTGCCATCATTTACCGCTTGGGCTAATTCTCCCAACTCCTCTGTAATAATAGAGATGGCCTGATATGGATTGCTTGCAAAGTCAGGGTGCTTCTCTATTGCGCCAACGATGTAAAGCCAAATTTTTGTATTAAAGTCGCTATCAATTAAGCGTTCCATTTCACTCATTTCAAAAACTCCTTAGCAATATCGTTTAATGTTCCTTTTCTTTTAATCACTTCTAAAATGCTTTTGTCTTTCGTTCCATCGGCGAGCATATAATAATAGAAACAAGGTTTCGTTTGCCCGATTCTCATAATGCGGTGGAGTGCCTGATGATATCTCTCCCACGAATAGTCCATAGAATAAAAGATTTCATATTGACAATTAGTCCACGTTATACCATGCGCCGCTGTTTGCGGGTTGGCAATAACATATTGTACTTTATTATCCGCAAAATCGCTAATCGCTTTTGCTTTATCTTTAGTATCTGCATTTAGAATCGTGTAATTGTTTACTAACTTTGCTAACTTCGCTAACTTCGCTAACTCATTTGCAATCTGCCTTGCTTCTTCTTTGAAGGTAGTCCATATTACCACCTGATTGTTTCCGATATCTTCTAGCAAGTCCATTAACGCATTGAGTTTGCTGTTGCCGAATTGTACAGTTTCTTTTGTTCCATCTTCCTTGCGGTTGTACATAAAGCCAGAGGAAATCTGACGCAACTTCAACATTTTACCGAGCACATTGTCGGTAACAACAATATTATCTGAGCCTGTTACAGTTGCCACCATGTCTTTTTGCATTTCCTTATAAGCCTTTTTCTCTTCAGTATTAAGGGAGAACGGTCTCTCGATATGGCTTTCGCTAGGCAAATCTACAACATCGCGAGTCTCTAATCGAGAAACGACGGGAGTCATTTGCTTAAAAAAAGCATCTTGAGCCGCCGGTACAAGCGTGTATTTGTATCCTTGTTGCATATACATACGAGCCATGCGGGGGTCACGCATCATCGCTGGGTCTGCCCGATATGTCTTGCCGTTATATTCTTTTGTGAACTCAAAAAATCTTCGACGGAAATCATAGAAGTTGCGACCAAAAACATTTTCATCTAAGAAAGTAATCTGTGTCCAGTATTCCTGCTCGCTGTTTGGAGCTGGAGTACCACTCATAACATACCGTAACTGAAAGAACGGAGCCAAGTATTTAGCCATTTGCCAGTTACTTGTTTTTGGATTCTTAATTTTACTACTCTCGTCTAAGATACACATAAAAGGCCCGTTGTTTTTTATTAGTGTTTTTAATCTTTGCAAATTCTTGTGTACCCTTGCGTATTCATAGTTAGTTAATATCACTTCAGGGCAAGTGTCTTTTACATCTTTGAAAGACGCAAAAGAAGAAATACCAATCTTTTTACAATCGTTCATCCATGCCGATTCAATCAATTCTTTCGGGCTAACAATAACCAATAATTTTAAATTCGGAATAATCTTTTTATTTTCTAGGAACAAAGATAAACCCATCAATGTTTTACCAGCTCCGCAACCCCAGAAAAGAGCGTAATTTCTTCCAGTAGCGAGAGGCAATACCTCTTGCTGGTGCTTTCTTAAAGTAATCATTTATGTCCTCCAAAAATGGTAGGGGGCAGAGGGATTGCCCCCTTATTACTAGAATCCAAGGAACCGCTTCCACCACGGTTTGTTTTTAATTTCAAACAATTCTGTTTCTATTCTAAGAAAATTAGAGTTAATAGACCGTTGGTTGATTTGCAACGAATCTATCTCACCTTCTAAAAATCCAATTTTCTTACTGAAATCACTATTCATGTGTAGCACAGCACCGTATAAATCTTCCACAATTTTTAATAATGCTTTCAAAGTCAACGGGTCGCAAGTGATTTGAGTGCAAACCGTTTCCCCTTTTTGAAAATGTTTTATCGTATAAGTTTTTTCTTTTTTATCAGTTTTCTTTTTCATACTATCTCCTATTTTGTAGCCAATTTTACCGGCGAAGAATACCAACCTTGTTTGCCATAGAAAGTTACTTCTAATATACCATCTTTTCTATAGCGCAATTTGTTTACTTTCGCATAGAAGAAGGTGCTTGTTCTTGGGAAGAAGTTTCTTGCTAAACAAACATCTCCTTTTTTAATAATCATACCAAGTTCATCTCTAAACAATTTTTCTTCTTTTTGTTCTTTGTCTAAGTTCTTCATTCTTTATCTCCTGTTGTTGTTTTATCTTTTTGTAACAATCCTTACAAGCGAGTGTAGGGCCGTTTTTTCCTAGTTTAATTACTATGAAATGTCTTTTTGTTTGGTTACACACATCGCAAAGCATAAGTCCTCCTTACAAAGAAAAATCTTCTACGAGCCAAGGCCATTTATCTTTGCATATAATTAAGATTTCTCTAGCTACCTGCCTGACTTCCCATTGAGCATGAGCATCAAGACGTTGCTTTAATATATGGCGCAGTTCTCTGAAATTAAAAGCCATAGTCAATTCTGTCTTTGTGCCTAACGGAAGATAGAATCTTGCATCTTCTTTCGGGACTCCGTTTTTAATCAGTTTTTTATAGAAATCAAAGCAAGTTTTCACAACGTCTTGGCAAGCATCACTTGCTTCCATACAAGAGAAAGGATGCACAAAATCGCCTTCAGATTCGACATACCTCATAGATGTCTGGCATTGAGAAGATAAGCGATATCTGTTTAACTGGTTAGCGCATATCCGGCTGATACCTGTAATCTTAAACATCGCCCACGCAAACTCAATCGGACTATGGTCGTGCTTGATAAGAGCGCGGATAAGATTTATGTCATCTTCGTATGTAGGGTTTTTTTTCTTGTTACCGAAACACCCTCTTGCGGCAACAACAATATCTCCCATCGCGTTTTGTGAATAATCAATCAGTTCTACTTTCATTTTATTTCTCCTTACTAATCGGACACCATTTCGGGCTTTTGTTGATACGATTTAGAACGTACGCTATCGGTACTTCCTTCCCCGTGAGTTTGCAAGTGCCCATAGGGTTATGTTTACACTTACTGCATTTAGGCATCTTTACCCCCTAGCAAAGCATTTAGTGCGGCTTCGGCCATAGTATCATAACCGCCTGTAAAGAAACCATCGCCTTTAATCAAACCTTTTTTTATACGCTCAATGGCCTCGGCGCGTGTTATACTTGCGTCCCACTCATAATTTTTTATACAGAAATCGCACTCGTCTCCGTTTTTATATTCACAAGTATCGCAAGGATTATCTTCGCCGTATTTCCTTACATAAATCCTTTCTCCTTTCTCTGCCATAACCTAACTCCTATTATTCCTTTCCATTTTCTGTTTCTTTCTTTCCATTTTCTGCACCCAATACAAAAACTTTACTCGTGCGTTACAAGGAAAATCGTACCAACCCAT
>Ga0310786_10006138_pt1 | contig 16109 bp, 11 predicted proteins | sample AusTroGonzalo_MG_FD_203881 | JGI IMG/M metagenome (GOLD analysis project Ga0310786, IMG submission 203881) | Bovine rumen microbial communities from tropical cattle in Woodstock, Queensland, Australia - Gonzalo_03 (v2) (version 2) | ecosystem: Host-associated > Mammals > Digestive system >... | reverse complement strand
CTCCTGCTCGGCGACGATGTCATGGAAAACATCTATAAAAAGCGAGTCATCATTATTGGACTCGGCGGTGTCGGTAGCTGGTGTGCCGAAAGCCTTATCCGTTCAGGAATACAAGAACTTGTTCTCGTTGATTCCGACAGAGTTTGCATCACCAATGTAAACCGCCAACTGATGGCAACCCCCAAAACCGTTGGCCAAGTCAAAGTCGAAGTCCTCAAGAAACGCCTTCTCGAAATCAATCCGCACGCCAAAATTATCGCGCTGCAAGACATCTACGAAGCTGCGAATACTGAAAAATTTGAGCTAGACACATTCGACTACATCATCGACGCCATCGACAGCCTCGAAAACAAGATGCAGTTGCTGTATCACGCGTCCAAAACTAAAGCAACCGTATTTTCTTCGATGGGAGCCGCCCTCAAGATGGATCCCACGCGAATCAAGGTCGCCGAATTCTGGAAAGTTTCCGGATGCCCTCTCGGACGCGCTCTCCGCGACAAGTTTAAGCGCAAAAAACTTTTCCCGAAAAAGAAAATCATGTGCGTCTATAGCGACGAACTCCTGAAAAATCGCGGGAAAAGCACCTCTTGCGGAACAGACGCTTGCATGTGCCCCAAAGTCCGTCACGAGCGTAGCGAAGCGGAACTTCAAAATGAGAACCTCGTCGATCACGAATGGTGCAGCACCAAGGCGCAAATCAACGGCACAATGGCACACGCCGTCGCCATTTTCGGATTCACTATCGCCGGCCTCGTGATGCAAGACATTTATCAAAAAGCCTGCACTACATCCAACTCAATATAACGTCATCCCAGCCTGTCATCCCGGTCTCAGTGCCGGGAACACCTTACACGATTTCTTTCGTCCAGCGTTCCTTCTATAGCTTTTTTCTATAAAACGTCCTAAAAACAAAGTATTGGACAAACGCATAAACGCCTTCTATATTTGGCATCGATCAAAGACAAGGAGGTATTTATGACAAACGGCTTATTTTTTGGATCTATAACAGTTGTACTAGGCACCATCGTTTCGCTGCTCTCATTCGTTTTGCTTCCTTTTTGCAGACCTATGGAGGGCATCGTCATGCGTTGCCATTACACCTCCATCACTGACGGATTCGTGGGCATTGCCATTGCACTTGTCGGCATTGCGTACTTGCTTTTACCCAAAGCCCAAAAGGTTTTGTCTTTCGCAGTCATCACCCTGGGAGTCCTCACGTCACTCGTCCCCACAGTCATTGTAGGCGTCTGTTCGCACCCGCATATGCACTGTCATTCCCTTTCTTCCCCAGTCCTTCAGCTGGCAGGAATCGTTATCGCACTTTTTGGTGTGGCTAATATCGCCTACTTGGCAAGCCGCAACTTCGAATCGGAGGATTTCACTAATGAAGCATACAACGCTTAAAATTATTTATACCAACTTTTGGAGCCACCCTGTTCGTAGCCTCGGCCTTGTGATTTTGACAGCCATCGCTTCGGCAACATTACTTTCCAGCGTCATTTTTTCCAAGAGTCTTGACGCAGGCTTTGAACAGCTTTCGTCACGTATGGGAGCTGATCTGCTCATCGTTCCCCGCGGAAGTGAAGCCAAGGACCAGTCCATTCTTCTGCAAGGCGATTTGAGCCACCGCTCGCTCCCTCGCGAAGTTCTGGACTTCACACGAAAACTTCCTGGCGTAAAAATTGCATCCCCGCAATTTTACTTCACAACGCTTAGCGCAAGCTGCTGCGACAAAAAAGTGAACATCATCGGTTTCGATCCCAAAACGGATTTTACCATCAAGCCATGGATCCGCAAAACGTACAAGAGCGAATTTAAGCCAGGTTACGTCATCGTCGGAAGCGACATCGACATTGAAGAAGGCGGAATCATCAAGTTCTTCGACAAGGAATTCACCGTCGTCGGCACCCTCGAACCTCTTGGCAACAGACTCGACCAAGCGATTTTTGCCGACATCGAGACAATCGAATTGCTTCGAAAGGCCGCCGCAAGCAAGGGCTACAACTTCATCTCCGAAGGAGAACCCTCCGCCATTCTCGCAAACCTTGAAAATGGTGCTGACTTCGAAAAACTCTCCCAAGCGATTCATGAACGATTCGACGACCTGCACGTCGTCCCGCGCAAGAACATGTTCGATAGCGTTATCGCGACCGCAGGCTCTTTCAAAATTGTAGTCTGGATAATCTCCGGATTCTTCTTGCTCGTCGTGATTGCCGTCGTCTACATCGCATTCTCGGTTTCGACAAACGAACGCAAGCGTGAATTTGCAACGCTTCTGATTATCGGAGCCACCCGCAAAAAGCTCACCAACATCGTTCTCGGCGAATCCCTAATCGCAAGCGGGAGTGGAGCCTTTGCAGGAACACTTTTCGGAGCAGTCGCAATCTTTTCGTTCCGCTTTTTTATCCAGGATAGCTTGCAAATTCCTTTTTCTCTTCCTAACGCATCCACCATCTTTTTAACGATTATCGGCGCACTCCTTATTCCCGCCATTGCAGGCATCGGAGCCGCTTACCACATCGCTAAAAGAGTCGGGAAAATCGACGTTTACACCGCATTAAAGGAGGACGCTTAATGATACTTAACGGAAACAACATAACAAAACAATATACAAGACGTGGCGAAAAGTTTAATGCGGTCAACGGTGCTGATTTCTTCGCATGGTCCGGAGACTTTACGGTCATCTTCGGAGAATCCGGAAGCGGCAAGAGCACGCTTTTGAACGCACTCGCAGGCGTCACCGCGCCAACATCCGGCAGCGTCGAAATCGACGGCCAGCCCATCTTCAAGCTGAGCGACGAAGAACTCGCCTACTTGCGTAACGGGCGCATCGGTTACATTCCGCAAAATGCCGCCAGCCTTTCCGCATTCACCGTGGCCGAGAACATCACCTTGACATCAACCTTGTACAATAAAAAAATCGACAAGGAACATATCAAGGCGCTGCTGAACAAGCTCGGCATTTCGCACCTGGCAAACGAATACCCTCAAAATTTGTCCGGTGGCGAATTGCGCCGCGTCGCCATTGCAAGGGCACTCGCCAACAAGCCAGACCTGATCATCGCTGACGAACCGACAAGCAACCTCGACGAAGAAAACAGCCGCAAGGTGTACAGCCTTTTTGCAAGGCTTGCACGGACGGGTGTCGCCGTCGTCATCGCTACGCACGACAAGGCCGCATTCGGATACAGCAACCGCGTTTACCATATGAAATCGGGATCGCTCGTTCCCGACGTCGGCGAATACGGCAACCTGTAAAATTTCTATTTTTGCGAATATACCGTTCTGCATTTCAGAAGCCTCTTTCTGCTCAAGTCGTCATCCCGGATCCATTCCGGAATCTTCTTACACGGTTCAAATACAGATACGCTATGGAATGCGGAATAAGATCAGATATTTGAGCAATTATGAAACTTCTCATCATCTACTTTCTGGTCCTTGGATTCATTTGCATCCGCGACTTGTTCAAGGTCAAGAATTTCGACGATTACGTCGTTGCAGGCCGTAAGCAAACGAGCCCATTCGTTTTCATGAGCCTCATGGCGACCGTCCTTGGGGCTTCTGCAACAGTGGGCATCGCCGCCCGCGCCGAAAGCATCGGCTTTGCCGCTTTCTGGTGGCTAGGCGTCGGTGCGATTGGCTTCTGGTTCCAGGCGGCTTTCCTGAGCAAACCGGTTCACAATCTCGATGTACGCACGCTCCCCGAAATCGCCGAAAAGACGGTTGGGAAAACCGGGCGAAAGCTCGTCGCGTTCATCATCGCCGTTTCATGGATTGGAATCATCGCCGCGCAGTTTGCTGCGGTCGCTGGGTTCATCGGGCTTGTGCTTGGCCACGACGCCGGAACGCAATCCGTTTTGATTACCGCAGTCATCGTGATTGTCTACACGCTTTTGGGCGGGCAACTTTCGGTTGTCCGCACCGACGCACTGCAATTTGGAATTTTGACTCTTGGATTTTTCGCCGCAGCAATTTACTTGTTCGGCGGATTTTCTGGCACAGAACATACGGCGCTACAAACAGCACATAACGTCGCAAACAAAACCGGCACAATTTCTGCAGGTCTCGCCACTTTCGGAAACTTAAATCTCTTGAATGAAAAATTTGGCTTCGCCGATTTAGCGATGATGCTATTTACCGTTGGCGGCGCCTACTTCCTCGGCCCCGACGTGATATCGAGAAACCTCGTCGCCAAAGATTCTTCGTCGGCCCGCAAGGCCGTCGTCATCGGCAGTTTCGCCATTCTCATCTTTAGCGTGATTATCGTCCTGCTCGGTATGTGGGCCGCCACCTACGCCCCGAACGCAGCTGGCAGCAGCGTGAATCCATTGTTCCGCCTCGCTTCCGGAGTTCTCCCGCTTCCGCTTGCAGCACTCCTTTCCGTCGGGCTTTTATCGGCACTCCTTTCATCGGCCGACACATGCCTCATCAATTCAGCCGCCATTTTCGGGAGCGATATCCTGAACACACGCCGTATTTCTGTAGTACGTTTGCTAGTCGTCGTCATCGGCATCATCGCTACATACCTTGCGCTCCAAGGCAAAGACATCATTGGCCTTTTGACGATGGCCTATTCCGTCTATACGCCGGGAATCGTCGCCCCGCTCGCCGTAGCGATCATCGCACATAAAAAGTTCAGCATCAAAAAAACACTGTGGTACGCAGGCGTCGTTGTCGGCGGACTTTTCGGGCTTATTCCCGCGATTCTCGCTTCGACCGCCAAAATTGCAACCCCCGCCTACCTCCCCCACATCGGCATCGCCGTTTCACTCGCATTTGCGATAGCTAGCTTAAAAAAAAGATAACTGGATCCCGTCGCAACACTCCAGGATGACATGCGGGCATAACACAAAAAAGTCGCGAGGCATTTAACCCGCGACTTTTTTAATTGCAAATCAAACAAACAGAAACTATTCTTTCGTCTCTCGTCTGTAGGTGCGTAGCACCGTTCTTTCGTCTAGTAGATGAACGCGCATATTAGCCGTGCACCTTTGCTTCGACAAGCTCAGCACAGGCTTGCACGGCTGATGCTTTTCATCAATAGATGAAAAGCATCTCGCGATACTTCGGCAGAGGCCAGAGTTCGTCAGGGACGATCTTTTCCAAGCCATCCACTTCCTTGCGGAGAGCGGCAATCGCATCGACAATGCCTTCGTGGAGACCGCTGAGCGATTTTTCCATCACATCAATAGCAGCCACCAAACGGTTCAAGCCTTCGCCAAGCGATTTTGCATAACCGTCAAGACCCGGGAATCCCTGATTCAAAGCCATTTCGTTTGTCTTGAGGGCGTTGGAATAGGCTTCCACGACCTTCGGCAAAATGATGTTCTTCGCCATATCGCGAGCGATTTCACCTTCGATGTGAATGCGCTTGTGATAATCTTCCACATTCACTTCGTAACGGGAAACCATTTCGGCACGGTTCATCACGCCATACTTTTCGAAGAGGGCGATGTTTTCTTCCTTCGTCAAAGCCTGCAAAGCTTCCATCGAAGTGCGGATATTCGGGAGGCCACGCTTTTCAGCTTCCTTCACCCAGTCTTCGGTGTAGCCGTTGCCATTGTACAAAATACGCTTGTGTTCCTTCACGATCTTTTGCAGAATCTTCTGCAAGCCCGTGTGGAAGTTCTTGTCATCGAGCTTTTCGAGCTGTTCCGAAATCATATCGAAAGCTTCCGCAACAATCGTATTCAGGACAACGTTCGGTTCAGAGCAGCTCTGGCTAGAGCCCGGTGCGCGGAATTCGAACTTGTTGCCCGTAAATGCAAACGGCGAAGTTCTGTTACGATCCGTAGCGTCACGCGGGAGCGGCGGAAGCGTATCAGAGCCAAGCTTCATTGCACCGGCCTGCTTGCTGGATTTGGGCACGCCTTGTTCGAGCTGTTCAATCACGTCGGTGAGCTGATCGCCGAGATAAATGGAGATGATTGCCGGAGGAGCTTCGTGAGCGCCAAGACGGTGGTCGTTGCCTGCACCTGCGCAAGTCATGCGGAGCAAATCGGCATGCGTATCGACAGCGTACATAATGGCACAAATGGCAGTGAGGAACACAGCATTCTGATGCGGGTCCTTGCCCGGATTGAGCAAATTGCCCTTGCCATAAGAAAGGCTCCAGTTGTTATGCTTGCCAGAACCGTTCACGCCAGCAAACGGCTTTTCGTGCAACAGGCAAACGAGACCGTAGCGGTCAGCCACGTTGCGGAGCGTTTCCATCACGAGCATGTTGTGGTCGCAAGCGAGGTTCACTTCTTCAAAGAGCGGAGCAAGTTCGAACTGAGCCGGAGCCACTTCGTTGTGGCGGGTCTTTGCCGGGATGCCAAGCTTCCACAGTTCCTTTTCCACATCGTTCATAAAGTTGAGGATGCGGCTCGGAATGCTGCCGAAGTAGTGGTCATTCATTTGCTGGTGCTTTGCAGGAGTTGCACCGAAAATCGTGCGGCCGGATTGATACAAGTCCGGGCGTTGCAGATAAAATCTCTTGTCGATGAGGAAGTATTCCTGTTCGGCGCCAAGCGTGACAGTCGTCTTCTTCGGGCCAGCCTTGAAGCAGGTCATAAGGCGGCGAGTCGACTTCGAAAGCGCCTGCAAGCTGCGGAGGAGCGGAGTCTTCTTGTCGAGAGCTTCACCCGTGTAGCTGCAGAATGCCGTCGGGATGCAGAGCGTTGCACCGTTGCCGTGGCGCTTGATGAATGCCGGAGAAGTCGGATCCCAGGCCGTATAGCCGCGGGCTTCGAACGTAGAACGGAGACCGCCGCTCGGGAAGCTGGAAGCATCCGGTTCGCCCACAATCAAGTTCTTGCCGCTAAAGGCCATAATGGCCTTGCAACCGGACGGTTCAAGGAAGCTGTCGTGCTTCTCGGCCGTCGAGCCGGTCAAAGGCTGGAACCAATGAGTAAAGTGCGTTGCACCGCGATCCATTGCCCAGCGTTTCATGGCGTGAGCCACGTCGCCAGCGATGCTCGGATCAAGAGCGACACCTTCGTCAATCGTTGCGAGAAGCTTTTCGCAAATGTCCTTCGGGAGGTAGTTGCGCATAGCATCGGCATTGAAAACGTCTTCGCCATAAAAATCAACATTTGCCGGGGCGGCAGGCAGCACAGCGCTCACCGGAGAAGTTGCGATATCGTAGATGGCCTTATTACGACTACTGTTCATTTTTTTCCCTATAATGTCTTCCCCGTCTTGTCATCCCGGACTAGTTCCGGGGCGGGATCACCTTTTCAGAGATTTTTAATTAACAGACTTAAAACTAGCAATGGCAGCACCCCTTTGCACTGTACAAAATCACCTATTTTTCACGCATTTTATTACATTTTTGTAAAATTACAGTGCAATATTACATTTTTGTAAAGCCAGCAGCGAAATTTTTGCTATATTACAAGCGTTCATCTCTCCTAGAGCTGCGTCGGGTCGCCTCAAAACGGCCCGATGCAGCAACAGAGAACCCCAAACGTCACAAAAGACGTTCCAAAAACAGCATGGATATAGAAGCCCTTGAAAACACGACTTTCGCGGCCATCGTCGAGAAAATCCAAAAGGTTCGCAAGCGTGGCGAGCTTCTTGAAAGCATTCAGGGCATTTTAAAGAAAAACTTCGAAACCGTCGAAGCCGAACACCAAATCGAGTGCCAAAAGATCCGCAACATCATCGAAGGCATCCCAGGCGAACTCATCGGCAACACCCGTGAAATGCGCGAGGTGAGCAAACTCGTACGGCAAATCGCCCCCACCAACGCAACAGTCCTCATCCGCGGCAAGGCCGGTACGGGCAAGGAATACGTCGCACGTAGCATCCACGAACTTTCAGAACGCCGCAGCAGCCCGTTCATCGCCCTCAACTGCGACGCCCTCAGCGAAGGCACCAATTCCTTCGAAAGCGAACTTTTCGGTTTTGAACGCGGAGCCTTCACAGGCGCCACCAACAGGCACATCGGCAAGGCCGAACAGGCAAACGGCGGCACACTCTTTTTGGACGAAGTCGCAGACTTACCGCTGACCGCCCAATTAAAGCTTTTACAGTTCATCCAGGAGCAACGCTTCAACCGTCTGGGCAGCAACATCGTGCAGCCCTCCAACGTGCGCCTCATCGTAAGCACCGGCAAGAATCTCGAAGCGATGATGCAGCAGGGAACATTCCGCGAAGACCTTTACTACCGTCTGAACATCTTCCAGATTTCGCTCCCCGAACTGGTGCAGCGCAAGACGGACATTTTACTTTTGGCAGACCACTTCATCGAAAAGATGAACTTGAAATACGGCAAGAAAATTTTGCGTTTAAGCACGCCCGCCATCGACATGCTCATGAGCTACCATTGGCCGGGAAACGTGCGCGAACTCGAAAACTGCATCGAACACGCGTGCCTTGCCACAACGGACGTGTGCATCAACGCCTACGACCTGCCGCCCACGTTGCAAACCGACGTCACCTCGGGCACATCCGTACTCCCCGAAGGCAACAGTCCTCTCGCAACGCTGATGGACAGCTACGAACGCGAAATTTTGAGCGAAGCGCTCCGCCGTCACGACGGCAACATGAGCGCCGCCGGGCGCGACCTTTCCGTTAGCCCGCGCATGATGCTATACAAAATAAGGCGGCTAGGAATAGCCGCCTCGAACTAAACGCTTTGTCACCCCCGCTCCCGTCATCCTCGACCGTCAGGGAGGGAATCCAAAAACACTATTTCACAATAGCGATGCTATACGGCGGAAGTACATCAGCCGATGCAGCAGCAATCTTGGTGACAACGCCTGCTTCGTAAACGTAAGCAGCTTCGGCACCATAAGAGCGGTCGCCAGCATACAGGACACCGTTTCCATCAAGAGCCAAAGAACCTTCGGCATCATTGATGCTCAGCATTTCAAAGGAGCCGTCAGCAAGGTTCACCTTGGCAATCGGAGCGCTGCCATAGAACTTATAGATAACGGCATATGCCAAGGCATTCTTGGGATCCACAACAAAGTCATAGATGCCACCACCAAGAGTTTCACCGCCAACAAACAGAGAAGACTTCTTCTTGGACAAATCCACCAGTTCGATACCGCGGGTATTGTCAGCATCCGTACCGTAGCTGTCGTTGTATTCACCCATAGAAGCCACATAGAGCTTGCCCTTGGCAAAACCCATAGCCGTCGGGTTCTTCGTTTCAAGCCAAATAGTATCGAGCAAGTCGCCATTGTTCAACTTGTACATGGCAAGGAGGCCCGGAACTTCAAAAACAGAATTCCAGCCTTCAGTATAGTAGCGCTGGAAGAGAGCGAACAACGTATCGCCGCTGACTTCAAGATCAACGAGGTGCGGAGTGCCGGCATTATTCACAGAGAAATCGCCCGTCTTGACAGTCTTTGTAATCTTGCCATCCTTCACGGCAACCTTCACAAAGTTTTCAGCACCATCCAGGGCAAGCCAGATTTCATCCTTGTTAGCCTTCACGACATCGGTCGGGTTGGCATTGGCGCCGAGATCAATCTGCCACTTGACGGTCTTCTTATTTGCATCGATCAACGCAAGGTTGTCTGCGGACAATCTTTCAAGCACAAAGAGGTTTCCGTCAACAGAACGGAGTCTGGAATCCTGGTTGAATTCGAGCTTTTCTTCAGAAATCTTGCCATCCACGATCCAGCGGAGTTCGCCGACCATGTAGTTAGAGCCAAAGACGAAAGTCGTTGCGACTTCTTCGCTCGAAGAAGATTCAGCAACACTGGAAGAAGAAGCCACGCTCGAGGAGCTTGCCACGCTAGAAGAAGACTTGGCGCTGCTCGAAGAGGACTTTACCACACTGGAGGAGGACTTCGCCTTGCTAGAAGAAGATGCGGCCACACTGGAAGAGGACTTGCTCTTGCTATCAGAAGACTTTGCCACGCTAGACGAAGACTTAGCCTTGCTAGAAGAGGACTTAGCCTTACTGGACGAAGATTTTTCCTTGCTAGATGAAGACTTGGCCTTGCTCGACGAACTCTGTTCGTCCTTCACGCTAGAAGAGCTTTCGACTTCTTCATCACCGGCTGCAATAGATTCTTCCAAGCAGCCCTGCATATAGAATGCAAGTGTAGAAGCTGTAATAAGGGTCAGTAGCTTTTTCATTCCATTACCTCGTTATGTTTTAACAAAGCAGAAGCCCTGCATATTTTGCAGGGCCCCTCACGTTGCGGGGTTAAAACCCCGTGTTTATTTGCGCGCCAAATATAGCTTTTTATCGGACAATTGCAATACTATACGGCGGAAGAACATCCTTCGTCGCAGTCTTGACCTTGGTGAGTTTTCCGTCTTCATAAGTATAGACGGCAGGATCAGAATAATTACGGTCACCGATGTACAGAACCTCGTCCTTTTCATCAAAGAAGAGAGATCCTTCGACATCAGAAACGCCCTCGATCGTCTTTACAGACTTGGCTTCAAGATCCACTTCTACGAGAGGAACGTTCGCATCGGATTTATAAATAGCTGCGTAAGCAATGCCATTCTTTGCATCCACAGCAAATCCATAAACACCACCACCAAGCTTTTTGCCATCAAGGACCATCGAGGTTTTCTTCTTGGACAAATCCATCACTTCAATGCCGCGCGCATCATCAGCCTTCGTCTCGGTGTAAGCATATTCATCACCGTCGAAAACAGGCTCCATCACACCCGTAGATGCGACATAGAGCTTACCCTTGGCAAAGGCCATGGCAAACGGATTCTTCTTTGCAAGCCTAATCGTATCAAGCAGGTCACCACTGCTCAACTTATACAAGCCAAGAAGACCGGGGTTTTTAAAGTTATCACCACGACGCTGGAAGAGGGCGAACAAAGTATCACCGCTGACTTCAAAATCTACAAGATTAGGAGAACAGCCATTGCCATCGCAGAAGGCGCTGGTTTTAACAGTCTTTGTAGGTTCTCCATCCTTCACGGAAACTTTGATAAACTTTGCGGCACCATCCAAAGCCACCCAGACTTCATTTTTGTTGGCTTTTACAACATCGCTCGGATTAGCATTGGCGTCAAGCTTTTTCTGCCATTTTGTTTCATTTTCTTCAGGATCGACAAGAGCAAGGTTATCAGCCTTATATCTTTCCAGGACAAAAAGGTTTCCATCAATGCCAACAATTTTGGAATCCTGATTAAATTTAAGACTTTTCTCAGAAAGTTTTCCATCTTCATCAATCCAACGAAGTTCGCCAGATGGAGAAACATAATCTGTAGAATGCACGTAAACGGAACCCTTAGACAACGGATTGTCGTCTTTTGCGGAAGTACCGCTGTCCGAGCAGCCCTGCATATAGAAAGCAAGGGTAGATCCTGCCAGAAGTGTTAGGATTTTTTTCATGTTGTACCTCTTTATGTTATCGCAAAAAGAAGCATTACACGTTTTGCAACGCCCCCTCCTTGCGCGGGGTTTAGAACCCCTGTGTTAATGTCAGCTTGTACTCTCGCCCTGGTGTAGGGAACGGTGTATACGCATTTCTATAGGTTTCATCCGTTATATTCCGTAGCGCAAATACAAGTCTTGTTTTTTCAAAAGGATTGTAGCCTAGCGATAGATGGTGCAAATCCACAGCAGGTTGTTCTACGCGATTCGCACGATCCCCATAAATTTTTGTGCGGTACTCCGTCGTCCACGTAAAATCAAAATGGTACGGAAGGTCCAGTTTCGCCTCGGCGTAATACGATCGAGCCGGCTCGTACGGAAGCATTTTCCCGTTATAATAAGCTTCCTTGCTTTCATCTTCGGTCTTCTGGAACGTCGCCCGTAAAATCGCCGTAAACCACTTTTTAGGTTTGCTTTCAATTTCAGCTTCAAAGCCGCGCACGTGCGACTTGCCGATATTCAACGGTTTCACAAAGGACGCCGATACAATCCAGTAGATGGCATTCTTGACTCCCGTTTCAAAATACGTCGCACGGACAACGGTCTTGCTTTTAGGGATCATGTAATAGCCGCCCACTTCAAAACGAAGCGCCGTTTCATTAAGAAGATTCGGATTCGAGATCATCCCAGGATAAACGCCATAAAGTTCCATCAGCTGAGGCGCACGGAAATAACGGCCAAAGCTCAAACTGCCACCATATCTAGAGTCAGGCGCATCATAGCGCACAAAGCCCCGACCCGCAAAAGACACATCCCTCTCTTTCGAAGTCTTCATCCTTTCCGTCGATGTCGGCTGAACAAAGTCACCGCCATGAATATCATCTACGATAAAGAGCGTCGAGCCTTCACCACCCACGGCAAACGTCTTAAAAATGTTGTAAGAAACATCACCCGAAGCCGTCGTCGCATAGCGCGTCAAGTTCCAAGATTTCGAAGAGCCTCGCCCCGAATAATAGCTCATATCCAAAGACAAGCGCAAATTCGCTTCAAGACGATCTCCAGAATAATTCGCCAGCACCTCAGGAGAAAGACTATAGCCCGCCGCGCCATACTTCAGGAATTCCGTTGAAGTATATCCCAAATGATCTAGCGGATAATATGAATGCGAAACAGCCTTTTCGAACTTGCCCGCCAACGAGAGTTCCAACCAAAGCCAGTTCCAAAGCTGCGGCAATTCGGCACGATAAACCGCCGTCGCCAATTCGCCCTTGTAGCCCGCCACCGAAGACTGGTAGTCGTCACGGCCGGGGTTTCCACCATCGGCAAGGCTAAAGTTAAAGTTCAATGTCGAGAACATGCCATTTGCATGCAGGACGCGCGCCTTGAAAAGCCCTGAATATTCCGTAAATTCCGCATTCTGGCGCTTTGCCGTAAAATCATCATCGGGATTGTACGGAGTCCTGTTGTTGCTATGGAATTCGTAGTCGTTATCGCTGTGCCGAGCCGACAAGGAAGCACTCACCGAGGCGCTATCCGTCAAACGCGAAAGCATCTGCGTCGACGCTTCCCACGTATTGTGGCTACCGTAGCTCAAAAGCACTCGACCCAATTTCTTTTCATCGTGCTTTAAAACGGCTTCAGCCGGCTTCGAACCCTTCGTCACAAAGTTGATGGCACCGCCAATGCCGCGCCCGCCAAACTTTGCCGGCACACGGTCCTTGTAGACTTCAATCTTTTCGACCTGGTTCAAGTCGATCGTTCCCAAATCGACTGCACCGCCAGACGCATCGTTCAGCGGAATACCGTCAATGCACACGACAATGTTCTTTGCAGCGACACCACGAATGCTCACCGTCTGGAAACTCCCGACACCGCCCTGACGCGTATACTGTACGCCCGGAAGCGCAGCGAGGACTTCGGCCGCCGAAATCCCGCGACCTTCCCACGATTCCGGCATCACCTCGGCATAGCTCGATGACGCCTGCAAAGGCTTTTCCACACTCGTCGCCGCATAAACCGACGATTCGCCTAGATCTTGAATATATTCTTCAGAAAAAACAGAAACATTCGCCAACAGCACGGCCGCGCACACGCGAACGCCCAAAAGACTGCGACAGCGCGCAGTCAACCCTCCACGCAAATGCGTGGTTATGCAAAGCGATGTCTTTCGCATCGTTTAACAACCTATGGCGCAAAGCGCCCTTTATGCCCTACAGTTCTTCTGACTCGGGGATCGTCAAGGCATTACCTACGAAAAAATATAACAAACAATTCGAGGTGTTGTTACCACGAACTAAAACTTGTCATGCCCGTCATCGAACGGGCATCCCCCTTTCACAAGACCTCACTTTCGCGGTTTCCATTCCGCAAGGACCATCCCCGTCACGATGGCGGCAGCACCCGCAACAGCGACAGCCGTTATGTTTTCCCCAAGCGCAATAACGGCGGTCACAATCGTCACGAGCGGGATCGCATAAATGTAATTGCTAGCAAGAACCGTCCCGATCTTTTCGAGAACCTTGTTCCACACGAGATACCCACACAGTGACGAGAATACCGTAAGGCAAAGGAAGTTGAACGTCACAACAGGTTCCGCAAAGTTCTGCCACGGCACAAACTTGTCCGTTTCCGTGAGCATCACAAGAACCGACGAAAGCGCCCCGTAAAAGAACATCTTGCGCGTCATGAACAGCGTCGAATACTTGCCGTTGAGCTTTCGAAGAATCAGCGAATAGACCGTCCACATACACGCCGAACCGAACGCCAGCAGATCACCCACCGGCGAAAGCTTCAAAATGAACTTTCCGTTCAGCACCACAAGCACCATCCCGACAAACGTGATGAAGCACCCCAGGATCTGGCGCTTGCAAAGCCGTTCACCCTTATAAATCAACCCGCCAAAAATCATAATCAACAACGGGTTCGTACAGACAATCAACGACACATTACTCGACGGCGAAATCGAAAGCGCCGTATTCTCCGCCCAAAAGTAAAGCGTGCAACCCGTCAGCCCGCATACAAGCAGAATCAATTCGTGCTTCCAGTTCTCGCAGCGGAACTGCTTATGCGAAATAGCGAGAAGCAAAAAATACGTCACCAAGAACCGCAACGTAAAAATCTGCACCGCCGAAAAGTCGTGGTTCAAAAGCACCTTCGTACTCACGAAACTCGTGCCCCAGAAGGCGACCGTCACAATCGCAAGCAAGTGCCAAAAAGCAGAACTATGGGAAGGCGCTGCAGATACAGATTTCATCAACACGAAAGATAGAAAAAGAAGTATCAAACGATACCTCGACTCCAACATTTTCTATTTTCAAAAAACATAAACAAGGGCTTTCAAATGAAGATTTTCAAGACACGTTTTTTGACAAGCATCGCAATGTTGGCCACAGCTGTATTCGCTGCAGGAGCCTTCACGCCAGTCCATGCCAAAGGAGCTGCAATCGTAAGTAAAAATACAGCAGACGAAGATATCCGAATCGTAAAAGTCGATGACAGCAACTTCGAAAAAGAAATCATCCATTCCAAAACGCCTATCATCCTAGAAATTTCATCAACCAGCTGTCCGCCATGCCTCGTGATGATCCCAACACTCATCGACATCGCCAAAAACTACCGCGACATTAAAGTCGCCTCCGTCGGCATCGACGAACCCAACATAGACAAAATAAAAAACACGCTTCCCATTCAGGCGTTCCCCACATTTTTCCTCATAAAAGACGGACAAGTCGTAAATCGTCTCGTCGGTGTCGTCAAAGAAGAACAACTCTTGCAAGCACTCGGCTACACCCCCAAAGCAACCAAGCCGCAACCACAAAAGTCCGCTAAAAAATCCGGCAAGAACAGAAACCTCGTCTGCAAAGTCAACGGACAATTCCACGGTCTTAAAAATCTCGTCACGATTTCATTCGTATTCGGCGATACCGAAATCAAGAACGTCGACATCGTCACCGACGTATTCGTTCCGCCAGAGATGAGTGACAAGCGCGAAGAAATGATGGCACACATACGCGCAAGCGGCAAAGGCGAAGTCACCCCGACCATGGCCGGCTTCCAAATGCACATTGACAATGACTGCCGCTTCATGAAGGCGATGGATATGAAACGCACATCCACCTATGGCGAAATGCGCGCCGGGCTCGAGCTGCAAGGATTCAAGTGCGAGTAACCGCATAACTCAAAACATTGAAATAAAAAAGAAGACCGTAGCTGCTAGCTACGGTCTTTAATTGTTTATGGATCCCCTCCCGCGCTTCGCTTGGTCGAGGATGACGGTGTAACTACTTCACCACGATGTTCACCCCGGAACAAGTCCGGGGCAGGCTCAATCCTATGCCGGCTTGACAACGATGTTGACCAACTTACCCGGCACAGCGATTGTCTTAACAACCTGCATACCCTTGGTAAATTCCTTCACTCTTTCGTTGTCAAGTGCGAGCTTTTCGAGGGAGGCCTTGTCCATGTCCTTGGCGACAGATGCCTTGGCGCGGACCTTGCCGTTCACCTGGAACACGACTTCGACGGTGTTTTCCACAGCCTTGGAGTGGTCGGCTTCCGGCCAGGCGACATTCGTGAGCGAACCTTCATGACCGAGGATGTTCCACATTTCTTCGGCGATATGCGGGGCAAACGGGTGCAAGAGCTTGACGAACGTTTCGCACGGTTCGCGGTAGCGCTTGTCCATCTTCATCATTTCGTTGTTGAAGATCATCAACTGGCTAATGGCCGTGTTGAAGCTCATGTTTTCAATGTCGTTCGTGACCTTGATAACACTCTGGTGCATCACCTTTTCGATAGCTTCAGGGGCAGTTTCGTCAAC
>Ga0310786_10006135_pt1 | contig 16109 bp, 31 predicted proteins | sample AusTroGonzalo_MG_FD_203881 | JGI IMG/M metagenome (GOLD analysis project Ga0310786, IMG submission 203881) | Bovine rumen microbial communities from tropical cattle in Woodstock, Queensland, Australia - Gonzalo_03 (v2) (version 2) | ecosystem: Host-associated > Mammals > Digestive system >... | reverse complement strand
CAACTTATGACTTTTTATTCAAGAACAAAAAAACTAAAAAAAACATTAATGGTGATTTAAATGAAATCGTGTTAACTTCCTTTAATCAACAAAAGAATGTTTCGTTTCTTCGCCTTTCTCCCTTAATACTATTATGTTTTTAGATGGTTATAAAATTAAGGTAATTAGTTTTCAAATGCTCTCTAAAATTTGGTTTATAAGGGTGCATGATCATAAATATTATTACAAAAAAAGAGTTGGTGGATTTTCAATAAGGAATGTTAATAAAAGGAATTGTAAAAAAAGCAATTTTGTACCTTTGGGAGAAAGACGAAATCGTTTTTTAAAAAATATTCCAATTATTAACAATACTATATTAGTTATTTATAGTATTTATACTTATTTTTTATGTTCTTCAACATACTGTTCTATATAATCTAGGATTATCCTGGAGACTGTGGTGTCTTGTTGTATTGCTATGATTTTCAAATCTTTTAGCAATTGTCTAGGGACCCTTACAGACATATGTGTTTTATCGTTCATTTATATTCACCTCTTTTTTTAAGTTTGTAAATATATTATATAATCAGATAGTTATATAATTAAGTGATACAAATTATAACTACGAAAAAATGTAAAGGTTTATATACTAGTTAGATACAATAGTTAATTGTAGAAGTATAATGTGTAGTACAGTAGTACATACACAAACACTACAAAAATAAACGTACCTTTGGGAGAAGGTGGTATTAATATGGAAGAAATCGTTTTAACACACAATGGAATTTCCTATACCAAGGAAGACATTATTGAGATGTTGGATTTGGTAATGGAAATAGTCGGGGAAGAAGTATGATCTATCGTACTCCTGAACCAAGACTTGAACCGAACCATCAACTCATCGAGTATTTGATGTGTGATGATGCTGATTTTATACAACCTAACAATAACTGCATATTTGATTATGATGATGTCAAACCATGCAGTAACTGTGGGCATTGCGAGGACAAGACCTTTGCCTGCAGTGAAGATGAACACGAAATGGGGGAATAATATGGCTATCCAACATTTAAAAGCAATTAGTGAAAGTTTAACTAATGCTCAATTAGATTACTATGCTCAAAAACTCATATACAAAGAGGAAGAAGCTAAATTGTTATTAGAAACTAATTTTGAAGAAGAACTTGGTAAATCTCGCCCAACAGTGGCAGAGAAAGATGCTTATGTTACACTTAAACTCAAACCAATAAAAGAGGAAGTGGACAAAGCAAGTGCTATTGTTGATGACTTAAAAAGAAGTTATGAGATTGAAAAACTAAATGTCAAATTCACTGGCAATTTCTTGAATACCATTGCAGGAGTTTGTGAAGATGATGACTAAAAGAGAACAACCAAGAACATTATACCGTGCAGACCCAAGGGAATCTGTACTCCAGAATGACATTGTAATTCGTATCAGTATGACCACAGCGATTGTACTAGGAATGATATTATTCCTAGCAATCTGCTTCCTTATTAAAGGCCCAACCTATGGGTTCTTATAATGGAGAGATAATATGGCTGTTAAGAAGAAAAAAACTAACGAAGAAGTAACCACTGATGTGGTAGTAGTCGAACAATTGAGCGATCATAAACCAGTGATTCGTGATGCTGACATCTTGAATATGGATTATTCATTCGATGATAAGATTGAGGTTGCTACTAAAGTGGCAGCTTCACTTAAGAATGTTATCAAGTCTCAGGATTTGGCTGTTAAGATTGGTCCTAGTGAGTATGTTACTGCTGAAGGATGGGAAGTCCTTGGTACTATGCTTGGTTGTACACCATATGTTGAGAGTGTTGAGGAAATACCAACAGACCATAAGCATAAGTTTATGTATAAGGCTACTGTCAGTATCCGTCAAGGCGACACTATATTGAGTCGTGCTAGTGCTATGGCAGAAAGGAATAATATGCAGAAGGACAGACCAAGTGTGTATTCAATGGCTCAGACAAGAGCTCTCGGCAAAGCTTATCGTATGGCTTTGTCTTGGATTGTTAAGATGGCTGATTATGAACCTACTCCTGCAGAGGAGATGCCAAGGTTCAAACAAGCCAAGACTGGTAGTGTTGAGGATGACTTGCAAAGAGCAGAAGCGAACATAATAGATGTGGAGGCAGAATGATGACTGAAAGGATAGTTACTGAATGGTTTTGTATAAATGGCGATACCACTCAAGAAATTCGTTTCAAGCAAAATACTAGTGAAAGTGCAGGTACTCTAACAGACAAATTCACTATTGAATATCGTTCAATTAACCATCGTTTTCCATATAAGAGTTTTGGCTCAGTTTATGAAAATGAATGGACAAAAGTTATTAAAACTTGTGAGTTATTGGCTAGTTTATTACCTGAAGAAGAATTTATTGAAGAAGTGAGAGGGATTTATCTTAACAGATTCCCTAAAGTCAAAATAAAAATTGGGGAATTGGAAGACTCTTGTCCTTCTGAAGTGGCAAATGAACTTACAAAATGTTATTATGATTTAATGATTGAATACAATCAAAAAGGTGATGTAAATGGCAAGGAAAACTAAATCAGAAGAATTTCTTGATTTCATTGAAAAAGTTGAAGATGAACCAAAGTCCGAACTTCCAAATGTTGAAGCGGATTTTGTAGAGGAAACTGGTATGGATTATGACTGGTACAGTTACACCCGTATCAACTTGAACGAATTGGATGATGGTGATGAGTACGAAGGCAGACCTTTATTGTTGCCAGTTGAAGTTGTGCAATTCGATGAGGAAGAAGACCCACGATATAGGTCAAGGTTACTCTTGATTGATGATGATGGTGAGGAGTACCTTCAAATCAACATTAACCTCAAGCAAAAAGGTGATGTGCAAACCAATGTACACAATGCTTCATCATTATATGCACTTATTGGTGGCATCCAAAACCTCTCAAATCCACAATGGACCACAATGTTCAACCGTATCAAAAAAGTGGACTTGAGCGAATGGGAAACCTACATCAACAACAAAGAAAGCATGACAGTCGAAATCGTAACAAAAAGTGGAAGCAACTTCACTTACAACAGTTTTAGGATAACCGACCTATCCTAAACCTTTTTTATTTTTTTTTATAAGTTAGAATGTGAAAATATTGGCTGGTGAAAAAAGATGGAAACAATAACATTACCATTAAACGAAGAACATAACTACAGTGTTCAAGTAGAACCAGCACCACGCAACCAATGCACATACACATTCTACCAAAACAAGACCGAAATCAAACGAATAACCAACAAACAACCCATCGAACTAACATCAACTACTAGTGTCTGGAAACAAATCAAAGAACTGGTAGATCCAAACTCTTTTTTATCACCTGATGGGATTAAGCATAAGGTCGACAAGGAAATATTACCTACTTTGCAGAATTACTATTCCACTATCATCATTGCTAATCAGGAACTCGCACAAGAGGAGTTAAGGGATAGGCAGACCAGTCTTAAGGAGAAGATTGACAAGGCAGAAGAGAAGCTTCAGTCTTTGGATAATCCACTCTTATGGATTGGTAGTATAGTTGAATGGTTAACTGCAGGTGAAAGGAACAATATACTCTTGTGTTTCCTTGCTTATTGCAGTCAAGTAATCCTAAAGAACCCTATATCAGTAATTGCTCTTGGAGAGGCAGGTAGTGGTAAGTCTCATATTGAGGAAGTCGCAATGTCATTGATTCCTAGTGAGTTCATCGTTAATGAGAAGAACATTACTCAAGCTGCATTATTCCGTAGGGCTGAACAATCCGAATACTTTTATGATGGTAAGATTGTTAATTATGGTGATATGGGAGGGTCTAATGACCAGGACTTTATGGAGGAATCCAAAAACATTATGAAAGAGTTGCAGTCAGAGGGTTTTGTATCCAAGCCAGTTGCTACTAAGGTTGATGGTGCTTGGGAAACAAGGGAACTGAACCTTATCGGTAAACCTTGCCTAACCTACACTACAGTACCGAATTACCAGTTCGATGAGCAAGAGTTAAGTCGTAGTATTATCATCACTCCAAGGATTGATAACAAGAAAGAGTTCAATAAGCGTAATCGTGCATTGGAGTTCCATGGTAAATCTTACCAGTATATGGAGAAGATGAGATTGGAATCCGAGCAGATACAATATATGATTTACTTGTTAAGGGATTTGATGAAGGACACTATAATCATTAACCCTTATGTTGATGTAATCAATGATTTCCTGAACAATAGTGAATACTATAAACGGGATTTCCCTAAATACAACAACTTGTTAAAGGTTATTAGTGCCTTCAACTATTACAACAAGACCCTTTATGAGAAGGATGATGGTACAAAAATACTCTACACTAGTGCAGTTGATGTTCAATTATTCATATCCTTGCTAGCAAAGTATGAGTTGAGCATTAGCGAGAACTTATCCTTGCACGCTACTGCAATAATCAATGAGTTAATGGACTTGGAAACCCGTACACCAATAGGTGAAGATGGGCAACCAACACTAGATGTTACTGCTAACTGGACCATTAATGACTTTATGGAACATACAAAGCTCAACCTAACCAAAAGGAGCATACAAAACTACTTCAAGGAACTGAACAGCCGTGGTTTCATAAGGATAGTGGAAAGGAAAGGCAATGCTTATGTCTACGAATTAACTGGAAAATTCACAGCAGATACTGTAGAGGAGAAGTTCGCATTAAGCAAGAGAGTTAGGAAAACAATAAGTTACGAGTTAGGTGATGAGTTGTTAACCATACTGGAGGAAGATAAACCAATACCTGATTTGAGTATTATGGATCATGATGATAATGTCAAAAGACCTTACTGGTAATGGAAGTCGCGAAATCGCGAAATCATTTTCAAGGTATGTGAGAGAGAGTGTCTTTCTATACATTTCTGAAATTTCTTTCGCGACTTTTTTAAAATGGCTTAAAATCGTTATTTTCATAATAGGATTAAGGAGAATTGTTTAAGTCGCGAAACTTCTGAATTTCGCGACATTTCGCGACATTTCGCGACTTTGTGAAAAATGGTGATAATGATGGTGAATTTCAAGAAATATTTGCAAGAGTCAAAGGATAGGAAATTCGAAGCAATAGCCAGCAAAAAGGATTCCGAGACCAATCCTTACTCCTGCAACTACTCACCAGTTAGTCATCATAAGTATTGCGAACACGAACATTGTATACTAAGTGATGAATTTCGCGACTTTAACAATGAATATGGAAAACTCACTTCAAAGCTTCGTGAAGAAGAAGAATACCTGAAGCACGGTGAAGGAACTGTTGGTTACAATCGTGTTGAAGTTTATAAGAATGTGTTAAGGTTGAAAAAACAATTAAGGAACCTTTTGGGAGAAAGATAGAATGGATTGTGATGAGTGTGGAACTGCTATGCATTGGAGATGTACTGATAATGTTACCAGTGTTAGCAAGTTCAAATGTCCCCGTTGTGGGAATGTGCAGACAGCAAAGTTGAAAAAAGTTAATCCGTTGCCAAAGCGAGAGCCTAATTATTATTATGCTCGTAAGGATGGCAAGTGGATGGTTCAGAAGACCATTAATCATAAGAAGCTTAGTCTTGGTGGTTTCGCTGATGAGGAAACTGCTAAACGAGTGGTTGATGGTATGAAGAAGGTTGATTGGAATGAGAGTTTGGTCCCTGTGGTCTTTGAGAGTCTGGGTATCCATAAGGTTAAAAGGTCTTGGGTGTGTGCATAATTATGGAGATTTTGATTGATAGTAGGGAGAAAGCTCGTAAGATTAGGGCTGCTGATTTCTATGCAAGCAAGGGCCATTCATCAACTATCAAAAGTTTGGATGTTGGTGATTATGTGTTTGATGATCGTGTGGTCTTTGAATACAAGGAGATTGGTGATTTTATGTCATCTGTCCTTAATGAAAGTCTTTTTAATGAGGCTATGAATCAGGCATTGGTGTATCCTTTTCATTTTGTGATGGTTCAGGGTAACCTTAGGACTTGGTTGGATGATAATTGGAAGTATGTCAATACCAAGTGGCATAATCGTTATGATAAGTATTTGCATACTAATCTTGGCCGTTATTTTGGTGCTTTGAGGAGGCTTCGTACTTTCACTTGTCCTATTCTTGTTGTTAGGGAGGAGCAGGCTTTTGATGAGATGCTACTTCAAGCGATTAAGTGTTTGGATGGGAAGTCAAAATTCTACTCCAATGTTACAAGACCAATACCATCACAAGACCCAGTGGATGTTCTCCTCACAAGTTGCAAGGGAGTATCCACTAAAAAGGCAGAAGCTATAAGGAAAACACATTCATTAAGCAATGTGTATGATTTAATGAACCTTACTGTTAATGATTTTAAATTGATTGATGGGATAGGTGATAAGACTGCAAGTAATGTATATGAGTTTATTCATAAAGGAGGGGAAAAGAAATGAAGGATAAAGAGAAGATAAGGTTCGCTGTAAGGGTGTTCCTATGTGCCAATAAGGGCAAAAGGTACACCAGTAAACAGTTAAGTGAATTCTTGAACGAGTTCGGTTTCGGTGGACGTCATGGCTGCACAAGTGCCAATGTTGCCCGTTTGTTGACTGGTAATTGGTTGCAGAGCAAGGGCATCACCCGTGAAAGGAAAGACAAGAGGAATGTTTGGCATTACGGGGTGGTATGAGTATGGCTAAAGAAACAGTTCACCTAAAGATGAGAACACTAATCAAAGCCTACCTTGTAATGAATAAAGGTAAAAGGTTCACTGCAAGGCAGATTAGCGAATGGATTAACAGTGAATGGTTCGGTTTGAACAGAGCTTTAGTCAATTCCCGTACTGTTAGCAGATTGATTAGCAGTGGCATTCACTGTAATAGTAATATTATGAGTGAAATCAAGTATGAGAAGGTTGGTAATCTTGGTTATTACTGGGTGGAAGCATGAAGATCATACGAGTAACTGATTGCCAAGACTGCCCTTACTACGAGAGGTTTACTGGTCGTGTGAATGTTTATCATACTTGCCATTGGAATAACCGTACTGTTCAGAAGGATTTTATGATATTGTTTAGGTTCTGCGAATTGGAAGATGAATAAGATGGATTGTTTATTGTTTAAACCTAAAGCAAATTATTATGTTCGTAAGAACTTTTGGAAATTATCACCTTTCAAAATATTCGCTTTAGTCGATAATAAGAATGAAGTGTTTGGAGTGTGTTTTTTTGGTGAAAATAATCCAATATTCATTTTAAGAAAAGATTGCACTAATCAGCATTATATTAATATGTTGGGTAAGTCCAAGTTTGACAAGATGTCTGATGATGATTATTATGGTATTTTCCTTTTTAATGATATTTTCCATTTGAATAATCGTGTTAAGGTTGATACTGTTCGTGGAGTTCGCAAGGCTAAAGATGAAGAAACTGTTGAAATTTGCAAGGAGTATGTACATCAATTGTTAATTCAAGAGGATGTTAAGTTCAAGGATGTGTTATACTCAAAGGAGAATTACACTAAATTGTATGAATATTGTATGAGTGAGGATTTAGAAGGAGCATTATTTGATTTAATTAAAGAAGGAGTGTTAAGATGATTATAGGTAATGAGAATTTGAAGAGTCTCTTCCCAAGTTTTGAGGAAGATGTTAAGGAGAATGGTATTGATTTGAGGATTGGGAGTGTGGAGCATACCACCAATCGCAACAATAAACTTATAGGTTGTGTTGATGGTGAGAAACACCTACCAATAACCTATGAGGTCACACCGTCTGATGGTGTTTACAAGTTCTATCCACACAATTATTATACCATAGTGATAGACAGACCAATCCATATTCCTAATGGCTACTGCCAGTTTTATTTCATAAGAAGCACATTCGCAAGGTGTGGTTTAGTATTAACCGATGCTGTAGGTGACAATGGATTCGAAGGAACATTAAGGATAGGAGTCTACAATGCCAATAACCTAACCATAACTTGTGGTTTGAACGAAGCAATCATACAAGCAGTAACAATCCGTAACGATGACACCGCAACAACCTACAATGGCGACTACAAGGAGGACAAGATATATGAAAGTCCTTAACACCACAGGCGAAGTAGAAGAATTCCAACCAATAAGGATAAAAAACAAGATAATCGAAGAAACAGGATTATCCGAAGAAGAAGCTGAAAGAATAAAAAACAATGTTGTTACTCTCATCCACAAGAAATACAATGATGAGATTAGCACATCCACTATTCGTTCCTTGATCACTAACCAGTTAGTCAAGAAGGGTTATGTGGCAGAGGAAGAGAAGACCCGTAAACTCGGAATGAGTGTATCCGATATAACCGACCTTATCAATAATGGCTGTAAAGACAATGCTAACATCGGTTACTCACCAGAGATGGTGGCTAAGTATATTTATGATGCTAATATGAAAGAGTATGCACTACTTAATATGCCATCTGATTGTGCTGAAGCCCATAAGGAAGGACTTATCCATATTCACGATTTGGAATATTACTATCTTAGGCCAAACTGTATGAACTATGATTTAAGGTTCTTTGCTAAAAATGGATTAAAAATAGATGGTCGTGGTGATATGGGCAGTGTTGCTAAACCTGCTAAAAGTTTAGAGGTATTGCTTAATCATATGCTTCAAGCTTGGATGGCTGGTGCTACTGTCTTTAGTGGTGGTCAAGGCTATGTAAATTTTAATACATTGTTGGCTCCGTTCTGCAAGGGTCGTAGTTATGAGGATATTAAGCAAGCGATACAAGGTTTCATCTTCAACTGCAATATGAGTTTAATCTGCAGAGGAGGGCAAGTATTGTTCTCAAGCATTGCTTTAGATTTGTCAGTTCCTCCAGTATTGGCAGATGAACCAGCGATAAGTTTCGGTGGAGTCAGTATCGGCACTTATAAGGATTATCAAGAGGAAGCCGACCTAGTATTCCGAGCAGTCTGCGAAGTGTCAAATGAGAAAGATGGAGAAGGAGCATACCATCGCTTCCCAAACATTTTATTTAATATTCGTAAAGGTGATTTAGATGAGTACAAGGGAACCTGTAAAATCTTGCACGAAACTGGTGCTAATAATCCTACTATATATTATAACAATTGCCTTGAGCTTGAAAGGTCTACTATGGGTTGTAGAAGTAGTCTTCCGATGAATTACACTGGCGATTATAGTAAGGATTGTGTCAATACTGGTAATTTTATGTACAATACCATTAACTTGCCTTTATTGGCATTGGAGAGTGGTAAGGACATTAATAGGTTCTTTAAGAAGTTGGATGAAGTGTGCGAAATCTGCTACAAGAGTCTCATACATCGTAGGAATGTAGTCATTGATATGGTTTATAATAAGCACATAAGTGATTTCTTATTGCAAGAGGACAAGGATACTGGCGAACCTTTATGGGATATAGACCGAACCACCATAACACTAGGATATTGTGGATTAAACGAATGCTTACTTGAATTGTTTGGTGAGGACATTACAGACCAAGACACCGAGGATTACGGTTGGCAAATCATCGATTACATTAACAAGAAGAAACAGGAATTCTACGAAAGAGATGGTTTAAGATGGTCAGTCATTGCTTCACCTGCAGAGTCCACAAGTTTCCGTTTTGCAAAGATAAATCGTAAGAAATACCCAAATGCTCATGTTCAAGGCAAAGGCGATAATATTTACCTAACCAACAGTCATCATATTCCAGTATCGCATAATGCTCATTGGATGCGACATATTGAGAATGCTGGTCGCTTCCATCATTTAAGCCTTGGTGGAGACATCTTGCATATTTGGAGTGGTGAAGTATGGTCTGACCCAGAAGCAATATGGAAACTAAACAAGAGAATATTAGAAATAGGTAATCCAGTATTCTGGGCATACTCTAAAGTATTCACATTCTGTAGGGAATGCAGCTTCACCATCAATGACAAGCTCGAAGTCTGCCCAATATGTGGTTCAACTAATTTACGGATTTATGATCGTATCACTGGATACTATCTTGGAGTGGATACTTTCAATGATGGTAAGCACCAAGAATTTGAGGACCGTTATAGGCATAGGGTGAGTGAGGAAGTATGATTAATATTGTTTTGCTTATTTTGGGTTTGGTTAACCTTTTCCTGCTTTTGGGTTTGGGTAATGAGATATTGGATATTAGGGATTTTTTGTTTTTTAAGGAGGCTTTAGATGAGAGTAATCTACGAGACAACTGAAGACTGTAAAAGATGTCCTTTCAATCATGGTCGTATCTGTATGAAGTTGGGTAAGTATTTGTTTGATATTTGTTTTGAACAGGATTGCCCATTGCCACACTTGAACGAGGTGGAACGGTTCACAAGGTACATTACAAAGGATAAGGTTTTAAGGTGTCATGGCAATTGTAGGCATTGGAAGCGATGGGATTACAATAAGCATATTAAGGCGGAGATTGGTATCTGCACTTATCATTGTTTTAAGCGTGTGTGCCGTGCTGATAGTCCAGCGTGTGAGGAGTACGATGAGATATGACTGATGAGAAAGACCAAATAATAGATGATTATGAACGAAAGTTGAAAAAGCAACAGATGTTAATCAATATTCAATGGGATATAATCGCTTGTCTGATGGAGTTGAAAGGAGTGATTGAAGATGAGTGAGAAACGATTTACTTTAAATTTGATGAAGAAACCATCTGAAATTGAGATGGATGGGAAGATGATTAGTAAGTATGATGTTGTTCGTTTGTTGAATGAGCAACAAGAACAGTTAGATTTGTACAAAGAAGCGATTTTAACAATGTTGGGATTATTAGCAGACAAAGGAATAATTTTTAGTGGTGTAAAAGATGAGTGATTTTATTGAAAAAGAAGGAATAAATGAAATGTCAGAATATCCGAAAGTTAAATTATCTAATTTAGTTGAAATAGTGATTGGATTAAAAGCAATTGCTATGAACCCTAATCAAAGTCTTTGCAGAGATAAATTATACAATGGGTTATCACATTTGGAGCATACTATTGTTATGCTAAAAGATGTTAATGTTGAATTGGAAAGGGATTGGTGGGAAGAATGACAAACAAAGATATTCATAAGTGGACTGATGGTAGGTATACTCTGATGTTTGATGAGCATACTTTTTTTGTGTGGGATAATGAAAAGGATGAGAGAATGTGTGCTTTGGAAGTAACTGAAAAGTTGAATGAGCAACAAGCCACCATTCGTAAACTGCAAGACTTATGTGGCAAATCAGACTATGAAAATGCGAAATTAAGACAAGAGATTAAGGAATTAAAAGCACAATTACGAGAAAAAGAGGAAGACGAAAGGTTATATGCGAATGAGATAGTGAAACTCAACAAGGAAGCCAAAGAAGTCCTTGATTTCAAAAGTTTAGGAGGCAATTATTAGATGAATGAGGAAGTACAAGAAATCCTAAAAGTTTGTGTTGACCTTGTAAGCATTGCAAACGAATTAGGCAAACTCGAAGATGGTTGTGGTGTCGATTACTCCGATGCCATAACTGATCTTAAATGGAACCGTATGACGCTTGAGAACCGATTGAATGTTTTGAAGGAGCGTGAGTAAAGACAACATCAAAGCTTTAATTTTAATGATACTGGGAGTTTTGCTCCTTTTATCCGTGTGTGTATCAATAGATTATGCTGATGATACTATAACAAGCGAACCAATAGAACCGAATGTTACTAACTGTACTCTCATAGGCAGTGTGCATTATGATAATGTGATTGTTAATCGTTCTAAAGGACATATTGAGAGTTATAATGTTGTAACTGTGAAACCGAAATATCCGACTATTAGTATGTGGGCTAAACCATCAGTACGGTCAAGTTACAGTTACCGATGGTACAAGAAGACATTCATTGACTACTGCCCACATTGTCATAGGTATAATGTATTATTGAAGAACCCAAAAGGAGTACCAGAAAGAGAATACACTTGCCGTAGATGTGGAGCAGACTACTGTGCCGTAACAGGCAAGGAAAAATTTTCATGGAGTCATTACTATTTAAGGAGGCCATAAAGATGATGACTTGTTGGGATTGCGAACTACTAAACCAATGCCCCAAGGGAATACTATTCCAAGGAGATGTATTGACAAAGGATGTTAGCAAAGAATGCGACCGATTCATAAAAGGAGAACTTGACGATGAACTATAACACCATAGCACTAATCATCATAGGAGCAATAATATTAGTCCTATTATACCTAGTGCAAAGATACCTAAATAATTAAACAAAGGTGTTATTAAATGAAGACTTATTTTGTTAGGTGCAGTTATTGTGGCTCAACAATCAAAAAATATGAACCACTACTAAAACTGCACTTTATTTTCTTTAAATCATACACACTAAACTGCCCAATCTGCCACAAGAAGAGCAGATGGATAACACACTTCACCTTGAAACACGATCAAGACCACCACGAAAGAATATTCAACAAAAGTAAATTATTCGATGACCGCATATGAAAGCACAACGATTCAAGAAACGAATGGAAGATAAGATGATAAAGAAAAACGAATATGCTTTGAGTAGCAATGAAACTGTTAATATAGTGCCTCTGGGAGACTTTCATATTGGCTCCAGTGAGTTCAATTATGAATTCTTCGATTATATGTTGAAACAAGTCAAGAAGCTTAAGAACCGCCGTATCTACCTAATGGGAGACTTATTAGAAAGTGCCAGTAAAAGTGTAGGCAACAGTAGTTTCCATACTCATATGAGCCTTGAGGAACAGAAAGCATTCCTACTTGAAAACCTAGAACCATTGCAGGATGACATTATAGGATTATGTGTAGGTAACCACGAAGCCCGTTTGATTAAAGAGTTTGACTTCAATGTAGTCGCAGATATTGCAAGAGAGTTAGGCTGCAAATGGTACAACCAAAACATAGACACATTCAAGATAAACGAACACACCATCGATGTATTTACAAGGCATGGAAAGGGAACTTCAGGACAAAGACACTTAAGCATGGGCAAGCTTGAAAGAGCAACCAACAATATACAAGCAGACATTTACCTTGAAGGCCATAACCATCGTCTGTTGGCTTGGAATAAGTTCTACATAGATAAGGAAGGATTACATCGCAAGTATTATGGTTATACTGGGGCTTTCCTCACTTATGGTGGCTCCTATGCTGAAGCACAATACTTGGATGTTGAGCCTCCAGCCTATCAGACAATAAGCATAAACAAAAACAAAAGAATAAAATTCAACCAACACTTCTGCGACCTAGAAACCGATATAAAATTCATGTGATCAATTATGAAACTCTTAAACTACTGCCACCTATACATATTACTAAAAAAGAAACAAACATTACTACGATTACTATGGATATACGATATTGGGAACATAGATCTTCAAACTGAATTACTGAAAGTCCATTATGAATTAAAAGAGTGTGAAGATGAAATTAAACTACACCTTACTATTAACTGACATAAGCAAGAAACAAGGATTAGGCATACCCTGGACTGAAATGCCATTGATAATCCACACAGACCTAACCACTTACACGATGGCATATATCACCTATGAAGATGAGGAATACTTGAGCATTGTTGTGCCTAACAAGGATGGAGCCGAATATGCAAAGATACTGAACAAATCAACTATACTCGCAATAGATGTGATATACGCCCAAATGCTAGAGAAACCAACACCATTCAAGGAGGATATGATGTATGGATAGGACAGTCGACTTCTTACTAAACAATTATTACTGCGAAGACAACAAAACCGAAAAATTAGCTAAAGGAGAATTATGGGCAATAGACCACGCCATAAAAAACAGAGAAGATAGAAGAACCTTTGACAGATTAAACAAACTAGAAACCATAGTCAACGAAAGAATAACCAAAAGCAGAGGAACATTCCAACTACCAAAACAACAGAAAGACAGAGCAAGATATTTAATACAACATTTAGATTTTTACCTTGGTAGAACCAGTGAAGAACAATATATTGTGATGATATTAATCTATGTCAAACTTGAACGAAACAACAAAAGAACCATCAATGACTACCAATCACTACTAGATGAATATGGAATACCTATAAGCACATTCGTAAGGTTCCTAATCAAGCTGAATGTATACCATTTGGAGAATTAGGGTGGGTAGGTTGCCTACATTCATAATAAGAGAAACTAATTTTTTATATCTAATTTTATTTGATTAATATGGATGAAACAAGGAACTGGAAAACAGTAACAGTAGATGAAGACGGTCATCCTGTGTTGAAGTATGATCCACACCGTGATGAAACCATCGACATCCGCACTGGTGAGGTCATCCAAGGACACTAGATAATATGGTTGACTACAATTGCATACACGAAGAGCAGATACAAGGGCAAAGTCGCAAGATAGCAGAACTCGAAACACGGGCAGATTACAAAGACAAAAGGATAGATGATTTGTACGTGAAGATTGAGAAGATGGAAAACAAGATAGACACCCTTAATGATAATGTCAACCAACTAATCCTATTGTCGAACAAGGGAGACACCGACCTCGAATTACGATTAAAAGCGATAGAAACCGAACTCGAAATACAAAAACAAACCAACATCGAAAACCACAACCGAGTATCAACATTATTAGCCCTCGTGGGGGTCGGCTTAACCATCATCACCATACTAATCAATGTTTACTTCAAAATGATATAGAACCTTACACTATTAAAAGGAAGGAGGTGTAAGTATTGGCTAAACCAAAATTCAGTGAAGAGGTATGCCAATGTATAATCGAATTTCATTCAGAGGGAGTACCACTTAAATATTGTGCCGATAGTGTAGGAATAGCAAGGCAAACAATTTATGATTGGATGAGGAAAGGCGAGAAGGCCAAGAGTGGTAAGTACCATCAGTTTTATGTTGATATGCAGAAAGCCAGAGCGAGGTTTATTTTACATCATCAGAAGAAGATAGCGAATAGTCCTTCGTGGATGGCTTCACAGTATTTGTTGCAATGTGTAGACCCTGATGAGTTTGTAGTTGCAGAGAAGCAGAAGATAGAAAGCGAAACCAAAGCAACCATACAAGCCGAAGTCGATATGACAGACCCTAGGATACAAGAGCAGGACCTTGCTATGTTGAAGGAATTGATAGGCGATAAAGATGCCGATAACAGCAGAGGAGATAAGCCAACTACCTAGCAGACCAAGAGGCATAGGCGAATGGTCAATATTGATTAATAATGGTTACTGGCGACCCCGTAACTTCGATGTACTAATCATTGAATTGTTAGGTTATGCCTTACAGGGCAAAGTCAGTAAGATATTACTCGGTGTACCAAGTAGACACGGTAAAAGTACACTCATCAGTAAGAACTTCGCTTCATACTTCCTAGCCCACTACCCAAATGACAAAGTAATATTAACTGCCTATTCACAAGGACTCGCTTCAGAGTTCGGTGGACAAGTCAAAGACGTCCTAAACTACTACGGCAACATATCACCATACAAAGTCTCATTAAGTACAGACTCAAAGGCAAAGAACAAGTTCAAGCTCAACCACCCATACCGAGGACAAATGCTAGCAACAGGTGCAGGTGGATCTATACTTGGGTTCGGTGCTGGCTTGTTCATTGTGGATGACCCTATTAAGAACATTGCCGATGCAGAAAGTAAAGTGAAACAACAACGGTTATCTGATTGGTTTGAAGCCACCGCTAAGACAAGGTTGGAGAAGAGAAGCAATGGATTACCACCGATAATGTTGGTCATTGCTCAAAGATTACACTTGAAAGATTTACATGGTATTATACGAGAGTCAGAACCCACCATATCTGCCGAGGAAGGTTTCGAGATACTTCGTAATGGTGGAACTATTGACCCTAACACTTGGCTTGACCTTAACATTCCTGCCATATGCGATAGCCCAAATGATTTACTGGGCCGTAAGGTAGGTGAGGTCCTTTGGGAGGAGCAAAGGAGTTTTGAGTGGTTGATGGCGGAGAAACAGTCAATGGGAAGTTACTTGTTTAATGCTATTTACCAAGGCCAACCAGTAGAGCGTGATGGTAATATTTTCAAGCGATCATGGTTTATGGATGACACCACCAACACCATTTATCGGCAGATTACTAAAGACCAATTACCTAAAGACTTGCCTATGATGAGGTACTGGGATT
>Ga0310786_10006134_pt1 | contig 16110 bp, 14 predicted proteins | sample AusTroGonzalo_MG_FD_203881 | JGI IMG/M metagenome (GOLD analysis project Ga0310786, IMG submission 203881) | Bovine rumen microbial communities from tropical cattle in Woodstock, Queensland, Australia - Gonzalo_03 (v2) (version 2) | ecosystem: Host-associated > Mammals > Digestive system >... | reverse complement strand
TTAGATTTATATGCAACAACTTTTGGCATTACGTTGGGGTCTGCCTATATTTTTGGTCCAGAAGAAATACAACGCGGAATAAAATACCCTGTGCCGTCAATAGCCAGCATAAATAAAGATATGGCTGGAAACAAAAATTTATTTGGCAAAACTATATTTGGGCGTAACGACTTATTTTGGTTTGCAACAAATGCTTTTGGTAATTGTTTCATGCTTGATAATTTAAACTTGAACGTATTGCGCAAATATGATGACGCATATCGTGCAATGCTAGATTGTTTAATGGTTGGGAAAATATAAAAATGCAAAAAATATCAATATCTTTGTCAGGACATCAAACCAGTATATCTTTGGAACAAGAGTTTTTTGCAATATTAAAAACTATCGCCAATCAACAACATAAAACTGTTGCAAGCATAATCAAAGAAATTGACGATACAAGAAAACCAGAATCTAATCTTTCTTCTGAAATACGGATATGGATATTGAAACAACTATTGAAAACAACAAAATAAATATCATCCACATATCACGACCTATAATTCTGTACGGTGTATAATGTGCCCCCCAAACAAATCCATCAACAGAACCATTTTGACCGACAGAAAGTAATGATTCTACATTACCATCTGGCATAATAAATGCACTGATACCAGAATAATTTGCTCGAACAACTGGCAAACCAGACTCTATCGCATATCTTCTTACCATATCAAGATGTTGATATACCCCGGGAGTCAGTCCAAACCACGTATCATTTGTTATATTTATAATGGCATTTGGGGATGCACCGTATGGTACCAAAGAATCCGAAAAAATAATTTCATAACAAATAGCAGGCGCAAAAACAAAATCACCATATTGAGTGTTCAAAGATATTACTTCCTTGCCAGTACCAGCACTCAACTGACCTGGGGTTGGAATAATATTTCCAAAAGGTCTGTATTCACCAAACGGAACCAAATGAGATTTACTATATAAATGTTTAATCATTCCACTTTTGTCTGCTATAATCATAGAATTATACATATTTCCATTAGAATAACTATTTACACCCATAATCACATTTGTATTCAATATACGCGACAATGGAAACTTTTCATCAACTATAATGTATGGATATGCAGTTTCTGGATAAACAATTATATCTGGGAAAGTACTTTTATCTTCTGTTGCCCACACAATTAAATCTTTAACCTTTTGTTCTGCTATTTCTTGTGCTTCTTGTTTAGATTTTGGCATTTTGTATACAGCAGATTTAGCGGGTTGTACAATTCTTATCATCGGTACATTATCTATGTTTTTCATATCTGATTGACGCATATTATGCAAGCCATAAAAACAACCGATTACAAATAATATAATATACATTATAAAAACAAACAAACATGATTTTGATTTTTTATTACGTAATAATTCTACAAAACTGCTGACCAAACCAATAATAACAAATGTCAATCCCAAAGCCCCCCATAAAGCCATAGAGTTTATAACCATTGGTAAACTCATAGCAATATTGGATATGGGATTCCATGGAAAGCCCGTTAAAAACCATTCGCGCAACCACAAAACTAACGTCCAACAGGTTGCAAATAAAACAGCCCGATTAGCTGGCTTTCTTGAAACATATCGAATTATCGCAAATGGTAAAGACAATATAACACCACAAATTAAACCTATACCAATCAACGCCGGTATTGTCCATATCGCAAATTGTTTTGCTAGTTCTGGCACAACATATATAGAATTCAACACCCACCAAAACATAGCAATTCCATAAAATGCACCAAAAGGAAAACTTATTAACCACGCTTTAACAAAGCTGACTTTTTTGATACATTTTGTCATCAAATAATACATTCCACCTATACCAACCAAAGACAACATCCATAAATTAAATGGCGCAAAACCAAAAGAACAAACCACCCCAAACAAAGCACTTAACGCATATTGCAAAAAGCTATTTTCTTTGATTTTTATTGATTTCAACTTTGTTATCCATTTACCAGGACAGCACGATTGGGTTGTACACAACTGATAATCTTGGTCAGAATCTGTATACGGATTTTTATATCCAAGTTTTTTTAATATTTTTATTTCTCGGCTTTCCATAACTTTCGCATCTTTGTCATTAAGATGATCATAGCCTTGTAAATGCAACATACCATGAACAACCATATGCGCAGTATGTTCTTGAACAGAAATACCCGCTAATTTTGCTTCTTTTATAACAGTATCCAAAGATATAAAAATATCCCCCAATAAAATATCATCACCAAGTTCAAAAGATAATACATTAGTTGGTCTATCAATATCACGATATTGTTTATTTAATTTATGAATTTTTTTATCATCAACTAATGTTATAGATACTTCTGAATCCTTGTGTCCGGTAAAAACAGCCATAGATGCTATCTTTTGAAAATCTATATTATACTTTTTCCAATTATTATTTTCATAATTCACATAAACTTTCATGACACGCCGCCTATTTTTTCCCAAAGCCATTTTTCTTTGCAATCTTAGAACGTAATTTTGCATAATTTTGTGCAACAAACGGATAATCTGTTGGTAATCCCCACTTTTCCCGATACTGTTCTGGCGTTAAATTAAACTTTCGTTTTATATAACGTCTTAACATAACATGCCATGTTCCATCTTCCAAACATTGTAAAGAATCGGGGGTCACAGAATCAGCAATCTGTTGGGGGGTCACAGATGCCCCACGCAATATATCTCTTGCTTGTTTTACTGCATCCTGCATAGATAATTTAGAATCTGCGGACATCGCCGCTGCCGCTAAATTAGAAACAGCCAAAGCAAATTCAGAACTTTTATTTACCAACTTGATAATCCTTTGATTATTTAATATGATTATTATACCATAAATAAACAACAAATAAAATAAAAGTAAAATGACAAGACCACTTGCTGATTTAATGAGACCAAAAACAATTGATGAAATTGTTGGGCAAACCGATTTACTTGGTGAAAACGGGATTATTCACCGTATGGTTGAGGGTGGCAATTTATCAAATCTTTTATTATGGGGGCCGCCGGGATGCGGAAAAACAACTATTGCACGCGCATTGGCTAATTCAATAGATATGGATTTTGTTCCTATGTCTGCTGTATTTTCTGGGACAGCAGATATAAAAAAAGCAATGGATGCGGCACGTATGAATCATGACATAGGTCGCAACACCTTGCTTTTCATAGATGAAATTCACAGATTCAATAAAACACAGCAAGATACATTATTACCTTATTTGGAAGACGGAACAGTAACGTTTATTGGTGCAACAACTGAAAACCCAAGTTTTAATTTAAACAACGCTTTGTTATCACGTTGTCATATTGGTGTATTAAAACCGTTGTCTACGGCTGATTTATTGACTTTGATTGAACGCGCAGAAACATTTCTTGACAAGAAATTACCAATAACAAATGATGGAAAAATATATTTAGCCAAGATGGCTGATGGTGATGCGCGTTTCTTATTAAACACAATTGAATATATATCTGGTGCCAAGTTTAAAAAAGATTTAACACCAGAAGCTTTAAACAAAGTCATACAAAAACGTGCCCCACTGTCAGACAAATCTGGTGATGAACATTATAATTTGATTTCAGCTGTACATAAATCATTACGTGCATCTGATACAGATGCTGCATTATATTGGGTTGCACGTATGATAACTTCTGGTCAAGACCCCAGATATGTTTTACGCCGTTTAACACGTTTTGCTATGGAAGACGTTGGCTTGGCAGATCCAAACGCAATGCAAATTGCTTTATCGGCTTGGCAAATATATGAACGCATGGGTTCACCCGAAGGCGACATTGCTATAACAGAATTAGTAATATATCTGGCGACTGCCCCAAAAAGTATTTCTGCATACAAAGCACAATCTGCATCTTATAAGCTTGCTCGTGATACAGGAAGTTTAATGCCACCAAAAAATATTTTAAACGCACCAACAAAAATGATGAAAAATCTTGGATATAGCGACGGTTATATTTATGACCCAGAAACCGAAAGTGGTTGTAGCGGTCAAAATTGTTTTCCAGACGACATGGAACGCGTAAGTTTATACAAACCCGTGGAACGCGGCTTTGAGCGCGAAATCAAAAAGCGTTTTGAATACTGGAACAGTTTCAGAAAAAAATAATTTTATCCTTAGAACAATATTTTTATATTTAACCCAACTTGGATTTCTTCAGATTCAAATTCATAATCAAATCGCCCAACATACTGCGTATTTCCATATTGACGCAACAACTTCAGATTTAACCATTCTTGATTTTGCAACAAATGTTTATTTGTTGATTTTCTTACGTCTAACCCAATACCAGCACGCCAATCATATTTAAAACGAAAGTAAGCCTCTGGAACAAAATCAATATAAGACAATCCACGGTCATCTTTGAATACCCATGTAGATTGTACAGTCCCAGCCAAAGTTAATCCAGCAAATGTACGTCCAAATCGTAATCCCGCAAAATAGGAAGAATCCGCATATTCAGGTGTTCGTACGTGTGAAGAACCCCACAATTTCAAACCAAACAAAGCATCAGAAATTATTTTTGTTTGACCTGTGCCATGATTCATACGATATGTTCCACCAAATTCTGTACTGGAAAAACCATTTTCGTGTGCATGTGTAAAATCAATTTGATAGTGCATTTTTGCATGAATAACAAAATTATTATTTATGCCATATCCAATATATTGCCCCAAACGTAATCTACTGTCCATATAATGAACATATGTATCGGATAAAAATCTATCATTTGGTATTAAAAACAACGGATCAGCTAAATCGTTAGCCAACACACTACGAAAGGCAGGCTTTACCTGCTGTTCAATATATCCATCCGATTGTTTTGTTCTATTGTTTGGCGCAACAAAAGGTTCTTCTGATATAGACTCTTCTTCTGAAACGTACGTATCAGACAAAACAACACCTTCTGCAAATGCGGCATTTGTAATAATCAAACCACATAAAAGTAAAATATATTTTTTCATTATACAAATGCCACCATTGCGCTAATCTCAACAACTAGAAATACAAGATTGCTTGAACCCCCAGCTTCCATTCATTATAACTGTTAATCTTGTAATCACCTGTTGTATAGAACAGCTGGCTTGACAAAACTGGATTGTTACTGCTATCAAGAACAGGATCTGGATTTACATCATAATTCATGTATCCCTTGGTTTTACCTTTTGCAGAATCATACAATGCCATAGACGCATACAAATTGATTGCAAACGATTCAGTTGGTTGAACACCAAATACACCTTTGATGCTTAATTGATTATGCCAATCATAATATCCATAAATCAATTCACCATTCAAATATGTATATTTATTCAAGACAGAGAAAAATCCTGCACCACCTTCAACATAAAATACATCTTTGACATCTTGTTTATATGACAACATCAACCAATCACCAGATGAATCTTTGACAATCGAACCATAAATATCACCATCTATCAAATCAGAATATCCCAAACGTACCAAGCCATACGCCGTTGTTCGGTTAAATTTATATCCAGCCTTGACATCTAAAACAAGTGTATTTGCGGTATCTTTTTGATGTTGAAAGAAACCGTTTAACATGGCAATCCATTCATCATTATCCAAGAAACGACTTTGTAAACCAACACCAAATACATTCAAACCAGAATCCGATGATTCATTAGCAGCTTCACCACCAGACCAATCTTTGAATTTTACTTTTGTTGAATCATATTGTGCCATTAACATCAAAGCCAACGAATCAGTTAACCCGATACTTAAATCTTCTTTAACCAAAAACTGATTATTTTCTGCCTTGCCACTTATACCAACTGGACCTTCTACCCAATCACCATATGTTAGAGAACCAGGATCTATATCTAAAACACGACCATCGATTATATCAAATTTAAAATCATTATGAGCATAAGACACATCTGTCACAGAGCCAACTTTGCCTTTTAATGGTTGAAAGAACGGATGCGCCAAGAAATATTTGCGTTCCTGAGATGAACGTTCTGGTTTAACTTGTACCACAGGCTGTTCTTCAAATGGTCTTTCATCTTCTACGAATACAACATCTTCATCATAAACAGGTTCTTGTCTTACAATTGGTGCAGCTTGTCTTTGTTCAGAAACAACAACAGGTCTTTGTTGCTGTACTGGCTGGCCACCATAATAAAAATTATTTGTAATTGTGTTATGATATCCACCAGTTTTACGAACCGTGCTTGTTTTTTTATAAGACTTTGTACCAGTTGAACGCGTAGTAGTAGCATATTGATTTGTATTCTTGTTATATTCATAGCCACTGGCACCTAAAACAGGCATTATTCCAAGTATAGCCATAACCAACATATATTTTTTCATATAAAAACTCCTTCTTTTTCCTTAAATTATATCACATAAACCTGAAATCACAAAGTTAAAAATAAATAAAACTATCAAAAAGTAGCTTTTACAAAATATGACGTTTACCAGATGCATCTGCCGCACTTATTATGCCTTCTTCTTCCATACGTTCTATCAATGTAGCAGCCTTGTTATAACCAATTGCTAATCTACGTTGAAGATATGAAATAGTAGGCTTTTTATCACGCAACACAATTTCTTTTGCTTGTTCATATAAATCACCAGACTTAGAATCCTTTGACGGCATCACCCCAGGTATAACACCTGTATCATTATCTACTTCTGCTGTAATACCTTCAATATATTCTGGTTCACCTTGTTCACGCAAAAAGTCTGCAACACGATTAACTTCATCATTATCAATAAATGCACCGTGTATACGCACAGGTGCACGACCTGCTTCACTGAACAACATGTCACCACAAGGTAATAATTGTTCTGCGCCCTTTTCTCCCAACGTAGTCATAGAATCGATATTACTGCGTGCTTGAAATGAAATACGAGTTGGGAAGTTTGCTTTGATAACACCAGTAATAACATCCGCAGAAGGACGTTGTGTTGCCATAACCAAATGAATACCTGCTGCACGTGCTTTTTGTGCCAACCGTTGTACGCACAATTCAACATCTTTACGCGCAACAGTCATTAAATCCGCAACCTCGTCTATGACTATAACCAGATATGGCATATCAGATAAATCAATTTCTTTTGTCTCGTATTCAAATTCACCTGTCTCTTCATCTGTACCAACAACAACTTGCTCTGTTAAAACTTCACCACTTTCTCTAAGGCTGGCAACCTTTTCGTTATATTCACCAATATTACGTACCCCAAGTTTTTTCAATTTACCATATCTTTCTTCCATATCGCGCACAGACCATTTTAATGCATTTACTGATTCTGTTGGATCTGTCAATATAGGGGTTATTAAATGAGGCACATTATCCCACGGTGCAAAATCGACACCTTTTGGGTCAACAATCATCAACTTACATTTATCCGGTGTAAAGTGATAAACAATTGATGTAATAATAGATTGAACAAAAACAGATTTACCAGACCCAGTTCTACCAGCAATCATCATATGTGGCATTTTTGCTAAATCATAATACATTGCATCACCACTTATATTCACCCCCAGCGCCAAAGGTATCGCATATTTTGAATTTACAAATACAGGATTTGACATCAATGTTTGATAACGCACAGTTTTTCTGTCTACATTTACCATTTCTATACCAATATATTTAGTACCAGAAATCGGTGTAATACGTATTTTTTCAGTAGCCATTGCACGTGTCATATCACTGGCCGTTTCTGTCACCTTGGCAATACGAGTTCCAGGTTCTGGTTCAAATTCATATTGTGTCACAATCGGGCCCGGTTTAATTCCTACTACTTCACCACGTATACCAAATTCTTCAAAGTGATCTTGCAGTAATTGTGCTGTCTGTCTGAACTCTTGGGTAATAACATTTTTACCAAACACAGACTTTTCAAGCAAATCAGGACTTGGTAATTCATATTCACGCTCTCCAATTGTTTCATCAACAGCTTTTTTACGATATGCACGTTTACGCTTTGGTTTAATCTCTTCCTCAGCGTCAGAATCATCTTCTGGTTCTTCTTCAACCTCTTCTTCAATTTCTTCTTCATATTCAGGTTCTAATGGTGCCATCAAATGAAAAGCTGACATTATATTACGAAATAACCGATATACGGTTCTCATTGTTTTTTTCACATGATACCATTTTATATGCAACAAAATACCAGACATAACAAAAAAAGAAACAATCAATATTATTCCTACAGGAACAGCACCAACAGATAAAATCGGTCCAACATCTGCAGCTATAATTGCACCTAATAAACCACCATAAGTATTAGATACAGAAACTAATCCTAATCCTGCCGCTCCCATGCACAATGTCACAAACCCACGTAATAAATTATACTCTGGTGCCCTTTCTTCATTCCAGCCACCAAGTAAACTTAAACCAAATCTTCCCAGACACAAAAACAAAAACAATGCCGGAAAGAAACCAACAATATATCTTATAAAACCAACTATATTCCCCATTATGCTTTGGGTACCAAAATTGCTTTCGACAGCAAATCCGGATAAATATGGATTAAAAAATACTAATGAACAAACCAATACCAAAGATAACAAACATAAAATAACACCACTGCCACGCAACAACAAATTACGCAACATAGAAGAAATACTTGCTGGTAAAAACTTTGATTTTTTCTCCATGCTTGGTATTTTATCATAAAATAAACGAAAGTGCAAAAATCATTTAGAATTGATTCTACGAATAGCGACTTTCACTAAATCCGCACACAACATACCAACAAACGCCCCAAATATAACATCACTTGGCCAATGTGCACCAACATAAACACGCGACAAAGCAATCACAATTGCCATAGTCCACGTAGCCCATTTAACACGTGGAAACAATATTCCAATCATAACCAAACCAGCAAAACTGGTTGCTGCATGACCAGATGGCATAGAGTTAAACACGCTATCAAAAGTCCAGGGTTCAAAAAATGTTTTACCCAACGCATCAAATAAAATCGGTCTGGAACGCCCAATTAAAACCTTAAAAAAACCCGTCATCATTATCGACAAAATAACAGAACAAAATATATAGAAAACATAACTATTCTTTATTTTAACAAAAGCATACCTGAAATCATTTTCATTACGTATTGCTTTGTACATAAAAAAGAACACAACAGATAAAGCAGATACAATCAACCACATTTTAGATGAAAATATTTTGCCAATAATAATTGCAAAAGAACACAAAAAACCGGAACTTATTGTCCATGTATTACAACCAGGATTATGCATTAACATGTAAACAACTTTATCACCACCGAATATTCCTACGAACACCAGTGCCAACATAATCAACGCACCAACAATCACCCATTTCCATTTCAAAGTATTATTTTTTCTTATAAACATTTTACAAATCCATTAGTTCTTGATACACTTGTTTATCTGTTAAAACTTGTACACTGACAGCAGTAGCAACATTATCTTCATCTGTGCCACTTGTTATTCTAGGACAAGCTTTGCGTAAAGATTTAACATTTACAGACGTGTCTTTATTATAATCGTGAGCATTAAACTCTCCATTTATAACGTTCAAGAAAAACACATCTTGTTGAGATTTATTTCTTATATTTGAAAGACAAATCAAAGGGAAAACCCCCCTGCCATCTAAAACATTTCCAGAACCTGTTTTAACAGATTTATTAAACACTTCCAAAGCACCACCATTATTTAAATCAATTACGCTTGCTATTCTGGCACGTCCCGCTGTTGGGGTACCAATTAAAACACCACGATTATTTTCATAAAAGGCAGAAGCAACAGCCTCTGCAGTACCACGCGTAGTATCCGATATTAAAATAACCACAGGACAATCCGTGACCGCATCACCCCCAGGTACAATTTCCAGTTCATCAAAAGCTGTTTCCGCTATACGCATTACGGGTTTTTGCCCCATAAATAAACCAGCCAGTTTAGCTGCAGCTTTCTCGTTATCTCCAACTGTACTACGTAAATCTAAAATAACCCCAGATACATTATTATGCATTGCCAATGCCTCATTGATAATATTCACTGCACCATCAGATATTTTATGAACAATTATTTCCAGTATACCATTATCATCTGATGCACGATATATTATATCTGCATCAGCTAACACAACTGTTGCACGCCGCAAAGTCACATGTCTGTTTCCCATAGGTGTTAACAATTTTAATTTAGAAGTACCAGAATTATATCCAGCCAATATTGAAGAAATATCACCATCTGTCATTTTTGATACACGATTACCATTTATTTCTGAAATAATATCACCTTCGTGAATACCAGCTATATCTGCTGGAGAATCTTTAAACACACCTGTAATTCTGAAATTACCACGTTCATCACGCCCCCCATCTAATCCAATGCTGGTTAATATTTTTGTATCTGCTTTATCTATCGCATCTTTTGAATATATATAACTGCCGTTTTCATCTATACCCAAAAGCAAAGCATTTACAACAACATCGTATAATTCTACATCTGTTAAAGAACGCAAACGTGCATCTTTCTCGCGCATAGCCATAACCAACGCAGTTGTAATTTGACCATATTCTTTCCAATTTTTTTCTGCTGGATATGGATAATTTGCAATCAATTCATCATCCCATACTAAAACGACACGCTCACCAGTTGCTGCAATGTGCGCTTTCGGATTCAGTGATTCCAGACTTTCTATTGCAATATTTATATTTTTGCCAGCCCACTTTATGCTGTCTAATTTTTCATAAATATCCGCAAAAACATTTGAAACCATACTTGTTTGCGCATCATCTTGAAGTTTTGAATCTTGATACAATGAACCAGATGCGTTAACAACACATGGGAACAATAATAACCCCAAAGTTGCTAATACATATTTAAAATTCATTGTGCTCTCCTTTTCCTGGTTATATTATCATATTTAATAATCAGTTTCTCTCAAATTAAAATGATACAAAATAACGTTAGAAATATAAATACTGGTCAATGTACCCATAACTATTGAAAAAGTCATAGCAATTGCAAATTCGCGCAACATTTGACCACCAAAAATATAAATACCAACCATTGCCAAGATTGTAGATACACTGGTCATAACTGTTCTGTATAACATTTCATTTACAGACAAATCAATCAAATCCGTCATTGGCATCTTGTGATATTTTTTGATATTTTCATCAATACGGTCATAATTTACCACTTTATCATTTATAGAATAACCAACCCCCATCAAAATAACAGCTATGGCTGTCTGATTAAATTCTAATCCAGCGATAGAAAAGAACCCAAACATTAAAATCAAGTCTAATACCAAAGAAACAAACGAACCAACAGCATATCCACCACGGTATTGAATCCAGATATATACAGCCATCAAGACAAACGACACTAATATAGCAAGAACACCACCGCGAATTAATTCCCCACCAATTTTTGGTCCGACAACTTGGATTTGAGAATATTCTACACGATTACCCAATATATTTTTTATTTCACTAACCTTGATGTTTTGTTGTTCATCTGTTGAACCCTTTGGTAATCCAACACGCAACAAAACAGAACCACCATCAACAGATTGTAATTCCGGTTTAAAAGCTTCCAAATCATGACGCATCTTGTCAATTGTATATTCTGCATTTACAGGTTTTATTTCCATAGAAATACCACCCGAAAAATCGATACCATAATTAAATCCCTTTATCAAAATAGATAAAACAGACAATAAAATACAAACACCCGAAATCCAATAAGACAATTTACGATATTTCATAAAATGCAATTTCATAACTAACTCCTTCGCATTTTTATTTATTTCTTATAAAACCAATTTTCTTGCTTTTGCCGTTCATGTAATAATCTACAAACACACGAGTCAGCATCAAACAAGTAAACAATGTAGTTATAACACCAATAGACAAAGTCACAGCAAATCCACGAATTGGACCAGCACCAAACTGGAACAAAATCAACGCACAAATTAAATTCGTTAATTCACCATCCATAACAGTCTTTGTTGAACGATTAAAACCATAATCAACCGCACGTAATGTCGGTGCACCCGAACGCACTTCATCGCGAATTCTTTCAAACGGCAAAATATTAGCATCAACCGCCATACCTAAAGTCAACACAATACCCGCAATACCGGGCAAAGTTAATGTAGCACCAAACAAAGCAGACACACCTACAATCATCAACAAGTTAACAATTAAAACGACATCTGCTATCAAACCAAAGACCCCATAAAGCATTAACATAAATACTAATATAAACACAACACCAACCACAGAGCCTATCTTACCTGTTGCGATAGTATCTGCACCTAAACCAGCACCAACTGTTCTTTCTTCTATAACAGACAACGGCGCGGGTAATGCTCCAGAACGTAATAACACAGCTAAATCTTTTGCCCCCTGCAAAGTAAACCCACCAGATATTTGACCACGTCCACCAGGAATTGGTTCACGAATCGTTGGTGCAGACAAAACCTTATCATCTAAAACAATAGCAAAACGTTCATTTACATGTTCTGTTGTCAATTTAGCAAAACGACGGGTTCCAGATGCATCAAATTCCGTAGTCACAACAGGCATATTGTTTTGGTCAAAATCTGCCTGAGAGTTTTTCAAACTATCACCAGAAACTTCTATACGATTATAAACTGCGACCTTTTGTGCAGGATTATCCATATAAGACAAAAACATTGTACCAGACGGCGCATGTCCCGCAGCCAATTGTTCCGAAGTAATATTTTCATTTACCAAATGAAAAGACATTTTCGCAGTTTGCCCAATTAAATTTTTAATATGTTCTGGATTATCGACCCCTGGCAACTGAATCAATATATACTTACCACCCTGAGATTGGATAGATGGTTCTTTGGTCCCCAGTGCATCAATACGACGACGAACAATTTCTATACTACGCGACATAGCATCATTTATCATTTCTTCTCGCGCTTTTACTGTATAAACAATTGTTAAATTATTGCCATTTGATGAAATATCTACATTATTTCCCAACACACGTTTTAAACGCCCTTTGGCTTTTGAAATCATATCTGCTTCACGAACAACCAAACTAACACCGTTTCCAGTATTACGCAAATCAGAAAAACGAATAACACCCTTATCACGATCTATCATCGCAGAACGCACTTCGTCATAAAGCTGTGCAGATTTTTCCTTTAACATCACACCAGTATCAACTTCTAATAAAAGCTGTGCCCCACCCTTTAAATCCAAACCAAGTGGAATTGGTTTTATCCAAGATGGGAAATATGGTGCCAACGACGGCGACAAAGTTGGAACAGCCAACAACACACCAAACAACGCAATAAACATTACAGCTAGTTTTTTAAACATTATTTAACCCCTACATCTTATTCTATAGCCGCAACAGCATTTTTACTGACTTCAATAACAACACCTTTTGCGATTTCCATTTCAATTGTTTTTTCATTTACTTTTTTAACAACCCCATAAATACCGGCAGCCAATATTCGATTACCAACCTTTATACTATCCAGCATTTTTTGATATTCTGCCATACGTTTTTTATTTGGACGTATCATAAAAAAATATAAAATCCCAACAATAACCAAACAATAAACAACCATACCTAATGCACTGCCTTGCTGTGGCGCAACCGGTACAGTTTGTTCTACTTGATTTACAACTTCTGCCGTTTGATTCATGAATAATCTCCTTTTTTATACAACAACGATAGTAAAAAAACAATGATATGTAAAGCAAAAAACCGCATTAGATACGTTCAAACATAGTATCAAGTTCAGCCATTGATATTACTTTATAAACAGGCCTTCCATGATTACACTCTGTTCCACGTTCAGTATTTTCTATATCTCGTAAAAGCGCATCCATTTGTTCATAATTTAGTTTTTGACCTGCCCGAATCGAATGATGACATGCATAATTAGCCAATTTTAAATGCAATTTTTCATTTAACTTTGAAGAATGCCCATAAGTTCGCACTTCATCAGCAATTTCATGCAAACATTTTTCCCAATCTAAATCCCAATCTGCTGGTTTTTCAAACACAGCAACTGCAGTATCTCCAAAGGCATCAATATGTAAACCGCACTGTTTTAATTCTGTCGCAATATTTAAAACAGCCAAAACATCTTCTTCACGCAAACAAACCACTATTGGTGTCAACAATGGCTGAGTTTTTATTGTATGAAAACGCAATTTTTCATACGTTATGCGTTCGTGCGCTGCATGTTGATCAACAACAACTAAACCATCTTTGTTTTCAGCTAATATATACTTATTATTTAGCTGACCAATAACACGCCCCAACGGCAAATCAAAATCAGACTCTGGTTGCGAAATATCATCAATATTTTTATTTGTTATATTTTGTTCTGTCCAGCTGTTTTTGTTATGTGTCGGTTCCGCAACCAACGGTTTAATGCCATCAAATTTATTTAAATTACCACCCCTAAAAAATTGCTGAACATTTGGCATTGTAAAATTTGTTTGGACAGATGTATCCAAAGATGCGGATTTAACAAATGATGTATTGCTATTTTGTTGTAAAGTTGTAGACAAAGCATCGCGTAATGCCCTTATTATAAAAGCACGAACATGCGTTGGTTCTAAAAAATGCACTTCTGTTTTAGCTGGCGAAACATTTACATCAACAAAATTTGATGGCAAATCTAAATACAAAGCACACAATGGAAATTCACGTGCATGCATAACATCCATATATGCCGCACGTAAAGCAGACACTAAAACCTTATCTTTTACGGGCCTGTTGTTCACAAATAAATATTCATCAACAGACGATGCACGACGCAGTGTTGGATGCGAAATAAACCCATGTAAATGCATATCAGAGGAAGAAGATACCGCATCTATATTTAACATTTTTCCACGAACATCTTCACCCATTATAGCTATTATACGTTCCATCAAATCTTGGTGTTTCGGGAAAAACCATTTATTATTTAATGTAAAACCAACATCATCACGCCCCATAGCCAGACGCTTAACAACTTCTAAGACACTTATCATCTCGGCTTTATCTGTATGTAAAAACTTCAATCTGGCTGGTGTCTTGGCAAACAAATTAGAAACACGAATACGAGTACCATTTTCCCAATCTGACGGTTTAATTTCTGCCGTATTAGCATCTAAACACCAACCGTTTGAATCTGCCCCATTACAGGTATCTATAACCATATCAGAAACAGACGCGATTGATGGCAAAGCTTCCCCACGAAAGCCCATAAAGTTTATATTCAATAAATCATCATTTGGTAATTTGGATGTAGCATGTCGCATAATACATTTGGCTAAATCATCTTTAGACATTCCGCCACCATTATCTATGACAGAAATCAATGTTCGACCACCATCAACAACGTCAATAATTATTTGGTCCGCACCCGCATCCAGCGCATTTTCAACTAATTCTTTAACCACACTGGCGGGTTTTTCAACAACTTCACCAGCAGCAATTTGATTTACCAAAAAATCTGGCAGAACACGTATAGCCATTCTAGTCCTTGAATTTTATATCAATTATTTCATATTCTCTTTCACCACTTGGTAATCTAACCACACATGTATCACCAACACAATGCCCAATTAACGCACGTCCAACCGGAGACGTACAAGATATAATTTTACGTCCGTCCGATTCAACATCCGACAGAATACGACATTCCATTTTATTTCCATCCTCGTCTTCTGTTAAAACCTTGGCACCAAAAATAACCCGGTCACCAGACAAAGAATCAAGGTCAATCACCTGTGCATTACTGATGAAAGACTCTAAAAATTGAATACGTTTGTCTATATTACGTTGTTTTTCTCTGGCTGCACTGTAATCAGCATTTTCAGATAAATCACCCAAAGAACGTGCCCATTGAATAGTTTTCAATATTTCTGGACGTTGATTTTCTTGCAAATCTTTTAATTCTGCCATCAAAGTTTCAAAACCCTGACGGGATATTGGTTTCTTTTCCATATTAAATCCTTATAATTGTATGATAACAATATAACATAAAATTTAATTTTGCAATTATCATTTCAAACTATT
>Ga0310786_10006133_pt1 | contig 16111 bp, 13 predicted proteins | sample AusTroGonzalo_MG_FD_203881 | JGI IMG/M metagenome (GOLD analysis project Ga0310786, IMG submission 203881) | Bovine rumen microbial communities from tropical cattle in Woodstock, Queensland, Australia - Gonzalo_03 (v2) (version 2) | ecosystem: Host-associated > Mammals > Digestive system >... | reverse complement strand
AGATGCGTTAGCAGAAAGGGTCGTGTCGCGTCAGAATGTGGAACAGCACTCAATCGTATTGTCGAAAGGTAGCACAGTTGATGTGATGGAGTTGGAATCCCAATTGTTTGACTTGGGATTCACGCGTACCGATTATGTATATGAACCCGGTCAGTTTGCTATTCGAGGCAGTATTGTTGATGTGTTCTCTTACAGTAATGAGGATCCATATCGTGTGGATTTCTTTGGTGACGAAGTGGATAGCATCCGCACGTTCGACATCATCAGTCAGCTATCTGGAGAAAAACAGAACTCGATTACCATCGTGCCAGATCTTTTGGAGACTCAGTGCCAGTATGTCTCTTTGCTCTCGTTCTTGCCTGAGAATACACTGGTTGTGACTCGTAGCTTGCAATTTGTGGCTGATAAGATCGATGAAATCTGCAAAGCAGGGCAATCAAGGCAGGCAGAGATAGAGGCAGATGCAACCACAAAAGAAATGATTGTGCCTGATGGCCTTTTGTCGTCAAAGGCGGAATTCGAAAACGATGTGGCTCAACTGCGAAAGGTGATGATAGGCAGTAGTATTGTAAAGGAGACACAAGATAGTAAGAGCCTCCATGTGAGTTTTAACACAAGTACCCAGCCTTTGTTCCATAAGAATTTTGAGCTGGTGACGAACGAGTTTGAACGATTGATCAGCGAAGGCTATTCCATCAATATATTTGCAGATAACGATAAACAGATCCGACGTCTGGAGGATATCTTCGATGCCAACCGTAAAGGCAGCATGCTGATTACGTTTACACCAGTACCTACAGCCATCCATGAAGGTTTCATCGACCATACGGTGAAGCAATGTTACTTCACCGATCATCAGTTGTTCGATCGCTATCATAAATATAGCCTGAAGAGTGATAAAGCCCGTCGGGGAAAGGTGGCTCTCACCTTGAAGGAAATACAGCAGTTCGAAATCGGTGATTATGTGGTGCATATAGATCATGGTGTGGGTAAGTTCGGTGGTTTGGTGCGTGTGCCGACGAATGGGCAGATGCAGGAGATGATCAAGATTATCTATCAGAACGACGATATTGTCTATGTGTCGATTCATGCCCTCAATAAAGTATCGAAATACAAGGGTAGGGAAGGTGAGGCCCCACGACTGAACCGTCTGGGTACAGGTGCATGGGAGCGTATGAAAGAGCGGGTGAAGAAGAAGGTGAAGGACATCGCTCGTGACCTGATTCGTCTTTATTCGCAACGTATGCAGGAGGCAGGCTTTGCCTACAGTGCAGATAGCTATATGCAGCATGAGTTGGAGGCAAGTTTCATCTATGAAGATACCCCCGACCAGTTCAAGGCAACGCAGGATGTGAAAACCGATATGGAAAAGCCGCAACCGATGGATCGTCTGGTGTGTGGAGATGTAGGATTCGGTAAGACCGAGGTGGCCATCCGTGCTGCTTTCAAGGCGGCTGCCGATAGTAAACAGGTTGCTGTGCTTGTTCCTACTACCATTCTGGCCTATCAGCATTATCAGACCTTCAGCGAACGTCTCAAGGATTTTCCTGTAAGAGTGGAATATATCAGCAGGGCACGAAGTGCAAAACAAATCAAAGAGGTGCTTGCCGATTTGGAGGTAGGAAAGGTGGATATCATTATTGGTACACACAAACTGATAGGAAAGGATGTGAAATTCAAAGATCTGGGTTTGTTGGTGATAGATGAGGAGCAGAAGTTCGGTGTGTCCGTGAAAGAGAAGTTGCGTCAGATGAAAATCAATGTAGATACCCTTACGATGACAGCAACACCTATCCCACGAACCTTACAGTTCTCGTTGATGGGCGCGCGCGATTTGAGTATCATACAAACTCCGCCGCCGAACCGCTATCCTATACAAACAGAGATACATACGTTCTCGCCAGAGATTATTGCAGAAGCCATCAACTTTGAGATGAGCCGTAACGGACAAGTGTTCTTTGTCAATAACAAGATTAGCAATCTGGAGGAATTGAAGTCGCTGATTGTGAAAAATGTTCCCGATGCCCGTGTGTGTATCGGACATGGTCGTATGAATCCACAGGAACTCGAAGAGGTGGTGTTTGACTTTATGAACTATGACTACGACGTGATGCTGTCGACGACGATTGTGGAGAACGGTATTGATATTCCGAATGCAAACACCATTATTATAAATGGGGCACAGAATTACGGACTGAGTGACTTGCATCAGATGCGAGGCAGGGTGGGACGTAGTAACAAGAAAGCGTTCTGCTACCTTCTGGCACCTCCTTTGGCTGCACTCAATGATGATTCCAGACGACGTCTCCAAGCGTTGGAAAACTTCTCAGGATTGGGTTCCGGTATGCAGATTGCCTTGCAGGATCTTGATATTCGTGGCGCAGGAAATCTGTTAGGAGCCGAGCAGAGTGGCTTTATAGCCGATTTGGGTTATGAAGCCTACCAGAAAGTGTTGGCAGAGGCGATGGAGGAACTGAAGCATGAAATGTATCAGCAACCGAATTCCGGTGATCAGGGAGATGCGGAGAAGGTTTACATCAACGTACCGTTTGTTTCAGAGGCTTCGGTGGAGTCCGATCTTGTAGCCCACTTCCCTGAGTCATTTGTGCCAAGCAGCGGAGAACGTATCACATTGTATCGTGAACTCGATTCCATCACTTCTTACGAGCAACTTGATGCCTACAAGCAACGTCTCATTGACCGATTCGGACAAATCCCAGAGGAGGGTGAGGAATTGTTGAAGGTGATGCCACTCAAGTGGCTTGCTGCTGCGGTGGGTGTTGAGAAAGTCACCTTGAAGAGTGGTAATATGATACTTTATCTGGTGGCAGATTTCGATAGCCGTTATTATGAGAGTGAAGAGTTCGATAGGATTATCGACTATGCTTCATTCCATCCAAGAAACACCAAGATGCGTGAACATGACGGGCGACGCTCACTTTGGATTAAAGGTGTTAATTCTGTAAGTCAGGCTGTCACAATTCTTCAAGAAATCAATAAAAAGAGTTAGGAAATCAAAACTTTTATAAAATAAATCGATTTTTGTTTTGTAATTTGCTTCCTTTGTGCTATCTTTGCAGTTCATAGAATTAATATCTGGTTGAATATGAACGCAAGCGATAGCATAGTAATCATACCAACGTATAACGAAAAAGAGAATATCGAGAAGATTATCCGTGCCATTTTTGCATTGAAGAAATGCTTCCATGTTCTGGTTATCGACGATGGTTCTCCTGATGGGACAGCACGTATCGTCAAGCAGCTGATGAACAACGAGTTTGGTGATAGGCTGTTTATTGTTGAACGTTCGGGAAAATTAGGTCTCGGAACGGCTTATATTGCTGGCTTTAAGTGGAGTATAGAACACAAGTATGATTACATCTTTGAGATGGATGCAGACTTTTCGCATGCACCAACCGACTTGCCACGTCTTTATTCTGCATGTGCTGATGATGGGTATGACCTTGCTATCGGTTCACGTTATATTTCTGGTGTGAATGTAGTGAATTGGCCGATGGGACGTGTGTTGATGTCGTATTTTGCTTCGATGTATGTACGGTTCGTCACAGGTTTTGAGATTCACGATACTACAGCAGGTTTTAAGTGCTACAAACGTCGTGTACTTGAGACAATTGATCTTGATGCTATCCGATTCAAAGGCTATGCATTCCAGATAGAAATGAAGTTTACCGCCTATAAGTGTGGTTTTAAGATAAAAGAAGTTCCTGTGATTTTTGTGAATCGTGTAGAAGGAACATCAAAGATGAGTGGAGGTATTTTCAGTGAGGCGTTACTTGGTGTCATCCGTCTGCGTTTCGACGGTTGGTTCAAGAAGTACCCACAACCAAAAGACTAGAGCATGCGAACAATTATAAGTGGAGCTACAATCGTTAATGAAGAACGTCGTTTCATCGGATCGGTCATCATAGAAGATGAACGGATTGCGGATATTCCGGAAGGTGTGATACTACCTTCGGAAGATCATGTCAATTTCATCGATGCCAAAGGATTGTTTCTGTTTCCTGGAGTCATTGATGACCATGTCCATTTCCGCGAACCCGGTTTTGAGTATAAAGCAGACATCGCTTCAGAAAGCCGTACAGCGGCTGCAGGAGGTGTCACTTCCTATATGGAGATGCCGAATACCAACCCTCCGACCACGACATTGGAACTCCTTGAACAGAAATTTGAGATAGCGAAGCGCCAGAGTCGTGTGAATTATTCGTTCTTCTTTGGTGCGACAAACGAAAATATCGATGAACTGACACTGCTCAATCCACATCGTGTGCCAGGTGTAAAAGTTTTTATGGGATCCAGTACCGGTGACCTGCTTGTTGACGATGATGACTCTATGCGAGATATTTTCGAACAGTCACCTTTGCGTATCGTAGCCCATTGTGAAGACAATGCCATCATTGAGAAGAACATTAAGGCATTTAAGAAACGATATAAAGGTCAGAATGATTTTCCTGTCCGTTATCATTCCCGCATTCGTAGTGTTGAGGCTTGCTATGCTGCATCTTCGAGAGCTGTAGCACTTGCAAAGGAGACAGGAGCACGTCTGCATATCGCTCATGTGTCATCAGAACGTGAGTTGTCGTTGTTTGAATCTAAACCTCTTGAGGAGAAACAGATTACTGCAGAGGTGTGTCTTGCACATCTGATGTTTACGACAGAAGATTACGACTTGCTGGGAACTAAAATCAAATGTAATCCGTCCGTCAAGACTCCTGAAGATCAAGCTGCCCTGTATGAAGCGATGAACGATGGACGAATTGATGTTGTCGCTACTGACCATGCTCCCCATTTGCTCAATGAGAAAGTGGGTGGTGCCTTGAAAGCGATGTCAGGAATGCCGCTTATTCAGTTCTCTCTTGTCAGTATGCTCGAGTTATCGGACAAAGGTATCATACCTCTGGAGCATATTCCACAACTGATGAGTCATAATCCTGCTCGCCTATATAGAATCCGTGAAAGAGGTTTTATCCGTAAGGGTTATTACGCGGATTTGGTGTTAGTCGATCCCAATGCCAATTGGCAAGTAGGTGAGGGACGTTACTATACGAAGTGTGGATGGACACCGATGGATGAACGCACATTTAAGTGGAAGGTTGTACGTACTTTGGTGAATGGAGTAACAGCATACTCGGATGGTATCGTTATCGATGGCATCCGTGGAATGGAATTGGTATATGATTAGCCGTTACACGATTGACGAACTGACCGACCTCATCAGTTGGGAGCATTTCTTCTATACTTGGAATGTGAAGTCGGGTTCAGACGAAGCCGCTCAATTGAAACACGAGGCCTTACAACGTCTGGATTCGTTGAAAGAGCATCTACAAGTCCATTATCTCTATCAGATGTTTGAGGCACAATCTGTGGATGATGATGTTGTGCTTGACAAGTATCGCATTCCTTTTCTGCGTCAACAGATTCCCAATTCAGAAGGTTATTGTCTGTGTGTGAGTGACTTTGTGCGTCCGCAACATGACCGTGTAGGAATCTTTGCAACGTCTGTAGGTCAGTTGGCTGATACATCCAGCGATGACCCGTATGCAAGCTTATTGTTGCAAACCCTTTCCGACCGTTTGGCTGAGGCAGCTGCTGAGCGACTTCAACAGCAAGTCGCCGAGGCGGAAGGGTGGAACGCTCAACAGATCATACGTCCGGCAGTTGGCTATCCAATGATTCCAGATATGTCCATCAATTTCATGCTTGACGAACTCTGTGACTTGGGTCGGATAGGTATCCAGTTGACAGAAAACGGTATGATGCATCCACATGCTTCAGTAAGCGGATTTATGATGGCAAATCCTCATGCGTGCTATTTTGCTGTCGGGCCTATTAGCGAAGAGCAATTGATTGACTATGCTCAGCGTAGGGGGTATACGATTGAACGGATGAGAAAATTTATAAAAGGGGTATAGTTGACTATATGAAAATTTTAAAGAAAATGCTCATTATCATAGGCATCATCATCCTACTCATACTTATTTTGGTTGGAGTCGGCTATTTCTATGGTAGTCGTCATTTTGTGGTTCGTGAAGAAACGATTGAGTTTCAGGATCTTCCTGACGAATTCGACGGTTACCGCATTTGCCAATTCTCAGACTTCCATGCGATGGCGTTCCATCGTGGTCACGAGGAGGATGTACAGAAAGTGGTCGATCTCATCAATGCACAGCATTGTGACTTGATTGTGTTTACAGGTGACCTCGTAACCATACAAGCCAATGAGCTCGATGGTTTCATGGACCAACTCTCCCAGCTTTCTGCTCCTGATGGTGTCATGTCCATCATGGGTAACCATGATTATGGCATGTATCAACGCAGGTTTACGAAGGCACAGAGGCGTAATGACATCAAAGACTTATATAGACGTCAGCATGATATGGGTTGGCAACTCTTGCTCAATGAGCATACATCCATTCATCATGGTGACGATTCGCTTGTGATTGTCGGCGTTGAGAACGATGGAACACCGCCTCATTTCCCTCGATTCGCAGATTTGAAGAAAGCAATGCACGGAATTGACGAGGGGGCGTTCCTGATAATGCTCAGTCACGATCCCACCCATTGGCGTCGTAGTATCATTCCAGAAACAGATGTGCAACTGACCCTCTCCGGTCATACCCATGCTGGACAATTCAAGATCTTCGGATGGTCACCTGTCACGATGGTTTATAAAGAATGGACTGGACTCTATTCCGATCAGAAGACCTCTGCAGATGGACAGCCTCTCACCCAGTATCTCCACATCAGCGAAGGGGTGGGGTGTGTACCCGTACCTTTCCGTATTGGAGCATGGCCTGAAATATGTGTTCTTACACTCAAAAAACAATAGTTCAATGTACAAACTCTATTCCTTCCTCATCGCCACCCCTCTCTTCCTCATCGCCACCATCATCATTGGTCTGTTGGTGTCCATCACTGCCTTGTTTGGACTGAAAACACTCCCACATCGCATCCTTCCCATGTGTTGGGGACGCATCTGTTGCTGGCTCTATCTGCTTCCTGTCCATGTGGAAGGGCGTGAGCAGCTCGATACGAAGCAGTCATATATATTCGTAGCCAACCACCAGGGCTATCTCGACATCCTGCTGATGTACGGTTATCTTGGTCATAGCTTTAAGTGGATGATGAAAGAATACCTCAAAAAAATGCCTATTGTCGGTCAAGCATGTATGATTAGTCGTCAGATATTCGTGGGAGATAGCTTGGCATCCATTCAGCAAGCGGTGAAGAATGCACGTAAAACGCTACAGGGTGGAATGTCTATGTCCATCTTCCCCGAAGGGACACGTAGTTATGATGGTACAATGGGAACTTTCAAACGTGGAGCTTTCATGTTGGCCAATGAGATTGGTCTGCCCATCGTTCCCATTACCATTAATGGTTCGTTCCGAGCCTTTAGCCGTAAGGATAAGAGTGTGACGCGTGAAACACTCTCGCTTATCATTCATGAGCCCATCACTCCCGATTATTACCTGCATAAACCGACCAAGGTGTTCATGCAGGAAGTGCATGATATCATCAATTCGAGTCTCGATTAATGCAAAAATGGAAATAAAATAAGAAAAAATACTGATTTTTTTCATTTTTTTTTACTTTTGTATTTTTTATTCCTTAAAAATTCTTAACTTTGCGATGTGTTAGTAAACCTAATTACAAATTAAAACTTAATTATTAAAAGCGTATGAAGAAACTTTTTTTAGCTAGTATCGTTGCACTCGCAATGGGTTTTGCATTCGTTTCATGTAATCAGAAAAGTGATGCTCCAGTAGACATCAAGACTGATGGAACTGCAGTAGAAGTATTGACAGACATCGTTACAAAGGCTAAGGCTGATGGCGCTAACTGGACTGTTGACCAGTGGAAGTATGTCTACAAGCAGGTTGGTATTGCAATGAAGCCAATGATGCTGGAAATTGCATCTATTACAGAAAACATTTCTGAGGAAAATGCAGAAGAGATGATGGCAAAGTATGAGACTCTTGGAAAAGAGTATGAGCCAGTTGAGAAACTCGTTGACGAGCTTTCAGAGATTGCTAAGGCTTCACCAAATGGCAAGATTGTTGAGGAAGACAAGGAATTCCAGAAACAATTAGAGCAAGAACTGGGTTTGCCAGATCTTTAATCGGTCATTGATTTCAGAACAAACGCTTCACATTAGTGAGGCGTTTTTTTTATTGAAAGGATATAGATGGATGCCTATTTTGACTCCATCAAAGACAAAATAACATCTCAGAGCAGAAAAATAAAGGATTAAATTTTGTCGTTTGCTTGGTTGTTGCTATCTTTGCAGCATCATAAGGACTTTGAATAAAACAATGTTATAAAGATGGGTAATAGTAGTTCCAAGTATTATTTGAAAGTTTTATTAAAGATTTTAAAGGGTGTTGCTATCTTATTTGTGATAACAATGGTTGGATGTTTGATTGCGGATAAGATATGTTTTATCAGGTCTGACATCCGATACGAATGGTATTCTGGCATTTGGCACGGATTATTCATGATCCCTCATTGGATTATGGCGAATGTGTTTGACAAGAACGTATATTGTCAAGCACCTAATCATACTTCAGGATATGTCTTTTATTGGTGGTTGATGCTCGTGTTTCATACTTTTGTGGCCTTCTGTGCCATCGGACCAGGAACGAGCATAAAGAAGTAAACTGTTATTCGATTTGCTCGGGTGGAATGAGTGTTGGATCGAACATCACTTTTGAGTGATTGTCCCAACTCAACTCCCGGCTAACCACTTCTCCTGTTGTGGGATTGAGGGTTTCCCTGTATATTTTGGAAATGCGGTAATATGTACCATCAGCTTCTTGATGGAAATGATGCCCTTCTTCGGTTAGACGATACGCATAGCGGAAAGGGTGCTCGCTTCGAAGTTCGGCCATCAACTCGTCACCTTCACACCACGTGCAGAGTTGTACCGTTTGGTCTGTGTCATTACGAAAGCGGTAGTCAACAAAGTTGTAGTTGACAGATGTCCCTGCACTGTAGGGGTGATGTTGACCGTGGGGATCTGGTGCAAGGGCATCGGAGTGGTGGTGTAGTTCGGTGATTGTCATAGGACTATGGAGTATGAGCAGATTGATGGTGTTGGCTAAGTTGCACAATCCTCCGCCCACTCCTGCTGTGAGATGTCCGTTGATCAGTACGCGCCCATCCTTGAATCCGTTTTGTCGTGATGTCTTCCCAACGACTTTCCAGAAAGAGAATGTTTCGCCTGGATGGATGAGCAGTCCGTCAATTTTGCTACATGCTAACCGTATGTTGTCGGCTTTGTTTTGTTGGTGTCGGGGATTGATACCTGGTCCGTGTTTGATCATGTTGTTGTGTTGTGAGTTGACAACCAGAGGCAATCGGATGTCCTGATGGTTTACAGCATACGTCTCATGAGAGAACATGTCTTTAATGCTCCGTTTCCATCGCTCTTTCTGTAGCGAAAGTGCATAAGTAAATGGACATATTTCACAAAATAGTTTCCTTTTCACGTTTGACTGTTTTTGACGGTTTTTTGTCTATTCCTTTTTCTTGTCAGTTGCAAAGATACAAAAAAACTCTATATGAATGGCAAGAATAAAAGAAATAAGGTTGAATTGCTTTGCGGATTGGGAAAAAAATCGTAAATTTGCACCTGTTTTTGTAACGATTCATTATAAATGAAAATATTCTTATCCATAACTAAACAACTATTGATCATGAAAAAGGTTTATTTACAAATCCTATTGATTCAGTGCCTACTAATGATGGGTGCTGGAATGTCTTTTGCACAACAAGTAAAGAATATCATTGTGATGATTCCAGACGGTTGCTCTCTTGCTACCATCAGTACAGCTCGATGGTATCAGTGGATGACTGATCCTGAGAAGGAGAATCTTGCTATTGACCCTTATATCTGTGGTACGGTAAGGACGACTTGCTCGAACGCACCTATCGGTGACTCTGCCCCTACAACATCATGTTATTTGACAGGCTATAATAGTCTTAAGGGCTGGGTAAGTACTTATCCAACACCAGACCCTGATAACGATATTTATCCTGTAGATCCCAAACGTGCTTATCAACCTTTGACGACTGTATTAGAGGCATCAAAGATGTTGGGTAAGTCAACGGGATTAGTTTGTACATGTTACTTCCCTCATGCTACACCTGCCGATTGTTCGGCTCACCACTATAACCGTGATAAGTATGACGAAATAGCCAGCCAGCAGGCACACAACCGCATCAACGTGGTTATCGGTGGTGGTGTGAGCCGTATGACCGTAGAGGGTGAGGCATATCTGAAGAATGCAGGCTGGGACATCATCAAGGACGACTTGAATGCAATGCGCAGTTGTGAGAATAATAACATGTGGGCACTCTTCGGTCAGAACGATATGCCATACGAACTGGATCGTGACGCAAACCGTTACCCATCGTTGGCTGAGATGACAAGTACAGCCATCAAGAAATTGTCAGCTAACCCAAAGGGTTTCTTCCTGATGGTGGAAGGTAGTAAAGTTGATTATGCCGCTCACAACAACGATCTTCCAGGTATGATACATGATTATCTGGCATTTGATGAAGCTTGTCGTGAAGCAATTGAGTTTGCTAAGAAGAATGGAGAGACAGCTGTGCTTGTACTATCTGATCATGGTAACAGCGGATTGAGTATTGGCCGCCGAGATAACGGTAATTATGCAGCTACTCCTGCGAACCGCTTGTTTGGTGCTATGAAAAATTTCAAGGCTACAGCAGAAGAAGTGGCAAACAAATTGAATAATGCTCCATTTGAGCAAGCACAAAGCATCTTTAAGGAGTGGTGTGGCTTTGAACTGACGAATGAAGAATTAGAGTTCTTAAAGAACTGCGACGAATATAAGAGTAGTCCGATTGAGAAGGAACAGCGCAAGCAGGAATCACGTAAGTACTATCGGACAGGACTGACTCGTACGGTGGCTCAGTTTATGACCGACCGCACAGGAATGTCATTCACGACGAATGGACATACCGGTGAAGATGTGATTCTTGCAGGTTTCCATCCCGACCCACAGTGGCGTCCGGTAGGTGAGTGGTCGAATGTGAAGTTCAATGGTTATATTTGCTCTCTGATCGGTATCACCCGTGAGACCCTTGATGAATTGACGAATCAGTTCTTCGCTCCTCATAAGGAGGTGTTGGACGGTGTGGCAGGTGTTACCTATAAGATGGAAAAGATAAAACTGAACGCTCCTACTCAGGGTGGACAGAACCGAGGTGGCGGCGGCTTTGGTGGCGGCTTCTCAGGTGGTGGTTTCCCCGGCGGTGGTTTCGGTGGCGGCTTCGGTGGTTTCGGTGGTGGCTTTGCTCGCCCAGTTATTCCAGAGGTTATGCAGTTGACGATTACCACCAAGACTGGTAACATCGTTTTGAAGTCAACTTCAAATGTGGCTGAGGTGAACGTGAAGAAAGGTAAGATGACTAACACTCAGATGGTTGACCTCAAGACAGTCGTTCTTTACGTGGATAAGAATGATACATTCTACATTCCACGAAACATCTTGTCTCTGGTGCAGCAACAGCAGTAAGAGGCCGTGTAGAGGATACGTAATTTTTTTAACACAATAGATTTTAACGAAAATGATGGAAAGAGACAAAGAAATCTTCTCTTTGATTGAACGCGAACATCAGCGTCAACAGAAAGGTATTGAGCTGATTGCGTCAGAAAATTTTGTAAGTGATCAAGTCATGCAGGCAATGGGTTCGTGCCTTACGAACAAGTATGCAGAAGGTTATCCAGGCAAACGCTATTATGGCGGTTGTGAGGTCGTGGACGAGGTTGAACAGTTAGCGATTGATCGTATCTGCAAACTTTTTGGTGCCGAATATGCAAATGTTCAGCCACACTCAGGAGCTCAGGCAAATGCAGCTGTATTGCTAACGGTGCTGAAACCGGGTGATACATTTATGGGACTGAATCTCGATCATGGTGGTCATCTTTCGCATGGAAGTCATGTAAATACAAGTGGTATCCTCTACAATCCAATTGGTTATAACTTGAATCCAGACACATGTCGTGTAGACTATGATGAGATGGAGCGTCTGGCTCTTGAACACAAGCCAAAACTCATTATTGGTGGTGGTTCTGCATATAGCCGTGAATGGGATTATGCACGTATGCGTAAGATTGCGGACGAGGTGGGTGCTCTTTTGATGATTGACATGGCTCACCCTGCAGGTTTGATCGCAGCCGGATTGCTTGACAATCCATTGAAATATGCACATATCGTGACTTCAACCACTCACAAGACCCTTCGTGGTCCTCGCGGTGGTATCATCTTGCTGGGTAAGGACTTTGATAACCCATGGGGCTTGACTACTCCGAAGGGAGAGGTGAAGAAGATGTCGCAGCTGATTAACTCTGCGGTATTCCCCGGACAGCAAGGTGGTCCGCTGGAGCATGTCATCGCTGCTAAGGCTGTTGCTTTCGGTGAGGCTTTGACTCCAGAGTTCAAGGTATATCAGACTCAGGTCAAGAAGAATGCTGCCGTATTAGCTCAGGCGCTGATGGACAAGGGCTTCTATATTTGTTCCGGTGGTACAGATAACCATAGTATGTTGGTTGACCTTCGTACCAAATATCCTGACTTGACAGGTAAGGTGGCAGAAAAAGCATTGGTTGCTGCTGATATCACAGCGAATAAAAATATGGTTCCGTTCGATAGCCGCAGTGCGTTCCAGACTTCAGGTATCCGTCTAGGTACTCCAGCCATCACCACTCGTGGTGCGAAGGAAGATCTGATGTATGAAATAGCAGACATGATTGAGACGGTACTTAATGCGCCAGAGGACGAAAAGGTGATTGCATCGGTTCGTGCTCATGTGAACGACATCATGAAGGACTATCCAATGTTTGCTTGGTAATAGCCGATGGATGCCCGTTTGAACATATTAGGAATGAATACTACTGAGCTTCAAGCAATTGTCTTGGAGCTCGGTATGCCTAAGTTTACAGCCAAACAGATTGCTCAGTGGGTGTATCAGAGGCAGGCAACGTCGTTTGATGAGATGACGAACATCTCAAAGCGACATCGTGACCTGTTGGCTGAACGTTTTATTGTGGGACGTAAGCCCGCAACGGAGGTGCAGACATCGAAAGATGGAACTGTTAAGTATCTGTTTCCTACCGAAGATGGCAAATCAGTTGAGACTGTCTATATTCCTGAAAAAGATCGGGCTACTTTATGTGTATCGTCGCAGATAGGCTGTAAGATGAATTGTTTGTTTTGCCAGACTGGCAAACAAGGTTTTCAAGGTAATCTGACGACGGGAGATATTCTGAACCAGATATTTTCAATAGAACGGCCAGAATCTCTGACTAATATAGTGTTTATGGGTCAGGGTGAACCACTTGATAATTATGATGCGTTGCTGAAAGCAATCAGCTTGTTGACATCAGCAGAAGGGTGGGGATGGAGTCCGAAACGTATTACAGTATCGACAGTAGGACTGAAGAAAAACCTGAAACGTTTTATTGAAGAAAGTGAGTGCCATTTGGCCGTGAGTATGCATTTCCCATTCCATGAGACGCGACTGCAATATATGCCAGCTGAACGTCAGTATGGGATTGAGGAAATCGTAGAACTGCTGAGCCAGTATGACTGGAGTCATCAGCGACGCCTTTCGTTTGAATACACAATGTTTGATGGTGTCAACGACTCTATGGTATTTGCCAAGGAAATCGTACGACTGCTTAAGAATATTGATTGTAGGGTGAACTTGATACGTTATCATCGTATTCCAGACATAGAACTTGAAGATACTCCGATGCCAAAGATGGTGGCCTTTCGCGATTATCTTACCAAACATGGCGTATATACTACGATCCGTACTTCACGAGGTCAGGATATTGAAGCAGCGTGTGGGATGCTGATTAGTAAGGAGGTAATAGAAAGATAATAGGAAGATATGAAACGATTTGTAAATATATTGATGATGGTGATGGTGGCAGTGATACTTGCCTCCTGTTCCGCTAATTCGGATGTGCCGAAACGCAAGCATGCACGACGTCCATTGCTGGTTCCTGCTTCAAGTGGAAACCCTTATGAGGTGATGGTGGTTGCAGAAGACTCCCTATGGAACGGATTTGCAGGGAAGGCTCTTTGGGCGGTTTTAAACAAGGATGTTCCGATGTTGCCTCAACGTGAACCTATGTTTCATGTGAGCCATATTGTGCCTTCACAGTTTAACAGGATTACCAATATCTTTCGTAACATCATCATCTTGAAGACCAATGAATACACCACTAAACCAAAAATCAGTTACGAACGCGATGTGCATTCGATGCCTCAGTTAGTGATGACCATTCAAGGCCCAACAGCAAATGGAATATCTACCTATATCACCGAACAGACAAAAGCCATTATCCAGAATCTGACAGCCGAGGAAATCAATCGTAATGCCATGCTTTTGGAGGATGAATTTAACATCGCCTTTTATAGAAAATGTAAGGAAATGTTTGATTGTGAACTGTTCATTCCTCAGGACCTGTTGAAAATGAAAGAGGGTAAGGACTTCTTATGGGCTTCTAATGATGGTGTATCGACCATTCAAAGTATCTGTGTTTACAGTTATCCATATGTGTCTGAGAAGGTCTTTACTCATGACAACTATATCAAATTACGTGATAAGTTCATGCAGGAAAATATTCCTGGAGAGAAACCGAATCAGTACATGACAACCAATCATGATTATGTGTTGACTCGTCCGATTTCGGTTATGGGGCGTTACGTGTTGGAAGCTCGCGGTTTTTGGAACGTTAAGAATGATATGATGGGAGGACCGTTCGTTTCACATTCGTCTGTTGATACAGTAAATAATCGTGTCATTGTTGTTGAAGGTTTCGTCTATGCGCCTGAAAAGATGAAACGAACCATGATTCGTCGACTTGAGTCCGCATTATATACGTTAAGATTGCCAAGCGCGAAAAACGAAAGATTGAAAAAAGAAGATTGAAATAATATGAGAAAAATAAAAGTAGGAATCACACATGGTGATGTAAATGGAGTTGGATATGAGATTATTCTCAAAACGTTTGAGAACCCAGAGATGCTTGAATTGTGCACACCAATCGTCTATGGTTCTCCGAAGACTGCAACCTATCACCGTAAAGCATTTGAGTGCTCAACGAATTTTGTTGTAAAGAATAATGCCCGGGATGCTGATGATAATGTGTTGAATGTCATTAATTGTTTTGGTGAAGAAGAGATAAAGATTGACTTTGGACAGTCTACACCAGAAGCAGGAAAGGCAGCATACATTTCGTTGGAAAGAGCTTTGGACGATTATCGTAAAGGTAATATTGATGTGTTGGTAACTGCACCTATCAATAAGCATAACATTCAATGTGATGGTTTCCATTTCCCAGGACATACCGAGTATATTGAAGAGAAAGTGGGAGATGGTCATAAAGCACTGATGATTTTGATGAATGATTCCTTGCGGGTAGCTCTTGCGACGACCCATCTGCCAATCAGCAAAGTGGCAGGTGCTATCACCAAAGAATTGATTGAAGAGAAGATCCGCATATTGAACCAATCACTTAAACGTGATTTCCTGATTGACAATCCACGAATTGCTGTACTTGCTTTGAATCCACATTGTGGCGATGGTGGCCTGATTGGTTCGGAAGAAAAGGATATCATCGTTCCGACTATCGAACAGTTATTTGAAGAAGGTGTCAGGTGTTTTGGCCCATATCCAGCAGACGGCTTTTTCGGTTCTGGCAATTATGTACATTTTGATGCTATTCTTGCCATGTATCACGATCAGGGATTAGCTCCTTTTAAGGCTTTGGCTATGGAGAATGGTGTGAATTATACAGCTGGACTCCCAATTGTACGCACTTCTCCGGATCATGGTACCGCTTATGATATTGCGGGTAAAGGAATTGCTAAGGAGGATTCGTTCCGTGCAGCTATCTATACAGCACTTGATGTTGTCCGTAACCGTCGAATTTACGATGAGGCACATGCACATCCTTTGAAGAAACAGTATTATGAGAAGAAGGATGATAGTGACAAACTGAAACTTGATCAGGTCACTGATGAGAATGACATGGGATTGGAATTGTAAA
>Ga0310786_10006132_pt1 | contig 16112 bp, 22 predicted proteins | sample AusTroGonzalo_MG_FD_203881 | JGI IMG/M metagenome (GOLD analysis project Ga0310786, IMG submission 203881) | Bovine rumen microbial communities from tropical cattle in Woodstock, Queensland, Australia - Gonzalo_03 (v2) (version 2) | ecosystem: Host-associated > Mammals > Digestive system >... | reverse complement strand
GGCAGCGTCGGCAATAACATCTTTAACCTTTTTATCGGGGTCCATGATGTATGCCTGCTCTTCTAAAACAACTTCTTCGTAATATTTACGAACGCGGCCTTCAACCATTTTTTCGATAATGGCTTCAGGTTTGCCGGATGCACGTGCTTGTTCGGCAAAAATGCCTCTTTCGTGATTGACAGCTTGTTCGTCAACACTTGCAATGTTTAAGAACAAAGGTGCCGAAGCGGCAATGTGCATGGCAATGTGCTTGCCGAGCTCATTTAATTTTTCTTTGTCTGCGGACGATTCGAGGGCAACCAAAACACCGATTTTACCTAAATTCGGTTTTAAGGCGCTGTGAACATAAGAAGCGACAACACCGTTTTGAACAGACAAAACGGCGGCACGACGCAAGTTCATGTTTTCACCGATTTTTGCAATCATATCCGTTAAGCGTTCGCCGAAAGATTTACCGCATTTGGGGCAACCGAAAGCTTTCATCTTTTCGATATCGCCGTCCGAGAGCAATGCAACGGTTGCGGCATCTTGAACATATTCTTGGAAAATATCATTCTTTGCAACGAAATCTGTTTCGGAGTTAACTTCAACAACGGAAGCTTTGTTGCCATCCACTTTAACGGAAACCAAACCTTCGGCCGCAATACGGCTGGCTTTTTTAGCGGCTGTGGCTAAGCCTTTTTTTCTGAGCCAATCAATAGCGGCTTCCATTTCGCCGTTTGCTTCAACCAAGGCTTTTTTACAATCAAGCATGCCGGCGCCGGTTGTTTCTCTTAATTCTTTAACTTTAGCGGCTGTAATTTCTGCCATTTGTTTATTCCTTTTCTTAAAATTCAAATGAAAGGCGGCAGCATTGAACCGCCGCCTCTTATTAAAGATTATTCAGCTGTTTTTTCTTCAGCTTTTGCTTTACGCGGTGCGCGTTTTTTGGGGGCTTTGACTTCGGCAGATTCTTCTGCTTCGCCCTCAACTTTAACACCTTGTGCGGCAATCTCGGAAGCCATACCGTCAACGATGGCGGCGCTCATCAATTCGCAATAAAGCGTAATGGCGCGGATGGCATCATCATTGCCCGGAACGGGGTAATCAACTTCTGTCGGATCGGCGTTTGTATCAACAATACCGACAACAGGGATACCGAGTTTTTTGGCTTCTTTGATGGCAAGAGATTCTTTCGGGGTATCAATCACGAAAAGCATATCCGGTTGGCCGCCCATGTTCATGATACCGTCTAAAGAAAGAGAAAGTTTGCCTTGTTCTTTCTTCAAATTGAGGATTTCTTTTTTGGTGTAGCCTTCCGTTTCGCCTTTTTCAAACATTTCGTTTAATTTGACGAGACGTGTGATTGACTTGTGAACCGTTTTCCAGTTTGTGAGCATACCGCCGAGCCAGCGATAGTTCACATAATATTGACCGCAACGAAGTGCGTTTTCTTTGACAACATCCTGTGCTTGCTTTTTGGTGGCAACAAACAAAATTTTGCCGCCCTGAGCCGCAACTTCACGCGCAGCATTCAATGCCGTGTAAAGCATGGGGTATGTTTTTTGCAAGTCAATAATGTGAACGTTGTCTTTCTTACCATAGATGTAAGAAGCCATCTTCGGATTCCAACGACGTGCGTGGTGGCCGAAGTGTGCGCCTGCTTCAACGAGTTGACGCATTGTAAAAGTCGGAAGTGACATATTATAATCCTTTTCTTTTCCGGTTAAACCTCCGCAAGCTTGTAGCTTTTTTACTTAAAAGCACCGGAGCGAGGAAGTTTTTTTATAAAATCAAAAACCGCCCGCCTTGGCTTGCGTGTGTGTTCAATTGTTATGAAACGGCACCATTGCCGATTCGAGGGTTATATTTATCATATTTTTTATGCATTGCAAGTGTTTTTTGATATTTTTTAAAAAAACAAAAGGGTGCTTTGTGCCCCCTTTGTTTAGTTTACAAGAAAAGATAAAAAAAAACGGCCGAGCGTTGATTTGTTCTTTAAATTTTTAAAAAAAAGTGTTAGTATGGGAATGTTCAAATAAGCATATGTTGAATTTTTACACTTATTTTTATGAAAAAGTTGATTCTTTTAAGCATATTTTTAGGCATTTTTTGTTCGTGCTCAAAAGTATGCATCTATGAACAAAATTTTTGTTCCATGGAAAAAAGAGGCAATCTTGTTTGCCTGACGTCTCCCACATCTACACTGGAGGTTTTGCTCGAAAACGCGGTGTATATGGATGAAGCTCCGGTCGGTTTTGATACGCTTTGGATTGAAGCCGTTCAGAAAACTTTTCCGGAGGATGTGAAAACAAGGCTGAAATCTGTGAGCGACCTCTACACAAGGGAAGCAAGCAGAAATTTTGCCGTTATCGGCAAGGCCATTGACATGGCGGTGTATCTGCCGTACCGCTCGAGAAACGGTGAAATTCAAAGAATGGAAACATCGTTTTCTTTTACAAGAGAAGTGCCGGTATTGAACAACTGCTACATTTACTACCCCTCTTTGCATGTTAGGGCGGAATTTTGCGAATTGAAGCAGGATTTGTCGGGACGGGAACCCTATAGCGAGCTTGTTTACGCTTTTGACGTGATTGTTGAGGAAGAAGGTGTTGAGGTCGGCTCTTTTTCGTTTAAGAGAAGTTTTTGGGTTGAAAATAACCAAATAACTTTTAACGCGACGATTGAGGGCTGGGATTGTGATGAGACTGATATGCCTGTCTAAAAACAAAAAAAGGACAACCGATGTTTGTCCTTTTTTTTATGTGCGTTTAAGCCTTGCTTTATCGCGGGCCCAATCTCTGTCTTTTATCGATTCGCGCTTGTCATAAAGCTTTTTGCCGCGGCCCAAACCAACCTCGAGTTTGGCTCTGCCGTGGTCATCAAAAAAAAGCTTCATGGCAATCAGTGATGCGCCTTTTTTTTGCAAAGCATTGATGATTTTGATGATTTCGCGCCGGGTAAGCAAAAGTTTTCGGTCGCGTTTTTCGGGGTGGCTTTCGTAGCCCTTGTTTTTGTATTCGGCAATAAACATTTGGGATATATAAAGCTCGCCGTCTTTTTCGATGCCGTATGCTTCATTGATTTGAGCATGTCCCAAACGCATGGATTTGACCTCGGTGCCGGTTAAGACAAGGCCGGCAATAAAGGTTTCGGTGATTTCAAAATCAAAGCGGGCACGCCGATTGACGGCGACCTGACCTTTGGATATAAAATCTGATTGTGTTGTTTTTGCCATTTTTTAAGCAGATGCTTTCTCTTTTACCGGCGCTTTGGGTGCTTCTTTGGACTCGGCGGGGGTTTGAGGCTTGGGTGCCCGAATGCAATGACCGTCTATGAGTGCGCCGGGCTCAATGGCGATGGATTGGTGCAAAATATCGCCCGTGACGCGTGCGCCTTTGGCGATAACAACGGATTCGGCTTCGGCCGAGCCTTGCAAAAAGCCGTATATGCTCAAGCTTTTGGCCTTAATTTGCCCGTAAACATGCCCTCTGGAGCCGATAATCAGCTCTTCGCAGGCAATGTTGCCTTCAATGGCGCCGTCAATGTGAATGACATCGCCTGATAAAATATTGCCTTTGATTTTTGTGCCGAAACTGATAATGCTCGGAACGGGTGTGTTTGAACCGCGGCTCATGCGCGCAATTTTTAAATACAGCATTCTGCGAAATTTCATGTTTTTTTCCTTTAATCTTTGTTTGCGGTGATAAAAGCCATCGGGTCGACATTTATGCCGTTATAAAGCACTTCATAATGCAAATGCGGACCGGTTGAACGCCCCGTGGAACCGACTTCACCGATTTCGGTTCCTTTAAAGACGATTTGACCTTTTTTGACATATGACTTGTTTAAATGCGCATATTTTGTTTTGAAGCCATAGCCGTGATCAATTTCAAGCATGTTGCCATACCCGTTCATCCATTCGGCGCGCGTAACCTTACCGTCAGCCATTACCCTGATTATATTACCCTTATTTGACGCCAAGTCAACCCCTTTGTGTGCGGCGGATTTGCTGTTGAAGGGGTCGGACCTGTGGCCGAAAGGCGAACTGACATGATAGTTAAAAATGGGCTTGCCCAAAGGAACATTTTTTGCAATGTCGCGATAATAAGAAAGCGTGTCTATTTTTAAGAAAACATCGCGCATTTTTTGAGACAATTCGGGATTGTCAACCTCGGGCGCCGGCTCAAATGTGCCGCCGGTGCTGTCTTTTTTGCCGCCGGCCAAAGGATTGAAATATTGTTTTTGTTTTTTCATCGAATTGTTGACTTGCGAAATGGCGTCTTTAATCTTTTTGGCTTCGGTTTCGGAAAGTTTTTCGACTTTGTTTAAGATTTCCATTTCGGAGATTTCGAGCTTTTGGACGCTCGTTTCAAGGTTTTTGATTTTTTTGACAAGCGTGTTTCGCTCGGCAAGCAACCGGTCACGAGCCAAAAGCGCGGCACGGAGATCTGTTTGTTCGTCGGTGCTTTCTTCGTTGAACCAAGTGCCGCCGTCGGTGATTTCTTTGATTTTTTCTTCAACAACGAGCGCCTGTTCTTTGTATCTGTTTATATCATCTTCATCATCGATTTCGTCTTCATCGATGAGCGAAAATAAAGAGTTGATGTTTTTATGAACGGCCACAAAGTCGCTCATCAGCTCGGCATAAGCGTTGCGCGAGTCGTTGAGCTTTGATTTTAATTTGCCCGTTTTGTGATAAATATGATAGGAATAAGCACTCCAAATGCCGATAAGCAAAAAGAAAAGCAAAGCAAAAATTTGCATTTTTGAAGAAATATTAAAAACCTTGGCGCGAGCACCGCTTCTGAAAATAATTTCTTTGTTTGAAAAAAGCGGCTTTGACGGAGCGTAGTGTAGCTTGCGGGGCTTTCTTATTTTAAAGTTCTGTGCGTTCCTTCTCATAGAAAATTCCGTGAAAATGATGAGGCGTTAAACTTTGGAAAGTTTACGCGGAAAATATTATAACACATTTTTTTTAAAAATAAAGTCTTTTTTCAGTCGTCCAAATCCGAATCGAAAATGACAAACTCTTTTTCGCCGGCCATGTTTAAGACCAAACGGGCGCGTTCGTCAAGCATATCCAAATCTAAATTTTGGCTTGAAAGGCGGTTGCATTTTTCGGTCCATGCTTCCTTTTCTTCGGCATATTTTTCCTGTATGGCGCGGGCTTCGGAAACCTCTTTGTTTAAGTTGATGTATTTAATCAGGCCGCGTTCGCCTTTGACGGCATAAAACGAAAAATAAACAAAAACCAAAACAAGCACCAAAAAAAAGCCCGAAGAACTTTTAATTTTAGAAAGCAAAGCAAAAAAACGACTCATTTGTTCCTCTTTTGTTAAAATCAGGTTCATTTAAAACCATTATTGTTAAAATTTTATTGACATGCACAACTATTTTTGTTAGCATTTGATTTAAGCTTTGGTTGAAGCTTGTTGCCTGCCCGTAAAGGCGAACTCGGATGAGACAACCTTTTTATACCATAAACGCAAAACCTTCTTTTAATGAGGACTTTTGATTGGCAGGCATCAAATATATGTTCTCGCCAAAGGAGTTTTTGCCATGTATAATACGCAATCTTTAAGTCTTAATGAAGCCACGCTTGAAAAGCTTTTTCAAGAAGGTGTTTGTTTGACCTTTTCTTATAAAGACCCGCTCAATTTTCATTATATTGAAGAGGCGCAACGTCAATATCGAAAAGAACACAAAACGCAAAACAGCTGGGTTGTGTTTGATGTTGCAAAGCTTTGCCTTCAAAGGCCTTTTGCCCCGTTTCATTTTTTCTCAAACGGTGTTTTGATTCATCGTTTTTCATTAAAAGAACCGGTGGCGCTTATTTTAGAGCAAATTTCAAAGACGCTCTCAATGCACGGCTATCGAATCAAAGAGATTTACGGCCCGCAAAAAGATATGGAAGTTTTTGACTACGGCACATTTCTTGATAAAATATCAAAACATGCCGCCGAAATTTATCCGGCCAAAAAGAGCATACATATTGTGTCTTTGCCCGAAAAAAAAGAATTTGTTGAAAATTGTTTTTCAAAAAATCAGGTTTTGCTGACCGCCGCGCAACAGGAAAAAATAACCCCCGAATATCGCAAATGTTTGGCCTTGTTTGATGACGGCGCTTTGTATGTTTCAAACGCCTATGGCGTCGGCAATTTAATTCATGACCCGGCCGTTGTTTATGAGGCCGTATCGGCACACCGGACGCAATATCTTATTTTGGAGCGTCGATATGTTCCGCAAGATTATTTGGACGCCCTTTATGAAAAAGCAAAATCTTTCAGCTGGTATTTGCCCGAAAACGAGGCGCCGCAAAACTTGAAGCCACAAACAACGATATCGCCTCAAGATTTGCAAAACATTCGGGCTTTATGCCAAAACAGAAAGTGCATCAGCATTGTTAACCCGCCGCATGTTGACGGGCAATACAAACCGACGCGCGATATGTTTGTGTTGTTTGATGACGGCAAACTTATTGTTAATGCCGATTTAACGGTTTTGCCGCAAAAATATTTAATCGAAAGCTTGAGTGCGAGTTTTCCAAGCCTTAAATTTGATGTTGAAAGTGCTTCGGGGGCATATATCGATTCGATTTATGCCTATCTTTTTCAAACGCAAAAAAGCGCCAAACAAATTTATGTTGAAATTTTAAAACAAAAAGCGCGGTTTTTGAAAAAAGAGCTTCAAATACCGCATCATGAAGCTTTGGAAATTACCGCGAAAATGGTTGGTTTTAAGAGTTTCAAAGAAGCCCTTAACATCTCCGAGCAAAACGCTCTTTATGCGATTGACCAAGAAAAGCACTTTAAGGCCAAGAGCCTTGAAATCGGTAAAAATTATACAATGATACAATATGAAGGCTATATGAAAAAGGCATAAATAAAAAACATACCCTTGCTTGAACGGCAAGGGTATGTTTGGTAAAAATCGGTGCTTAAAACATATATCTTAAACCGGCGGTCACTTCTTTTAAGTTGTTGACGCGGTTCATGCCGAGATATGTGTAGCGGCCCATCATGCGAAATGCAAAATGCTCGGTAAAGTCATATTGCATGCCGATGCCGGCGCGATAGCCGATTCGGTTTTGCGATTTGCTTGCAATATCCGGATATTTGAAGCTGAAGCGGTAATTGGCAAGGCCGAGGGAGCCTAAAAGATTGAACTGTGTGCACATAATCGGCATGTAGCCGTACATATCCATACCGTAAGCTAAAAATTCGGTTTCATGCTTATCGCCGTCAATGGTTTTCTTTTCTTTGAAGGCTTGCTGGTAAAAACCCTCTAACCCCAAATAACCATACATTCTGGCGCCGACATTGATTGAGGGCGAGTGGTAGCTGTCTCTCATATGTTGCGCCGGACCGCCGAATTTGATGTTTGAATAAATGTAATCGGCGCCGATATAAGGATGCATTTCATTGTAAACGTCGTTCCAATAACCGGCATTTGCCTGTATTGATAAAAGGCAAGCAGCACCTGCAAGCAATAATGTTTTTTTCATGTTAAATTTTCTCCTATTTATAAATAGTTTTTTTGTTAAATTGAATTCATCTTAAAAGTTCGTTTCAGATATATTCTGCAAAAATCAAATTTAAATGGTGCGTTTTCAAAAAAAATATTCATATAATGAAAAAAACTCAAATTTAGGAGAAGTAAGGTGTCCTTTTGTAACCCTGAATTAAATTGTGCCAAATGTGCCCGTCTGACTGCTTTTCGGACGGAAAATCGCAGAAAATACCCGTTTTATCATAATGCGCCCGTGCCGTCGTTCGGGCCGATTGAGGCGGAGCTTCTTGTGGTGGGAATGGCGCCGGGGCTCCACGGGGCAAACCAAACGGGACGGCCTTTCACAAACGACGGTGCGGGAGATACGTTGATGTTGGCCTTAAAAAAATTCGGCTTTGCTTCGGGAGAATATAAAAAAAGAAAAGATGACGGTTTTGAGCTTGTTAACGCACGTATTACGAATACGGTTCGTTGTGTGCCGCCGCAAAACAAAATTAAATCGGATGAAGTGAGAAATTGCAGGCCGTTTTTGAAAGCGGAAACAGATGATATGAAAAACTTAAAAGTGGTTTTGGTCATCGGTAAAGATGCACATGACGGTTTTTTGGAGGCGATGGGCTTAAAAAAAGGCGATTTTAAATTTGCACACGGCGCCGAGCATTTTTTGCCGGTGCGCTCATTGGTGTTGGTTGATTCTTACCACACCTCGCGTTACAACATCAGTACAAAGCGTTTGACCCCCGAAATGTTTGAGGCGGTGATAAAGAAAATAAGAGAAATGCTATGAGGCAATTTGTATGTAATATTTTTTCGCTTGTGTTTGCGATTTTTGCGTTTGTTTTGCTTTTTGTTTATTTGCAAACGCATCACGTTTGGGGCGATGTGCATATTGAGCAAATACTGATTAACTTAAACGAGGGTGTTTCGTTTGTTTCGGATAAAACCGTTTGGGGCTATATTGTGAGTATGGTTTTGGGCGTGTTTACGGCCGTTTGTTTTTCGATTATCTTAAAAACAAACAAAAAGCTTATGGTTTCTTCGGTTTTGATTTGTTTGTTCGTTTTGTGGCAAATCGGCGTTTTTTCATACTTTTTGAACAAAAAAATCTATTCGTCTTTATACGAAAAGGAATATGTGAATCCGAGCGAACTGACATATACATTTCCGGCTCGGAAAAGAAATTTGATTGTGGCATATCTCGAGTCGGCGGAAGAAAATTATGCCACGGATTTGAAAACAAATTTGATAGAGAATGTGTCGGCAATGCAAAAAAAGAACCTTTCATTTGAAGGGTTTCGGCAAATACAATATCAGGACTATACGATTGCGGCAATGATTCAGAGTATGTGCGGTGTGCCCTACAGGGGTTCGAACTTAAAAGGTTATGAAGGCTATCGGCATTTTTTGGATTCGCTTGTGTGTTACCCTCAAATTTTGAAGCAAAACGGATATGAAACCGTTTTTATGAAAGGTGCGGATATTGATTTTGCCAGAACCGGTTTGTTTATGAAAACGCACGGCTTTGATGAGGTATCGGGGGCCTTGGAGCTAAACGAAAAATTTGAATATCGTTTGGAAGAAAACAAAGGCGGTTTCGGCGGCTATCATGACGCGGCGCTTTATAAGATGATTAAAGAAGAGCTGGGTATTTTGAGCCGGTTGGAAAAGCCGTTTTTGTTGAGCTTTATAACGCTTGACACGCATGCGCCGGACTATTTTTTAAGCCCGGGGTGCGCGCAAAAAAAATCGTTAAAAGAAGACGCTGTTTTGTGTATGGACAAGATGTTTGCGGATTTTATGAAATGGCTTGAAAAACAACCTTTTTATGAAAATACAACGGTGGTTGTTTTGGGCGACCATCCCGAAACGGGCATTAACCGCTTGTATCCGAAGCTTAAAAACCGCAGGGTGGTGAACTTTATCTTAAATCCGGCGGAAGGATTAAAAAAAGAAAATCATTCTTCATGGACGACTTTGGATATGGCGCCGACGATATTAAATGCGGCAGGTGTTTCGTTTAACGGGATGGGGTTCGGCTTGGGCCGGTCGCTTTTTTTAAACGAGCCGACCTTGTATGAAAAGCTCGGGCATAAATTGGAAACGGAAATTTTTAAGGCCTCGGCGGTTTATCGGTCTTTTGAAACACTAAAAAATGAAAAAACGCCCGAATATCATACGTATGGGCCTATCGGCACAGATGTGGCAACACCGGAAGAAATCGCGCATTTTGCAACATACGCGCACAATGTGTTGGGGGCGGTGTTTTTGGAGGAAATGTCGTTTCGTTTGCCGCAAACAAAAAAAGATTTGACCTTAAACGTGACATTTAAAACTCTGCTGACCAAAAAGCAAAAAAGAAACATCAGGGTTTTTGCGGGCGGCAATCCGGTGGCGGTGTGGCAGGTTTCGGCAGGTGATAAACAGCCGGTGACAAGGCAGGCGACGATAGATGCGTCTTTGGCAAAAAACGGCAAACTTGTCGTTCGTTTTGACGGAGAGGACGTGGGCGGCCTTTCCGAAGCGCTCGGCATAGGTGTTTTGAGCTTTAGTTTTTCGGATTGATTTTCATGAGATATTTTTTAAAACAGTCGTGCTTTTTTTTGAAAAGCATGAGCAGCTTAAAGTCGGCGTGAAAACGAATCGGGAAAAAAGAAAAGTCAAGAAAAAAATTTTAAATTTTTGTTCATTTTTTGCTTGCTTTTTAGATTTTGGTATGTTATAAGGCCCGCACAACGTTTGTATAGGGCCTTTAACAAGCCCTAGTGATGTTAAATATAAAATATAGGACAAACGGCGTATTTACAAGGTTTGTTCACGTGTTAACAATTTTAAGCGGCATGAGAGCTGATAAGGTGTTTTATGCTGTTTAGTTATAGGGAAAATAAAAAATGGAAACCCAAAATATAAGAATTCGCCTCAAGGCTTTTGACCATCGTTTGCTTGATCTTTCTACAACTGAGATTGTGCATACGGCCAAGAGAACAGGGGCAAACGTCAGAGGACCGATTCCTTTGCCGACCAGAATCGAAAAGTTTACGGTGAACCGTTCGCCGCACGTTGATAAAAAGTCACGCGAGCAGTTCGAAATCCGCACGCATAAGAGACTTCTGGATATTGTTGACCCCACACCGCAGACTGTTGATGCTTTGATGAAGCTCGATTTGGCTGCCGGCGTGAATGTCGAAATTAAGTTGTAATAACAATGGTTTTAATGTTGGCGCTTTGAAATATGAGGTGTCAACCAATTAGAAAAGGAAAAATAATAATGCGTACAGGTTTGATCGCAAAAAAATTGGGAATGTCCCGCATTTTTGAGGCAGATGGCACCCATACACCGGTGACGGTTTTGAGTGTGAATGCCTTGAAAGTTGTGGCTTTAAGAACGCTTGAGAAGGACGGCTACACCGCTGTTCAACTCGGTACGGGGGAAGTAAAAAGCAAAAACGTTACCAAACCCATGAAAGGACATTTCGCAAAAGCAGGTGTTGAGCCGAAGAAAAAATTGTGGGAATTCAGAGTAACGGATGACTGCATGCTTTCTGTCGGCGAAGAATTATCCGCGAGCCACTTTGTGGCGGGGCAATATGTTGATGTGTGCGGCACATCCATCGGTAAAGGTTTTGCCGGCGTTATGAAACGTCACAACTTTGCCGGTTTGGAAGCCTCTCACGGTGTGTCAATTTCGCACCGCTCACACGGTTCTACCGGTCAGAGACAAGACCCGGGTAAAGTTTTCAAAGGCAAGAAGATGGCCGGTCACATGGGTAATGAGCGCGTAACCGTTCAAAACCTTAAGATTGCCGCCGTTGACGAAGCCAAAGGTTTGATTATGGTCAGAGGTGCTATCCCCGGATCTGAAAATTCATGGGTAAGAATAACCGATGCCGTGAAAAAACAGGCAAACGTGAAGTTGCCGATGCCCGCCGGATTGAAAACAAAAGAAGAACCTGCTGCAGTTAAAGCAGAAGTATCTGCTGAGAATGCTTAGAGAATAAGGATTGAATAAATGAAACAGGATATCTTAAGTTTAGACAATAAAAATGTCGGGACAATCGAGCTGGATGACAGTGTGTTCGGCTTGGAAGTCCGCCCCGATATTTTGCACCGTGTTGTTGTTTGGCAGCTTGCCAAGCGTCAACAAGGCACGCACTTGACGAAAGGTCGCTCCGATGTTGCTTTGACGCCTGCAAAGCCGTTTAAGCAAAAAGGCAGCGGTAATGCCCGTCAGGGTTCCAGAAAAGGCACCCAATTCAGAAAGGGTGGCGTGGTTTTTGGTCCGGTTGTTCGCTCTTACGAACATGATTTGACCAAAAAATTCAGAAAGCTTGGCTTGAAAGTTGCTCTTTCGGCTAAAGCAAAAGAAGGCAGTCTTGTTATTGTTGACGAAGCAAAATTGTCAGCCCCGAAAACAAAAGATTTGCTCGGCAAATTGAATGTTTTGGGTTTGAAAAATTGCTTGTTTATCGATGGCAAAGCTGTTGATGAAAACTTTGCATTGGCAAGCCGCAACATTGAAGGCATTGACATTTTGCCCGCAATCGGCGCCAATGTGTATGACATTTTAAGAAAAGACAAACTTGTGTTAACAAAAGAAGCAGTTGATTGCTTGAAAGAGAGATTGACATGGTAAAAACATCTAAAACTGCAAAAAGCATTTCGGCTTCGACGTATGATACACTCGTTCGTCCGGTGATTACCGAAAAATCCATGCTCGTTTCGGAAAACGGCAAAGTAACTTTTGTGGTGCCTTTGTCAGCTTCGAAAGATGACGTTAAAGCTGCCGTCGAAAGCATTTTTAACGTGAAGGTGGAAAAAGTAAACACCATTCGTCAGTTTGGTAAGACAAAGACTTTCAGAGGAAGAAAGGGCGAACGCTCTGACTTTAAGAAAGCTTTGGTAACACTTGCCAAGGGTCAAAATATTGATGTTACAACAGGAATTTAATTATGACTTTGAAAACATTTAAGCCCACATCTCCGGGTCTTCGCCAACTGATTATTGTTGACAGAAGCGAACTCTATAAGGGAGAACCGGAGAAAACTTTAACGGTCGGTTTAAGAAAAACCGGCGGTCGTGATAATTTCGGGCATGTCACAAGTCGGAGAATCGGCGGCGGACATAAACGCAAGCTGAGAGTTATCGACTTCAAACGTAATAAATTCGACTGTGAGGCCACAGTCGAGAGATTGGAATATGATCCGAACCGCACGTCTTTTATTGCTTTGATTAAGTATGAAGACGGTGAGCTCGCTTATATTCTTGCACCTCAAAGGCTTAAAGCCGGCGATAAAGTGATTTCGTCTCAAAAGGCGGATGTGAAGCCGGGTAATGCTATGCCTTTGAAGAGCATGCCGGTCGGTACAATCGTTCATAACGTTGAGCTCAAATCAGGCAAAGGCGGACAGCTTGTTCGTTCTGCCGGTTGCTATGCACAACTTATCGGTAAAGATGCCGGCTATGCACAACTTAAACTCAGTTCCGGCGAACTCAGAATCGTTCGCGAGGAATGCTTGGCAACAGTTGGTGCGGTTTCTAATCCGGACAATCAAAACAAATCATTGGGTAAAGCCGGCCGTTCGCGCTGGATGGGTATTCGCCCCGTTACCCGTGGTGTTGCAATGAACCCGGTTGATCACCCGCACGGCGGTGGTGAAGGCAGAACCTCAGGCGGTCGTCATCCTGTGACACCGTGGGGCAAGCCGACCAAGGGCGCCAAGACTCGTTCTAACAAGAAGACAGATCGCTTTATTATGAGATCTCGTCATGACAATAAGAAATAAGGAGAAAGCTAAATGACACGTTCCGTATGGAAAGGACCTTTTGTAGACGGCTATCTCTTGAAAAAGGCTGACGCAGCAAGAAATTCAGGTCGTAATGAAGTGATTAAAATTTGGTCACGCCGTTCAACAATGTTGCCGCAATTTGTCGGTTTGACATTTGGTGTGCACAATGGCCACAAATTTATCCCCGTTTTAGTGACGGAAGATATGGTTGGCCATAAGTTTGGTGAATTCGCGCCGACCAGAACGTTCTTCGGCCATGCCGCAGATAAAACAGCAAAGAAAGGTAAGTAATCATGGCAAATACAGATGTTAAAGAAGCAAAGAGTTGCACGGCAACTTGTCGCTCAATCAGAACAAGCCCGAGAAAACTTAACCTCGTTGCCCAAACCATTCGTGGTTTAGGTGTTGAGAAAGCTGTGGCAGAACTGACGTTTTCCAAGAGAAGAATAGCCAAAACGGCATTGCAATTGCTTAAATCGGCCATTGCTAACGCCGAAAACAACCACAACCTCAATATTGACAAGCTTGTTGTTAGTCAGGCTTATGTCGGTAAAGGGTTGGTTATGAAACGTATGAACGCACGCGGCAGAGGAAGAGGGGCTCGTATCTTAAAGCCGTTCTCATCACTTACCGTTGTTCTTAAAGAGCGTGGGGAGTAGAAACATGGGACAGAAAGTAAATCCGACAAGTCTTCGTTTAGGTGTTAACCGTACGTGGGATTCGCGTTGGTATGCCGACGATAAGTTCACAGACTATCTCCACGAAGATTTAAAAATCAAAGAGTTCTTGAAAGAGAAATTGGCTCAGGCCGGTGTGAGCAGAATCGTTATTGAACGTCCTGCCAAAAAGGCCAGAGTGACAATTCACTCAGCAAGACCGGGCGTTGTGATCGGAAAGAAAGGTCAGGATATTGAGGTTTTAAGAAAAGAAATCCAAAAACTGACGTCTTCTGAGGTGCAACTCAACATTTTGGAAGTCAGAAAGCCCGAGTTAGATGCTAAATTGGTTGCCGATTCGGTGGCTCAACAGCTTGAACGTCGTGTGGCTTTCAGACGCGCAATGAAGAGAGTGATGCAATCTGCACTTCGTTTGGGTGCGGAAGGTATTAAAGTGAGCTGCAGCGGTCGTTTGGGCGGTGCCGAAATTGCACGTACCGAACACTACCGTGAAGGCCGCGTGCCTTTGCACACACTCCGCGCTGACATTGACTACGCAACCTCAACCGCTCATACAACTTATGGTGCCTGCGGCATTAAAGTTTGGATCTACAAGGGCGAAATTATGGCTCACGATCCGATGGCTCAGGACAAGAAGCTCAATGAACAGAAGTAATAGTGAGGTATTTTTGAAATGTTAAGTCCAAAACGTATTAAGTTCCGCAAACAGCATAAGGGTCGTATTCACGGCCTGGCCAAAGGCGGATACGAGTTGAATTTGGGTGATTACGGTTTGAAGGCTTTATCGCCTGAGCGTATTACGGCGCGCCAAATTGAGGCTGCCCGTCGTGCCATCACGCGTGAGATGAAAAGAGCCGGACAATTGTGGATCCGAATTTTCCCTGATGTTCCTGTGTCGGACAAACCGGCCGAGGTTCGTATGGGTAAAGGTAAAGGTGCTGTCGAATTTTGGGTAGCAAGAGTGAAACCCGGTCGCATCATGTTTGAATGCGGCGGCGTTGATGAAGAAACAGCCCGCAGAGCATTTGCTCTGGGTGCTGCAAAATTGCCCGTTAAGAGCAAATTTGTCAAACGCTTGAATTGCCAAAAAGGAGAAGCATAATGGTTAAAACTAAAGATTTACGCACAATGACCGTTGATGAATTGGAAACTAAATTGGTTCAAAACAAAAAAGAACAATTCAATTTGCGCGTTCAACAGTCAACAGGTCAACTCTCAAACACTTCGCAAGTTCGCAAAGTGAGAAGAGAAATTGCACAAATCAACACGCTCATTGCCGAGCGCAAGAAGAACAGTTAGGAGAAAAAACATGCCTAAAAGAATTCTTCAGGGTGTTGTTGTTTCAGACAAACAGGATAAAACCGTCGTGGTCAGCGTAGAGCGTCAGGTGATGCATCCTGTTTACAAAAAGTTCGTGAAGAAGAGCAAAAAATATGCCGCGCACGATGAAAATAACCAGTTCAAGGTTGGCGATATTGTTTCGATTGAAGAATCAAAACCTTATTCAAAGACCAAAACATGGACTGTCATTAATAACGCCTAGTATAGAAGGAATATTAAAATGATACAAATGCAAACCAACCTTGATGTAGCCGATAATTCCGGCGCACGTCAGGTGCAGTGCATCAAAGTTCTTGGCGGGTCCAAGAGAATGCATGCAACAATCGGTGATGTTATCGTTGTTTCTATTAAAGAAGCGCTCCCGAAAGGCCGCGTTAAAAAGGGTGATGTCTGCAAAGCCGTGATCGTGAGAACGGCAAGCGACATCCGTAGAAAAGACGGTAGTATTATCCGTTTTGACAGCAATGCCGCAGTTTTAATCAACAAAGACGGTGAGCCGATCGGCACACGTATCTTTGGCCCCGTGACAAGGGAACTGCGCGCAAAGAAATTTATGAAAATCATTTCATTAGCACCGGAGGTATTGTAATGCCCAAAATGAAAATTAAAAAAGGTGATCAGGTTATCATCATTTCCGGCGACGACAAAGGTAAAACAGGCGAAGTGATTAAAGCTATGCCGAAAGATTCTAAAGTCGTTGTTTCGGGTGTGAACATGGTTAAAAGACATACCAAGCCGAGCAAGCAAAGCGCGGGCGGTATTATCACCAAAGAAGCAGCTATTCATGTTTCAAACGTTGCCATCGTCTCGAACGGCAAAC